>ERZ507554.36-NODE-36-length-41605-cov-5.76077_pt1 | contig 41605 bp, 30 predicted proteins | sample MGYA00248668_ERZ507554 | MGnify/ENA primary metagenome ERZ507554 (study PRJEB26165, sample SAMN02676187) | human gut metagenome | isolation source: stool | host: Homo sapiens | place: USA | study: EMG produced TPA metagenomics assembly of the C.diff FMT (human gut...
TGATTTCCGCCACATACGGGCTCACTGCCCCGCTCGCCGCCTGCGCCAGGTTGCCGCCCGCCAGACCCTGCATCACCACCGTTACCGCCTGCGCCACCTTCTGGTACTTTCCGCCCGTATCGTAGTCCGCCGTCGCCGTCCGGCTCACCTGCGCGCTGATTTGCTCCTCGCTCGGGCTGCCATTCCCTCCCGCTACCAGCTTCGCCCGCGCCGCTGCCTGCGCCGCCTGCGCGTTCAGCTTGCCCTGCGTCACCAGCACATCACTCACCTGGCGCCCGATTTCACCTATCTTCTGCGCCGTCGCCAGCCGGTTCTGCTCTTTCTCCTTATCAAATATCGGACTCAGCGTCTGGTTCGCATGCGCCGCATCCCGGCTTAACCCCGTCACGTCCTGCTGCTGATTCGCGCTGTCGCGGATAACGATACTGCCCTCGCTCACCGCCGCCCGCGTCAGCGAACTGTCGGTGCCGCTCCCGTTCGCCCCCATCAGCAGACCGCTGGCCGCATTCCCGAGGAACTGCCCCGCCACGCTACCGCTCGTGCTCACCCCCGCACTCTGCTGTTCCACGCTGTACTCGGCATAGTTTTTAATATCCCGGAAACCCAGCGTCCCGGTATCCAGCCGGTTCAGCTCCGCCGCCGCCGTGCTCGCCAGCACGCTGCCATTCAGCTGCGTATGCCCGCCCACCTTCACATCAAAACCGCCCTCGCCGGCAAAAATCCCCGTCTGCGCCTCCACCGACGCCCAGGTGCTGTGCATTTTGCTCTGGCTCAGGCTAAGAGAACCCGAACCGCCGCCCATGCTGCCGCTCGCCCCCACGCTGCCGCTACGCTGCTTCGAATCGTAGTTATCACTGTCCTGCTCGCTGCTCAGCGTCAGGTTACGCCCGACGTCCATTGTCACCTGATGGCCGCTCACCTGCGCCCCGGTCAGCGTCGTATCGCGACCGCTGACGATAGTCACCCGCTCACCGACGCTGAGGGTCGTTTCGTTATGCGTCAGGCTGTTGCCCTTCTCATGGCCCTTCCCGGCGTTGGCGCTGGCGCTGACCGTCAGCCCGTTCGCGCCCTGACCGAAGTTAATACCGACGCCAAACGAACTCCCATGGCTCTCGTTTTTACCGCTCAGGGTGCTGGCGTTCTCCGCAGAGAATAAATTCACATCGCGCGCGGCATTGAGCAACGCGCTGCCGCCGGCCTGCAGCTGGCTGCCCTCAACGTTGATATCCGTCTCCGTGGCGATAATGCTGAGATTGTTGCCGGCCATCAGGCTGCTGCCGCGGCTGGTGTTCTGCGTTTGTCGCTGAGTGGATTTCGAGGACTGGCTACCCCAGGAAAGGTTGACCCCTATCATGCTCTCCGGACTGGAATCCGCAGTCTGCATCTGCGATGCCTGATACGCCTGTACGCCCGATAATGCCGACTGCAGCCCGCTCAGCGCGGCGAGACGGCCATTGCTCTCGGTGCTGGCCTGGTTGGCGCTGGAAACCGCGGTATTAATGGCGCTGCCCACCATCCCGGATAACGCCAGCGTCAGGCCGCTGGTTTTCTGCTCCACGGTATGGGTCTGGGTGCTCTGGTTTTCCGCTGCCAGAATATTCACGGTTTTACCGGTCAACGCCATATTGTTGCCGGCCACCAGGTCAGATCCCTGAACCGTCAATACATTACCGGCGCTCAGGCTCAAGTTGCCCTGTGAGCTTCCGACGGTACTGGCGGCGCTACTCAACTCCGTCGTTACGTCGGTGGCTTTCAGCGACGAACTGCCGACGCTGAAGCCAACGCCGCCGGTGCCGGAAAAGCCGCTATGTTTCTCTTTACGTAGATGGTTTTCCTGGCGACTCTCCTCGGCGGTGGTGATGGTCAGGTTACGCCCCGCCACAAGATTGACGTCCTGGGTGCCGGCAACACTGCTGCCGGACACCAGCAGGTCGCGCCCGGCCTGCATCACAATACTGTCACCGCTAAAATTGCTGCCGATGGCGTTCTGCGCCCACACTTCATCGTGAGTGGTGAGCGAGCGGCGAGCCAGCAGGCCGCTGCTGCTTTGATGGCTGTTTTCCGTCAGGTGCCATGAGGACTCGCCGCTGCTGAGGTTAATATCATTGCCGGCGGCAACCGTCAGGCTGCTGGTCGCCGTCACGCTGGCGGCACGGGCATTAATATCGTGGCCGGCGGACAGCGCCACCGCGCCGCCGTTAATTTGCGTGCCGATATCGCTACGCTGGGTCAAGGAACGATCGTTGCCTTTCCCCCAGCTTCCGCTTTCGCTATGGGTGGTGGCGAGCGTCTGCAGGTTGAGATCGTTGCCGGCGATAATCTGCGTCTGGCTGCCCGCCGCGCTGTTACTCACTATGCTTGCCGTCAGATTAATGTTATGTAACGCCTGCAGCCCCAGCTGGCCGTTTTCATTCTGGACATAAATCCCCGCGGGCCGATCGAGGCTGATGTTACCCGGGCCGCCGCCGAGGGTGCTGGCGCTGTTGATATCACGCCCGGCTTGCGCGATCAGGCTATCGCCGCCCTGCAGCGTTCCGCCAATATTGTTGATATCAGTACGCGCGTTTAGCGTGAGCTGGTTGCCGCCGATATAGCCGCTGTTATGAATGTTTTCCGCGGTTAGCTGGGTCACGCCGCGGCTTTGGATGTGCCCGCTGTTGGTCACATCACGGCTCACGCTGAACGCCACGTTTTCACCGCCAAGCAACGCGCCGCTGCCATCGAGATCGCCCGCTTTAACCCGCGCATAAACCTGCGGCACCAGCACCTGCTGCACGGAGCCATCCGTTAGCGTGACCTCTCTGGCGACCAGCCAGACCATATCGCTGGTCAGCAGCGCCATCTGCGCTGGCGTCAGCGCCACCCCGACCGTCAGGTTGTACTGTTTGGCGAAGGCGACGCCCGCGTCCATCAGCGCCCGATACTGCTCTTCATCGTTACTGTAGCCCTGCAGGTAGCGCCCGCCGCTCAGCTTAACGATCTGCTCACGCACCAGCCGCTGTTCGTAATAGCCGTCGCCAAGCCGCTTCATCGCCTGATCAACGCCCAGCTGATTTTGCATGTAGTCGCTGGCGAGCCACGCTTTACCGTTGGTAAAACGCGGATCGGTTTCCACCAGATAGCCTGCTTTAGCCTGCGGGTCGATCTGATACAGACTGCTGACAGGAAGCCGGGTATCCGGCGTGACGACGCGAATAACCGTTCCGTCAGCGTTAACCGGCGTCACTTCCACCAGTCGTCCGGCGGGTATTTCGCCTGTTTCATCGGCGCGATCGCGCGGATTAATCACGCCGCTATGGCCATCAATTTGGGTATTGCCCTGCCACTTCATGGTTTGCAAATCGATGGTCTGAACCGTCGGCGTCGGTTCATATTCGCTGCTTTTTTTCCCCTGGCTGGTTTTGGTGCCGCCAAACGGGCGGCTGGTCTTTTTCTCATACCAACGGGTCTGGGTGCCGACGTCGGTGGTCACCCGTTTACCGGTCGTGGCGACGTTGTTTAGTTCGCCAATCACGCCACCGAGCGCTCCTCCGGCGATAATCTGGCTATCGTAGTTATTCAGCTTATCGCTGTTGATGATGAGCTGGCCGCCGGAGAGGATTTTGCCAGGATCGCTTTCCACCACCTGCGTTTCCACAACGGTACGCTGGTACTGGTATTCATAGAACTCATCGCCGCGGCTACCGTCCGGCATGATGGCGTCGTGAACGCCGTATTTGTTTTTATAGCTGGTATCGACCAGCGACCAGTCGAAGCGCTGTACCGATCCTTTCAGCGCCGCTTCATGGCGCCATGACTGCTCGACCATCACATCTTTCGTCACCAGATGGTCGTTGAAGTTATTGATTTGTTGGATATCGAGCGCCATATCGCCGGCGGACTCAAGCGTTGCGCTGTGGTTATTAAACACTCCCGCCCGGCCGCTGAGCGAACCGTCTTCGGCAAGCTGGCCGCCAATGGCGAGCGTACCGTCGCTGTAGATCAGCGCGTGATCCTGGTTATTGAGCGTGCCGACGCCCATTGCCAGCGATGCCCGTGCGGCAATCGTCGCTGCCACGCCGTTCTCCGCGGCGTTTGTCAGCGTTGCCGCCTGCAGCGCGACGGCGTCGCCGTACAGGCGCCCGCTGCCGATATTGGTTAACGTCGTGGCGACAATATGGGTTAAGCCACCGTCAATCAGCCCCCGATTGACCAGCTCGCCGTTGACCGTCAAATGGTTCTCGCCAGCGCTGATTTCGCCTTCCTGACGGTTATCCAGCTTTGCCGCATAGAGATTGAGCGCCCGGCCGGCGCTGATAACCCCCTGATTAATCAGCCCCAGTCCGGAGAGATTCCACTGCAGGTTGCCGTTGGCGATGACCCTCCCGGCGTTATGAAACGCCTGACGCAACGTAAGCGACATATCGCCCTGAGAGAGCACCTCGCCATCGCCGCTGAGGGAATCGGCATTGAGGCTAAGTTTGCTCGCGGCAAGTAACGTCCCGCCCGTATTAGCCAGCGCCAGGTTGACGCCTGCTATTTCCAGAGCGGCGGCGGAGACGATCTGCCCCTGCCGGTTATCCACCCCATGGCGTGCAGTGAGCTGAATGTCGCCCTGCGCCGCGCTGATTTTTCCGCCATGGTTGGTCAGATTGTCGGCGTCAAGCTTGATATCGCCATTTGCGGCAAGAACGCCGTCGCGGTTATCCAGCCCTCCTTCAGCGCTCATGGCCAGGTCGCCCTGCGCCGCAATCACTTGCCCCTGCTGGTTCCGAAGGCTGGCCACTTGTAGAGAAAGGCTGCCGCCAGCAACGATATTCCCTTGCGAATTTTCCAGCTCGTGACGCGTAGTGAGCTGAGCATTGCCCTGCGTCGTGCTGATTTTACCGCTGCGATTATTAATGTTATCTGAGTACAAAACGATATTGCCGTTAGCGGCAATAGTGCCTTCGCCGTTGTCCAGCGCGCCTTCGCTGGTAATAGACATGCCGCCGCTGCCGGTATGCAGCAGCGTTCCGTTTTGATTGAGCAACTGGCTGGTGCTGAGCGTCAAAGCATGGCTGTTGCTGACAATCTCACCGCCGCGGTTATCCAATCCCGCGCGAAAATCAAGGCGTAGATCGACCTCGCCCGTCTGCTGGATTGCGCCCTGTTGGTTATCCAGCGCCATTGCTTTCAGCTCAAGCTGGCTGGCCGTCAACAGGCCACTGTGGTTGTTGAGTTTGCCGCTGGCGGCCAACTGGAGTTTTTCGCTGGCCGCCACCACCGCATCTCGGGTGGTGATATCCCCGGTCGCGGCGCTGACCACGATCTGCGCCCCCGAGGTTCGACTGTTATCAAGATCCACCGTCCTGCCCTGCGCCGTCAGCGTCCCTGCCGCCATATTGCGGCCATTTAGCGCCAGCGAGCTCTGGCTATTCAGCGTCAGCGCGCCGCTGCTGGCGGTAGAACCATCGCTATTTAATCCGGCGGCGAGCGTACTGTTTTGCGCGCTACGCAAAGCGTTGGCGGCAATCCGCGTATCGCCTTGCGCGGCGATCATGCCGTCATTGGTTAGCGTCGCGCTGGCCGTCACCACGCTATCTTTTCCGGCGTACAGTTGGCCCTGGTTGTGAAGATCGCCCTTAACGGACAGTTGCAGATTCTGCGCGGACTGAATCACGCCGCTGTTGCTGAGCGAGCCATCAGCGCTGATTGCTACGTCCCCCGCCGCCGCGCCGATATTGCCGGCATTGTGCACGCCTACGCCGCGCTCGGTACCGACAAGACGAATTTTATGGGCGTACATCCCGCCCAGCGCGCTGACGTCTATCGCCACCGCAGGCAGCGCACTGCCGTCGGCTGATTTTGCCGTCGTTCGGCTGTGCGCCGCATCGATCTGATTACGCCCTGCGGTGACCTTTAGCTCCTGCGCCCAAACCCCGGCGTTGATTTTCACCGCGCGGGCGAGCAGGTCGGTGCTGTCTACCGAGCTCGCATCAAGGCCGCCGCCCTGTATGATAATTTCGCCGCGATTGACATCATAACCGCTTATCTGCCCGTTACCGTACTGCACCTGGCCTGTCGTCAGCGTCGCGCGGTTGGCATTGATGAACCCGCAGCCGTCGCAGCTAATTCCGGCAGGGTTAGCGATAACCACCTGCGCTTTTTGTCCGGCAACCTCGATATAGCCATTCAGCCGGCTCGGATCGCGGGTATTCACCTCGTTGAGGATCACTCTGGCTTCCCCTTTCGCCAGATTCGGGTTGCCGGCGACCATCCCGGCCAGTTGGGTTGAAGTGTTAGCGTGGCTGTTATTCAGCACCACGCCGCGCCCATCGACATCAAACTGGCTGTAGACGTTGCGTGAAACGCCTGCGCCGCTCGGTGTCTGAATATTGACCTGCGGCGTGCCATTGGCGCTATTGGCGATCTGCGGTTGCTGGCCGCCGGGCGCATGGTTATCGGCGACAATCGCCGCCTGAGCCGAAGTGAGACAGGAAAAAGCGAGCAGAAAGCTAAAAGCCAGCGGCGCCAGGGAGGACGTCAGCGTCGATCCGGTTCGCGCGTCGGCGCCGGATTGCGGCGACACGCCTGCCCGATGAGAGCGGGTCGTTTCCGCCACCACCATCAGCATCCCGCGAGCCTTATTAAATACGATTCGATAAAAGCGTTTATTCATTGCCGTTACTCGTCATCCGTTGTCCACCGCGGCGCGGAAAATCATCCCTGTGCGCAGCACGCGCCGCCGGGCGGCGCGTGAGTAAAGTCAGTAGCTCCAGCTGACGCTGAAACCAAAAGTTGCCGGATCGGTTTTAAAGCCATCGGGTTTGGCTAAAGGGATACCGGCGAACAGGTCGTAGCTGGCGCGGTGGTACTGGCCGCGCAGCCCTGCCACGCCTCCGGCGAGGTGTTTGCCCACCAGCGTTTCACTGCCCGCGCCGCCGACTTCGCCGTAATCCGCCCCCAGATAAAACTCCTGCCCCGGTAACGGGGTCGACCAGGCGATATCGTTACGTACGTACCAGCCGTGACTGGCGGTCAGGGTGCGCTCGCCGTCAAAGCCGCGTACCGTCCAGCGGTTGCCGATGGAAAACATATCCGGCGAAGTCAGCGGCGTGCTGCTCATCTGCCGCTGATAGCGGCTGGTAAAGCGAAAATTTTGCCCGCCCAGGGCAAAAGGCAAATTGAGCTGAGCATTGAATTGCAGGATTTTGCTGAGGGCGGTTGCTTCCCCCCATTGCTCTTCCGGCGCAGGTTGAGCGCCAAACCAGCGGGTACCGCGCTGATAGCTCACTCCGGCATCGAGAGTGGCATTGCCCAGGTAATGGCGATGCTGCAGGCCAAGCTTCCAGGCCGCCGTCTGCCGCCGCTGGACGGCAATCTCGGTGTCATTAATGAAGTTGCGCTGCTCGCGGGCTAACACATCGGCGCTAAGAGTGGTCTTCTGACTACCGCTACGGTGCAGCACGCGGCTCATCTGGAAATCAACGTTCTTGCTTTTACCGCTGTACTGGTAATCGCCGTTGGCCCCCGCCACGGTTTGCACGTAATCGTACTGGCTGGCGGTTAATCCGAGCTGCCAGTAGCCCAGCGGGACCGAATAGTGGCCGGTCAGGTTCTTCGAAGATTTACCGCCGTTGCCATCGAGGTTATGTGAGCCGGAAAGGTAAAAAAGATCGCTTAAGGCTAGCGGGTTATCCAAGGATAGCGTCAGGTTGCCCTGATAGCGGCCGGTGGCATTAGAGCCGGAATCATCGAGCGAGGCGTCGACGCGCCAGAAGCGTTCCTGTTGGCGGTTAATGACAATATCGCTCTGCCCCGGCGTCTCGCCCGGAACAATTTCCATGCTGGCCTGTACCGTCGGCAGGCGCAGCAAGTTTTCCAGCCCCTGTTCAATATCGCGCAGGTCCAGTAGCTTCCCGTCAGTCGCCGGAAACGCGCTCGCCAGCCACAGATAATCATCGCTGTCCTCTGTAAATCTGGCTTCACGGATATAACCCGGCATCACCACCAGGCGTAAAACACCGCTTTTTAAATCCTGCTGCGGGGCAAGGATCCGGCTGGTGATATAACCGCGATCGATTAATATATTCTGCAACTGGGCCATCAGTAGATTAATGCCCTTCCCTCCCAGACAACGCCCAATCGCTTTATTTGCCTGACGCTGGAGCGGAAGCCAATGCGGTAAGGCATCGGCGCCCTGTAAAATAATCTGTGAAATAGCAAAGCAAGGTTGTTCCACGGGAAATAAACCATCATCGGTATTTATTTCTTCCGCTGATAAATGAATATCCGGTGACGGCGGCGCGAGCTGGTTTTCCAGCGCCTGCTGGCGCTGCTGCTGGTTGATGAACTGCTGCTCACGTACGGTATCCACAGGCGCGGCCCATGCCCAGGCAGGCAATATACAGATAATTAAAACTTTATGAATGAAATTCCATTTATTCATTATAATTAAGTCACAACGTTCCATGTCGAGTAATAAAAAGCAAAGCGTGGCATTTAATACAACCAAACCCATGTTAATATCAACATATATTATTCAAGCCACTTCAAAAATCATTACTTAAAATTATAAACGCGTTCATTACCCCAGTTTCATGATATGGATGAATCACCGTTAAGTTCTGCCGAAGACAATATGAAATCATCATGAAATAAGAATATGAGATTATGAATCAATATCGATTCACACTGAGAGCATTAGCGCGACCTCTTTTTACGTTCTGCCGCTCCCCCATCGCACTGGGCTGAAATATGCCGTGATCTCAATCACATAATCATCTCCTGTTCACTTGATGGCCAACCGCTTATTTCAGCTAGCGACCGCTTAACCTTCCATACAACCACTCACCGATTTACCCAACTTTACGCGCGCGCTGTTCTGGCAAGATCGAAGGCAGCCTAGCTAATCATTACCTCCATCAACCCTAACTTAAAACCAGACGGCTTCGGCCAATTATTCATCTAATTAACGCCAGGTTTTACTATGGATACCAAAAAACTATTCAAGCACATACCCTGGGTGATTCTGGGAATCATCGGGGCATTTTGCCTCTCAGTCGTCGCCCTGCGCCGCGGTGAGCACGTCAGCGCCCTGTGGATCGTCGTCGCGTCGGTTTCCGTGTACCTCGTCGCCTACCGTTATTACAGTCTGTATATCGCACAGAAGGTGATGAAGCTTGACCCGACGCGCTCCACGCCGGCGGTGATTAATAACGATGGCCTGAACTATGTGCCAACCAACCGCTACGTGCTGTTTGGCCACCACTTCGCCGCAATCGCCGGCGCCGGCCCGCTGGTCGGCCCGGTACTGGCCGCGCAAATGGGCTATCTGCCGGGCACCCTGTGGCTGCTGGCCGGCGTGGTGCTGGCGGGCGCGGTACAGGACTTCATGGTGCTGTTTATCTCCTCGCGGCGTAACGGCGCTTCGCTGGGCGAGATGATTAAACAGGAGATGGGGCCGGTTCCGGGCTCTATCGCCCTGTTCGGCTGCTTCCTGATTATGATCATCATCCTCGCGGTGCTGGCGCTCATCGTGGTGAAAGCGCTGGCGGAAAGCCCGTGGGGCGTGTTTACCGTCTGCTCGACGGTACCTATCGCCCTGTTTATGGGGATCTACATGCGCTTCCTGCGCCCAGGCCGCGTCGGTGAAGTGTCGGTTATCGGTATCGTGCTGCTGGTGGCCTCTATCTGGTTCGGCGGCGTGATTGCTCACGACCCTTACTGGGGGCCGGCGTTAACTTTTAAAGATACCACCATTACCTTTACCCTGATTGGCTACGCGTTTATCTCCGCACTGCTGCCGGTATGGCTGATTCTGGCGCCGCGTGACTATCTGGCCACCTTCCTGAAAATCGGCGTAATCGTCGGCCTGGCGCTGGGGATCGTTATCCTCAACCCGGACCTGAAAATGCCGGCAGTGACCCAGTACATTGATGGTACCGGTCCGCTGTGGAAAGGCGCCCTGTTCCCGTTCCTGTTTATCACCATCGCCTGCGGCGCCGTCTCCGGTTTCCATGCGTTGATCGCCTCCGGCACCACGCCGAAGCTGCTGGCCAACGAAACCGATGCCCGCTTTATTGGCTACGGCGCGATGCTGATGGAATCCTTTGTTGCAGTCATGGCGCTGGTTGCCGCCTCGATTATCGAACCGGGCCTTTATTTCGCGATGAACACCCCGCCGGCAGGCCTGGGCATCGTCATGCCGAACCTGCATGAAATGGGCGGTGAGAACGCGGCGATGATTGCAGCGCAGTTGAAAGAAGTGACCGTCCACGCGGCGGCGACCGTCAGCTCCTGGGGCTTCGTGATTTCACCTGAGCAGATCCTGCAGACGGCGAAAGATATCGGCGAACCTTCGGTACTGAACCGCGCCGGCGGCGCGCCGACGCTGGCCGTCGGTATCGCTCACGTGTTCCACAAAATCATCCCGATGGCGGATATGGGCTTCTGGTACCACTTCGGTATCCTGTTTGAAGCGCTGTTTATCCTCACCGCGCTGGATGCGGGGACCCGCGCAGGCCGCTTTATGCTGCAGGATCTGTTGGGTAACTTCGTGCCGTTCCTGAAAAAAACCGACTCGCTGGTCGCCGGTATTATCGGTACCGCCGGCTGCGTCGGCCTGTGGGGCTACCTGCTGTATCAGGGCGTGGTCGACCCGCTGGGCGGCGTGAAGAGCCTGTGGCCGCTGTTCGGTATCTCTAACCAGATGCTGGCCGCGGTGGCGCTGGTGCTTGGTACCGTCGTGCTGGTCAAGATGCAGCGCACCAAATATATCTGGGTCACCGTTATCCCGGCTGCATGGCTGCTGCTGTGTACCACCTGGGCGCTGGGCCTGAAGCTGTTCAGCAGCAACCCGCAGATGGAAGGCTTCTTCTTTATGGCTCAGCAGTATAAAGAGAAGATTGCCGCCGGCGGCGAGCTGACCGCACAGCAGATCGCCAACATGAACCATATCGTGGTCAACAACTACACCAACGCCGGCCTGAGCATTCTGTTCCTGGTGGTGGTGTACAGCATCATCTTCTACGGCATCAAAACCTGGCTCAATGTCCGCAACAATAAGGTGCGTACCGACAAAGAGACTCCGTACGTGCCGGTACCGGAAGGCGGCGTGAAGACCTCGTCACATCATTAACCCTGTTGCCGGATAACGCTACGCTTATCCGGCCTACCAAAAGCGCATTAACGTAGGCCGGATATAGCGCAAGTCGCCATCCGGCTTTATTCGTTATCTGGAACTTATAATGTTTGGTAACTTAGGTCAGGCAAAAAAATATCTCGGTCAGGCGGCAAAAATGCTGATTGGCATTCCGGATTACGACAACTACGTCACCCATATGCAAACCAACCATCCGGATCAGCCGTACATGACTTATGAAGAATTCTTCCGCGAACGCCAGCAGGCCCGCTACGGCGGCGACGGCAAAGGCGGCGTACGCTGCTGTTAATGGAGGCAATAATGGCACCGATTGCAGTCACCCTACTCACCGGTTTTCTCGGCGCAGGAAAAACCACCCTGCTGCGCCATATCCTGAATGAGCAGCACGGTTTCAAAATTGCCGTGATTGAAAACGAATTCGGCGAAGTCTCCGTTGACGATCAGCTGATCGGCGACCGCGCCACGCAGATTAAAACCCTGACCAACGGCTGTATCTGCTGTACACGCTCCAACGAACTGGAAGACGCCCTGCTCGATCTCCTCGACAGCCGCGATCGCGGCGAAATCGAGTTTGACCGGCTGGTGATTGAATGCACCGGCATGGCCGACCCGGGGCCGATTATCCAGACCTTTTTCTCCCATCAGGTGCTCTGCGAGCGCTATCTGCTGGACGGCGTGATCGCCCTGGTCGACGCCGTCCATGCCGACCAGCAGATGGATCAGTTCACCATCGCCCAGTCGCAGGTCGGCTACGCGGACCGGATTCTGTTAACCAAAACCGACGTCGCCGGCGACAGCGAAAAGCTGCGTGAACGGCTGGCGCGCATTAACGCGCGGGCGCCGATTTATACCGTCATCCACGGTGATATCGATCTAAGCCAGCTGTTTAACACCAGCGGCTTTATGCTGGAAGAGAAGGTTGTCAGCGCCACACCGCGCTTTCATTTTGTGGCAGAAAAGCAGAACGACGTCTCGTCGATTGTGGTCGAGCTCGACTATCCGGTGGATATCAGCGAGGTCTCACGGGTGATGGAAAATCTGCTGCTCTCCTTTGCCGAACAGCTGATGCGTTATAAAGGGATGCTGTGGATCGACGGCGAGCCGAATCGCCTGCTGTTCCAGGGCGTGCAGCGCCTCTATAGCGCCGACTGGGACCGCCCGTGGGGCGATGAAACGCCGCACAGCACGCTGGTATTTATCGGCATTCAATTACCAGAAGAGGAAATTCGCGCGGCATTTGCCGGGTTACGACGCTAACCTGCCCGCCTGCGCCCTAAGGCGCAGGCACCCTCTCTCTGACATATCGTCAAAAACAGGGACCAAACGTCGGCAGCGCGTCGAAAAATGTAAAGCAACATTTTAATAAGTAACAGCGGAAACATTTTTGGAAATTATAAGAAACTGAATGAATAGGCCCCTTAATAATTAATGGCTGCTCTGTTCAGTTTCTGTTTAGCCCACCAATTAAACTGCGGCTAAACAGGCCAAATTTTATGATTGACCTTGCCGTAACCCAACGTCATTACAACATTTTCAAAACACCTTCCTGACAAAGACAGCATAAAAAATCGACGAGAGTCACATTTGCAGAGGCAAACATCGCTTGTTAAGGTTCCCTCAGACAAATTTATTGACGAGGAGTAAACCATGAAAAAGCTTAACATCCTTATTCTTGCAGCCCTGACCGCGGTCTCTGGTTCCGCCATGGCGGTGGGGTTTACCGTTGAACAGGGTAAAAACTTCACCAATCTGAATATGGAAATGGGTAAATCCTCATCCGGCCTGTACGCCGAAAGCCACTGGTTGAAGAATACCGATGATGGTAGCCAGACCGGCGGCGTGGGCGCGGGTTACAACCTGGAAGTGGGCCCGGTGATGCTCAATGCCGGTGCGAAAGCCATCTACCTGGGGCCGAAAAAAGGCGATAACGGCGTCGCGTTTCCGGTCGGCGGCGGGGTGAACGTGGCCCTGACCGACAGCATCCACGTGTTTGGCGAAGGGTATGTCGCGCCGGATGGCCTGAACAACAGCGTGAAAAACTATGTTGAAGCGAACGGCGGCGTAAGCTGGTCCCCGGTTGGTCCACTGACGTTAAAAGTGGGTTACCGCCATGTGAGCGTTGATGGCAAAGAGGGTCGCCCGAACCACACCCTGATTGATGGCGCCTATGTGGGCGGCGGGGTCACCTTCTGATTATGGTCAACGCCCCCGCGATAAGGTTAAGGTGCGCTGAGCATTAGCCATAAAAAAACCTGCCGAATGGCAGGTTTTTTTATGGCCGGATCATAGGCTTAGCGGCGCACCACCACCAGCTTCTGGTTCACAAACTCTTTGATGCCGAGATCGGAGAGCTCCCGTCCGTAACCGGAACGCTTGACGCCGCCAAACGGCAGCTCTGGCGCGGTATCGGTGAGCCAGTTGATATAAACCATTCCGGTTTCAATGGCCGACGCCATCCGTTTGGCGCGTTCGATATCCTCACTGAACACCGCGCCGCCCAGGCCATAGTGGGAATCATTGGCCAGCTGGATTGCTTCCTCGTCATTTTTCACCACGTAGATCTGCGCCACCGGGCCAAAGAACTCTTCGAAGTACGCCGGATTATCACGGGTGATACCGGTCAGGATGGTAGGTTCAAAGAAGTTACCTTCTCCTGCCACCGCTTTGCCGCCCAGATGCAGCTTAGCGCCATTTTTCACCGCCTCGTCCACCTGTTTGCTTAAGGTGTCCAGCGCATCTTTGGAAGAGAGTGGCCCCAGCGTGGTGCTTTCATCCAGCGGATCGCCGATTTTCACCTGGCGAAACGCCTCGCTAAATTTTATCAGGAACGCATCCGCGATATTTTCGTGCAGGATAAAGCGCTTGGCAGCGGTACATACCTGGCCGGCGTTATTCAGCCGCGCCTGGACGCCGATTTTCACCGCGCGCTCCAGGTCGGCATCGTCCAGTACGACAAACACATCATTGCCGCCCAGTTCCAGCGTCGATTTCTTAATATGCTTCGCCGCCTGCGCCGCCACCACGCTGCCGGCTTTCTCCGACCCGGTGAGCGCCGCGCCCTGCACGCGATCGTCGGCGATAATCTTCGCCACCTGATCCTGGGAGATAAAGAGGTTGGTCCACGCCCCCTCCGGTGCGCCGGCCTCACGCACCAGATGGGCAAAGGTCTCCGCGCAGTGCGGCACAATGCTGGCGTGTTTGGCGATAACCGGGTTGCCGGCCGCCAGGTTTGGCGCCAGGACGCGCATCAGCTGATAATAGGGGAAGTTCCACGGCTCCACCGCCAGTAAGACGCCAATGGGATGGTGCTCAACCCAGGCTTCACCCAGTTCGGAAGGATATTTAACCGGCGCCAGGAACGATTTGGCGTTATCGGCGTAATAGCGGGCGATCTGCGCGCAAAGTTTCACTTCGCCGCGGCTCTGCTTAATGAGTTTCCCCATCTCCTGGCTGGCGATTTTTGCCAGCTCCTCCGCCCGGCTGTCGATCAGATCAGCCAGCTTATGCAGTACCGCCAGCCGCGGTTCAATATCGCCTTTTGCCCAGGCAGAATGGTAGAGCGCATCCGCCTGCTGCAGCGCCGCCTCCACGTCCGCATCGCTGTGCGCCGGGTACGTTTTAATAAGCTGATTGTTCGCAGGATTCACCGTCTGATAGGCCATATCGCATGTCTCCTTGTTATCGCTACTAAGGCAGTCAAAAATGCCGTTAAGGATATTAAGGGTAGTCGAGATGGCTGGCGATGCGGGTAAAGTTAGGTATATCCGGAATATTCCATAAAGAGGCTAACCGGGACTACCTTCAGGCCGCCCCGGCGTTATCAATGGGCCAGCGCGGCGATCTCATCGGCGCCCAGGCCGGTGATTTTCACTACCGTCTCGCGGGCAATACCGTCGGCCAGCATCCTCTGTGCGATGCGCAGCGCTTCGGCATGCTGTCCTTCCTGCCGGCCTTCTTGTCTGCCTTGTTGCCATCCTTCAAGCCGCCCTTCCCGTTTGCCTTTTCTGCGGCCTACTTCCTGTAATCTTTCGGCGATGGTCATCAATCTCTCCCTGTGCTGAGGAACCCGTTGCGCCACTTCACGGATAAACCGGCCAAAGCGGCGCGCGTTACCCGTTTGCAGCAGATAATTAAACAGCGTTTTCAGCTGCCTGTCATTAACGTCACCGCTAAGTAAAATCGTCGTCAGTTGCTCAACAATGCCCATTAAATCGCGCTGGCGGATATGCTTCTGTATCAGCTCAAGTAGCGCCACGCGCCGATGGCTAACGATCTCATCGTCAGGGATCACCGTGATATCCACCAGCGGAAAGGGCGAGGCATAAAGCTCACTCGCCAGCTGTGGATCGACAAAGCAGTCCAGCCAGTTGAGTGACCACGGGTATGGCGTGGTCGCTCCGTGATAGAAGAGCATCGGCACCACCAGCGGCAGTTTTGTATGACCGCTATCCAGATGACGCTGCATCGCGGCGATGGCGTAACGCATCAGGCGAAAGGCCATCTGCGCATCCGGTGAGCTTTGATGTTCGATAACCACATAAATATAGCCCTCGCCAGAGGCGGTTTTGAGTGACCACAGCACATCGGAGTACCAGGCGCGCAGGCTCTCCTCGATAAAGCTTGCCGATTCCAGCTGTAAAGTATCGAGGTCGCAACGCTGACGCAGCGCAGGCGGTAAATGAATCGCCAGAAAATCGCGCGCGGTGTCGGCCTGAGTGAGGAACTGTTTAAACACCGCATCATGCGGCGTCGACGTGGTGCCCTTTACCATCGGCTCATCCCTGCCTGCTTATCCTGCCGGGACTCTACACGCGCGGAATGTCTCAGGCACCCGGGCAATACAACCTTTACGCGCCGCCGCGGAAAGAGATTTACCCAGACTGCAAGCGCAACATCTTTTTTCGCAGCTGTACGCAAATCCCGGCGGGCGACAGCCTCTGCGCAGCATGCTATAAACGACTTATCCCCGCAGCAAAGGCCGAAGCAGTGAACCATACGCGAGATATCCCCCAAACCTTCTGGCGAGACGATCGTCTACCGTGGCTGGAGCTGCGCAGCACCTGGCGCAGCCGCCGGGCCTACAAGCGCCACAGCCACCCGCAGCTCTCGGTGGGGGCGATTATCGAGGGGGAAACGCGCTGCCTGTGCGCTGGCCAGGAATACCTGCTACAGCCCGGGGATCTGATCGTGATCCCGCCGCACGTGCCGCATAGCTGTAATCCGCTGCATGACAGGCCGCGCAGCTATCATATGCTTTACCTGGACGCGACATGGTGCCATGCGCAGCGCCCGGATATTCTCCACAACGCTACTCTCGCGACATCGCAGCCGCTACAGCGAGATGAGGAACTCTTTACCGGCTATCAGCATATCGTGGCCTTGATGGCACAGGGCGAGATTGCGCAACTCCCCGCTTTGGTGGCGCAATTGTTGCAATCTTTGCCGCTGTACGCCGCCGCACCGCAGGCGCCACATCATGCCAGCGCCCTGCTGTTTCAGCGCCTGGCGATGGATCTGCCGGCGTCGCCGTCGCTGGATACGCTGGCCCACGACAGCGCGCTTCGTAAAGAGACCGTTATCCGCGCCGTGAAACAAGATACCGGCCTGACGCCTGCCAGTTTGATCAACATGGCTCGCATCGAATATGCGAAAACGCGCTTGCGCGCTGGGGATCCTATTGCCGACGTCGGCTATCAGGCTGGCTTTGCCGATCAGAGCCATTTCCATAAAACCTTTGTCAGCTATACCGCCGCCACGCCGCGGCAGTATGCGCTAAGCAGATCAATATCTGACAATAAGTAATACGCCATCTGGCGTAGGGTGGTCTCAGCACCATTATCGAGGCCACTATGCATACCTTATCGACGCTCTTCCCCGCCGCTTTCCCGGCGCTAGCCCTGTCCCACTTCGTCGCTCTGCTCAGTCCGGGCCCTGATTTTTTTCTGCTGGTCGGCTACGCCGTGCGCTACCGGATCCGCGGCAGCATCGGATTGTGTCTCGGCATCGCCGCCGGCAATGCGCTGTATATTGTGCTCGCCATCGTCGGCTGGGGGCTTCTGCGCCAGGCGCCGCTGCTTTTTTTGCTCATCGAGCTGTTGGGCGCGGGCTATTTACTGTGGATTGGCAGCCTGCTGATTCGCAGCCGTCCCGCAACACTGGCGGTGGAGAGTGTTCGCGCATCGCGTCCGGGGTTCGGCAAGCAGCTGCTGCTGGGGCTGGGATCATCGCTACTCAACCCCAAAAACGCCCTGTTTTACCTGGCGCTGATGACCTCCCTGCTCGGGCCGGCTGTGACCCTGCTTCAGCAAACGGTGAGCGGGCTGTGGATGGTCAGCGTGGTGTTCTTCTGGGATTTACTGCTGGTGAGCGCGATTGCGCTGCCGCAGGTACAGCGCCGCCTGAACGCCATCGTCTGGCGGGTCGAGCGGGCGGCAGGGGCGATCCTGATGCTCTTCGGCCTGTGGATTATCTGGCGATTTTTGCACGACCTCGCCGTCAGGCTATATGCTTAAGCATATGGAAAAACTCGCTGAACTGAAACGCGCCAAACTGCTGGCGCTGTCGCTGCTGCTGATTGCAGCCGCCATTTTTATCACTACCCTCGTGCTACCACCGTCGCCCTGGGTCGGTGCGCTAAAAGCTATTTCCGAAGCGGCGATGGTCGGGGCGCTGGCCGACTGGTTTGCGGTCGTGGCTCTGTTTCGCCGCATTCCGCTGCCCTTTGTCGCCCGCCATACGGCGATTATTCCGCGCAACAAAGACCGCATCGCCGACAACCTCGGCCGCTTTGTCGAGGAAAAGTTCCTTGATACCCCGTCGCTAGTCGCACTGATTCGCCGCTACCAACCAGCCCTGATGCTCGGCAACTGGTTTAGCCAGCCGGAGAATGCCCGACGGGTCGGCCAGCACCTGCTGCAGGTGATGAGCGGTTTTCTCGAACTGACCGATGACGCGCGCATTCAACGTCTGTTACGTCGGGCGGTGCATAAAGCTATTGATAAGGTCGACCTGACGCAGACCAGCGCCATGATGCTGGAGGGACTGACCCGCGACAATCGCCATCAAAAGCTGCTCGATTCGTTGATAAACCAGCTGATCGCTCTGCTGCAGCGCGACAACTCCCGCGCCTTTATCGCCCGCGGCATCGTGCACTGGCTGGAGACCGAACACCCACTGAAGGCCAAACTGCTACCCACCGAGTGGCTCGGCGAGCACAGCGCTGAGATGGTCACCGACGCGGTGAATACCCTTCTGGATGAGGTGACTCACGACCGTACGCATCAGATCCGTCAGACTTTTGACCGCGCCGTGCAAAAGCTTATCGATAACCTGAAATCCGACCCGGATATGGCGCAGAAGGCCGATAACATCAAAGCCTGGCTAAAAAATGATGAGACCTTTAACCACTATCTTGGCGAAGTATGGGGCGACCTGCGCGGCTGGGTAAAAAACGATATCAGCAGCGACGACTCACGTATTAAGCAGCGCATCGCCGAGGCTGGTCAGTGGTTCGGTGAAACCTTACTCCGCGACGACGCGCTGCGCGAATCGCTCAACGAACACCTGGAGCAGGCGGCGCACCGGGTGGCACCGGAGTTCGCCACCTTCCTCACCCGCCATATCAGCGACACAGTGAAGAGCTGGGACGCCCGCGATATGTCGCGGCAGATCGAGCTCAATATCGGTAAAGATCTGCAGTTCATCCGCATCAACGGCACCCTGGTGGGGGGAACCATCGGCCTGTTGTTGTGGCTGCTCTCGCAGATCCCCTCGCTGCTGCATCTGCATATTGGTTAGCAATGATACTATCCGAACAATAGCGCTGATAAATATTCCACAGGGAGGGCGAAATGATGCACCGGATTTCCCACTGGCTGACCCGGCACGCCGCCGCGCTGTTCTTCCCGGCAGCGCTAATCCTGTATGATTTTTCCGCCTATCTCACCACCGACCTGATCCAGCCGGGGATCCTCCACGTGGTGCGGGATTTCAATGCCGATGTGGCGCTGGCTCCAGCCTCGGTAAGCCTGTATATGGCCGGCGGCATGGCGCTGCAGTGGCTGCTGGGGCCGCTCTCTGACCGGATAGGACGGCGTCCGGTGCTGCTCACCGGCGCGCTGATTTTCACCCTCGCATGCCTGGCGACCCTGTTCACCACCTCCATGACGCAGTTCCTGATTGCCCGCTTCGTGCAGGGCACCAGCATCTGCTTTATCGCCACCGTCGGCTACGTCACCGTGCAGGAAGCCTTTGAAGAAAAAAGGTCTATCAGGCTAATGGCGGTGATCACCTCCGTCGTGCTGGTGGCGCCGATCGTCGGCCCGCTCTCCGGCGCGGCGCTGATGCATTTCATTCACTGGAAAGCGCTGTTCGGCATTATCGCCGCCATGGGGCTGGTGGCCTGGCTGGGACTGCTGCTGACCATGCCGGAAACGGTGCGTCGCGGCGATGTGCCGTTCAGCCCCCTGGGCGTGCTGCGCGATTTTCGCAACGTCTTCCGCAACCGCATCTTTTTACTCGGCGCCGCCACGCTGTCACTGAGCTATATTCCGCTGATGAGCTGGGTGGCGGTATCGCCGGTGATTTTAATGGACGCCGGCGGGCTGACCACCAGCGAGTTCGCCTGGAGCCAGGTGCCGGTCTTCAGCGCCGTCATCATCGCTAACCTGTCGGTAGCGCGCTGGGTAAAAGATCCCACCCGCCCGCGCTTTGTCCTCAGCGCGGTCCCGGTACAGATGCTCGGCCTGGCCATCCTGATCGTTGGCAATCTGCTATGGCCCCACGTCTGGCTGTGGTCGGTGCTCGGCACCTGCTTCTACGCCTTTGGCATCGGGCTAATCTTCCCGACGCTGTTTCGCTTTACCCTCTTTTCCAACGACCTGCCGAAAGGCACTGTCTCCGCCTCGCTGAATATCGTGATCCTCAGCGTCAGCGCGTTATCAATTGAAGGTGCGCGCTGGCTGTGGTTCCATGGCGGCAGACTCCCCTTCCACCTGTTGGCGGTAGCCGCCGGGATCGTCGCCGCCTGCTGCCTGGCCGGACTGTTACGCCACCAGCGCGGGCAAGCGGTGATCGAAGCCCGGCAATCGTGAGCCCTTTTACGGAGAAAGATCCTCATGAGCGACATTGAACTCAGCCCGGCGCAGCGCGACCTGCTACGCGACAGGCTCAGCAAGTACTGCGCAGAGACCTTCGACCTCGAACTAGAGCAGTTTGACGCCGAATTTTTCGTCGACTTTATCGCCAAAGAGCTGGGACCGCTGTTTTACAACGCCGGTATCGAAGAGGCCATCCGCACCCATCTGGCATGGAGCGAGCGTATCCAGGAAGAGATGGATTTGAAAAAGGTCTATTAACACCGCGCACAGACGCAGGAGATCAATAAAACCCTGCAAATACCATGGCTATAATGGCGACTCTTTCAGCATCTCCCGTGTACGGGGAAGGAAAATCATGTCGCTTATCACCGATCTACCCGCCATTTTCGACCAGTTCTCGGCAGCTCGCCAGAAGGGCTTTCTCACCGTCATGGATCTTAAAGAGCAGAACGTGCCGCTGGTGGGCACCTACTGCACCTTTATGCCCCAGGAGATCGCCATGGCGGCGGGCGCCGTTGTCGTCTCGCTGTGCTCGACCTCCGATGAAACCATTGAAGAAGCGGAAAAAGATCTGCCGCGCAACCTTTGCCCGCTTATCAAAAGCAGCTACGGCTTCGGCAAAACCGATAAATGTCCGTACTTCTATTTCTCTGACCTGGTGGTCGGGGAAACCACCTGCGACGGCAAAAAGAAAATGTACGAGTACATGGCCGAGTTCAAGGCGGTCCACGTCATGCAGCTGCCGAACAGCGCCAGCGACGCCGCCTCCCGCGCACTGTGGAAAGCGGAGATCCTGCGCCTGCAGCAGGTGATTGAGGCCCGGTTTGGCACGCCGATTAGCGAGGCGGCGCTGCGCGAAGCCATTGTACTGAAAAACCGTGAACGCCGGGCGCTGGCCCACTTCTATCGCCTCGGGCAGCTCAATCCGCCGGCGCTCAGCGGCGGCGACATCCTGAAAGTGGTGTACGGCGCCACCTTCCGTTTCGACAAAACCGCCCTGATTGATGAACTGCATACCATGGCGGAGCGCATCCATCAGGAGTGGCAGCAGGGTAAACGGCTGGAATCACGTCCACGGATCCTGATCACCGGCTGCCCGATCGGCGGCGCGGCGGAGAAAGTGGTTCGCGCCATTGAGGAAAATGGCGGCTGGGTGGTCGGCTATGAGAACTGCACCGGCGCGAAAGCGACCGAGCGCTGCGTGGCGGAAGAGGGCGACGTCTACGACGCCTTAACCGATAAATATCTCGCCATCGGCTGCTCCTGTATTTCCCCCAACGACCAGCGTCTGCAGCTGCTCAGCCAGATGGTAGAGGAGTATCAGGCCGACGGGGTGATCGACGTCATTCTGCAGGCCTGCCATACCTATGCCGTGGAATCGCTGGCGATTAAACGTCATCTGCGCCAACAGCACGATCTTCCTTACATGGCGATTGAAACTGACTATTCGACAGCGGACCTCGGCCAGCTCAGCACCCGCGTCGCCGCCTTTATCGAAATGCTGTAAGGAGCTGGCGTGAACTATACGGTTGGCATTGATTCCGGCTCCACCGCCACAAAAGGCATCCTGCTGGCGGACGGCGTCATCGTGCGCCGCTTCCTCTGCCCCACTCCCTTTCGCCCCGCCGACGCCATCCACGAGGCCTGGGAGACACTGCGCGCTGGCCTCACGGAGACGCCTTTTTTAACCCTCACCGGCTATGGCCGCCAGCTGGTGGATTTTGCCGATAAGCAGGTGACGGAGATCTCTTGTCACGGCCTCGGTGCCCGCCTGCTGGCGCCGGACACCCGCACGGTGATTGATATCGGCGGCCAGGACAGCAAAGTTATCCAGCTGGACGCTGGGGGCAACCTCAGCGACTTCCTGATGAATGACAAATGCGCCGCCGGCACCGGGCGCTTTCTGGAAGTCATTTCACGCACCCTCGGCGCCAGCGTCGAACAACTGGACGCCATTACCGACGGCGTCGAGCCGCACGCCATTACCAGCATGTGCACGGTGTTTGCCGAATCGGAGGTCATCAGCCTGCGGTCGGCCGGCGTCGCGCCGGAGGCGATTCTGGCGGGGGTGATTAACGCCATGGCCCGGCGCAGCGCAAACTTTATTGGCCGCTTATCGACGCAGGGGCCGCTGCTGTTTACTGGCGGCGTCAGCCACTGCGCCACCTTTGCCCGGATGCTGGAAACGCATGTCGGTATGGCGGTGACGACCCATCCCGACGCCCAGTTCGCCGGGGCGATCGGCGCGGCGCTGATCGGCCAGCGCCAGCGGAGGCGCGGATGACAACGTTTCTGTTTTTATTTCATTCCACGGTGGGAGTAGTGCGAATGCGCAAAGCCCTGCAAGCGGCGGGAGTGGCCTTCAAGGTCAAAGATATACCCCGCCAGCTGCGCAGCGGCTGCGGGCTGTGCATCCTGCTGGAGGGGACGGAAGCCGATGCGCGAGCCTGGATCATCCCGGAACAGACGGCGGCGTTGTATCAGCAGGACGGGGAAGCGTGGCGCTGTCTCGCCACCTTCCCATCAGCAGGTTAATCGCTCACCACAAAGCGCGTCGCCGCGAAGCAGTTCAGCAGGCGGTGCATAAGAAAGACCAGGGTCAGCGTCACCACCAGCGAGACCGTCACCGAGGTGATGCGGTACAGATCGCTGAACACCAGATCCTGATACGGATGCAGGTTCTGGCCGAACATAATGCCGATGGTAGTGATGCTGGCGAAGCCCACCCCGGCCCCCACTTTCTCCATCACGTGGAGGCGGGCGCTGAAGGCCAGCCCGAGACCAATCAGCGGCATCATCAGGATCATGTGGTTGCTGAAATCATAGATAATCAGCTGTACCACCAGTATATAAAGACAGGCCAGCACCACCCCGACGACGCGCCAGATCGAGCTGATCACCGCCCCGCGATAGTGCATCGGGAACAGGATCAGGATCCCGGCCATCAGCGCCGACAGCGAGTCGCTGAGATCGCATACCTGAAACACTACAAAGATGATCGTCGCCACCGTACCGGAGAGCAGCGACTCATGACGGATGCGGGCGGCGTCTTTCTCAATCCGCGGCGGCGGTTTGCGCGGCTCGACGTCCGGAATGAGATAGTGGAGCAGCGCGCTCAGCGCCACCGCCAGCACGCACGCTTCCATGTTGGAGAACATCAGGGTGTGCCAGTTGCTGGTCGGGTAGCTCATAAAGTTGAGCATCGTGCTCTGGCACACCACCCCCATCGACCCCAGCAGAAACAGCGGCCCCTGGCTCATAAAGCGGAAACGCATCACATACAGGGCAAACACCACCAGGGTCATGATCACCGGCCACTGCGACAAATAGCCGACAATTAGCACCATTTCGACGCAGTTCACCGCTGCGCTGAACACAAACTGGCAGGCGACGTGGCGGTTAAACATCGGCACCAGCGACATCAGCATCAGCGGATACACCACAAAAAATACGCCGTACTGCACGTCGTAGAAAGTGGAGATGCTGAGCGCAATGGTCCCGGCCACGGCGATACGCACCGTCTGGCGAAAATCATTCGCCGTGTAGACGATATTGCCGTGCGGCGTAAAGACGTGCGCCAGGGTATTAATAGACATAGTGTAACCAGCTCACCAGGTGGATCTGCAGGCCGGCGAAGGTGCGGGCGAAAGGTCCCTCGCTATTGTACAGCTGCACCGTGGCGCGGGCGCCGGTCGGCAGCGGTTTGTCCAGCGGCTGATCCAGCGCGACATGAATACGCATCCGCTGGGCGTCACGCACCCAACGAGTGGACTGCTCCGGCTGCGACAGCTGGCCGTTCACCGCCTCCTGCCCCGCCAGAATCCCGGCATCGCTGCTGGTGACGTGCGCCGGAAAGACTTGCCCCGGCAGGGCGTCAAAGACCACCGCCGCATCGGTATTCACCGCGGTGTGGCGCAGGCTTTTTTCGCGGAAGTCGGCGACGATATCGGTATTGTTGTTAACCAATGCCAGCACAGCCGTCGCCGCGGTGGCGTAGATCCCCGGGTTCAACTGCAGGTTGCTGACCATGCCGTCAGTTTCCGCACGCACTTTGGTCCAGGCCAGGTTCAGCTGCGCCTCCTCCAGCGCGTTGCGGTATTTCTGCAGAGTGACGTTGCGCTTATCGTCGCGCTCGCCGCGCTGGATCAGCAGGTTCTGGATCTGCGCATTCAGCGCCGAGACCGACTGTTCGCTGGTCTGCCAGGTGGTCCGCACCTTATCGAGGTCAGACTGCGAGACGTTCTGCATGGTACTCAGGCGCTGATAGCGATCGAGGGTGACCTTATCATTGCGCGCGGTGTACTGTGCGGTGCGCAGGTTGGCGCGCGCGGCGGCGATTTGCGCGTCCAGCTGCTGGTTGCTCAGTTTCGCCTGCTCAAGGGCGATTTGCGCCGCTTCAACTTTATTAATGAATGGCGTTGGGTCGAGCTCATACAGCAGGTCGCCTTTTTTTACCTGGCTGTTGTTGTGCACGTAAACGTGCGAGACATAGCCGGAGACCCGCGACGATACCGGAGTCACCACGCGCATGACGGTGGAGTCCGGCGTCAACGGGATCCAAATATCGGCAACGATAAACCAGGCGAATATTCCCAGAAAAGCGGCAATACTCACCCGTACCCAGCGGGCAAATTTTTGTTCAGGCGTCATCATAGTATGTTAGATCTTGTTATCTTCTTCGCGGATATTCCGCAAACGGCAGGCGATTTGATTTAATGTAGCGCTGAATGTGGCGAGGTCGGCTTCCGGGATGGTCTGGGTTACACGCTCCTGATAGGTCTCGATCACGCAGCTCAGTTTTTCCAGAATAGCCCGCCCCTCGGCGGTCAGCGCCAGCAGGCGAATGCGTTTGTCATATGGCGATGTGGAACGCACCAGATAGCCCTGCTTTTCCAGTAATGAGAGGGTGCGCATTAGCGGCGGCAGTTCAATACCCTGTACCTCCGCCAGTTCGCTGACTGAGACATTGTCTCCCAGCTGATGCAGTTGCATCAGCACCGTCCAGCTGGACTGGGTGAGTCCGGTATCGGTGATAGCGGAGTCAATAATAGCGCGCCACTGGCGCACCACCATAGCCATTCTCATCCCCAACGGGCGGCGGGCAAACAGGTCGTCTTCGGTCACAGCTTTTCCTCTCATTGTTGAGAAGAAAATAATACTTATCAGGGTAAGTATCAAGAAACGGAAGATCGTGCCGCATCAATTGATAAATTTCGTGAATGTATCCCGGCGGCACTTTGCGCTCACCGGGATAATGAAGAAGGTTTGCCTGTAAAAAAACCGCACGTTTTAATTGATCTGGTCCCGACGCAGACCGATATCTTTCAGCTGTTCGTCACTCATTCGCTGCAAAGCTCTGCGCGTTTGCTCCTGAAGCCACCATTTTTTGATAAACCGCACCAGCAATACGAAACCGATAAATGGCTGTCTTGCCCTGTTCTCGTGAAATTCCATCCTCTACCTCCTCACCTTGCCAGAGGCTTTATCTTCACGGATTTGGGGATAAGGAATACAGATTCACAAAACACTTTTCTTTAACATACAGATTGGCTAAAACGTACAGCAGACCCCAATTTTTACGCCCCTCTGTACTGGTTATTCCATCTGTATGGCGGCAATTAAGGATACAGCATGACCCGCTACCAACATCTCGCTACGCTGCTGGCTGAACGTATTGAACAGGGCCTGTACCGCCATGGTGAAAAGCTGCCGTCGGTGCGCAGCCTCAGCCAGGAACATGGCGTCAGCATCAGTACCGTCCAGCAGGCCTATCAGTTACTTGAGCAGCAGCAAATGATTGTGCCGCAGCCGCGATCGGGCTATTTCGTCGCCCCCCGCAAGGCCCAGCCGCCGGTGCCGCCGATGTCGCGCCCGGTGCAACGGCCGGTGGAGATCACCCAATGGGATCAGGTGCTAACCATGCTCGACGCCCGCTACGATAAAACGATCATCCCCTTCGGCGGCGGCTCGCCGGACGTGACGCAGCCAAGCCTGAAGCCCATCTGGCGCGAACTGAGCCGGGCTATCCAGCACAACCTCACTGAGGTGTTGAACTATGACGAACTGGCCGGGCGTCGCGAGCTACGGGAGCAGATCGCCCGCCTGATGCTCGACGGCGGGTCGGTGGTGACTGCCGACGATCTGGTGCTCACCAGCGGCTGCCACAGCGCGCTGTCGCTGGCCCTGCTGTCGGTGTGCCAGCCAGGAGACATCATCGCCGTGGAATCCCCCTGCTACTACGGCACCATGCAGATGCTGCGCGGGCTGGGATTAAAGACCATTGAGATCCCCACCGATCCGGAAACCGGGATCAGCATTGAGGCCCTGGAGCTGGCGCTGGATCAGTGGCCGATCAAAGGGGTGATCCTCGTGCCCAACTGCAACAACCCGCTGGGCTTTATCATGCCGGACGCCCGCAAGCGCGCGGTGCTGAACCTTGCCCAGCGCTACGATATCGTTATTTTCGAGGATGATATTTACGGCGAGCTGGCCACCGAGTATCCACGCCCACGCACCATTCACTCCTGGGATATCGACGGCCGGGTGATGCTCTGCAGCTCTTTTACCAAAACCATCGCCCCCGGGCTGCGTATCGGCTGGATCGCCCCCGGGCGCTATTACGACAAGCTGCTACAGATGAAGTACGCCGCCAGCGGGACCAACGTCCCCTCCACTCAGCTGGCGGCCTGTAATTTTATTCGCGAAGGCCACTACCACCGCCACGTGCGGAGGATGCGGCAGATCTATCAGCGCAATATCGAGATCTACACCTGCTGGCTGCGGGAATTTTTCCCGTGCGGGATCTGCGTCACCCGGCCAAAGGGCGGTTTTATGCTGTGGGTTGAGCTCCCGGAGCAGGTCGATATGGTCTGCGTCGCCAAGCAGCTGTGCCGGTTGAAGATCCAGGTCGCGCCGGGCTCGCTGTTTTCGGCAGCGGGCAAGTATCGCAACTGCGTCAGGATCAACTGCGCCCTGCCGCCGACCGAGAAACATAAAGCGGTGATGGTGAAGCTGGGAGAAGCAGTGAAGGTGGCGATGGAGTGAATTTAACCTGTTCTCCCCGGTGGCGCTGCGCTTACCGGGGCTATGGGTGATCTCGTGTCTGCAACGCCCTGTCACTCATCAAAAAACACCATCCCCTTATACGGCTGTTCGCGGCAGGCGGCCAGCCGCTGGGCGAGACTGCCGACGTGCAGCTCCAGCTTGTGGCCGTCGGGGTCGAGGAAATAGTGCGAAGCGCCTTCGCTACGGTTCAGCTTCCAGACCGCCACGCCGGCAACCTCCAGGCGGGCGGCAAAGCGGGCGAAATCCGCCTCGCTGATGCTAAACGCATAATGGGTGTAGTCGCTCTCCTCCGGCGGGGTAACGCGCCGCTGCGGATCCAGCGTCAGGCACAGCCAGAGATCGCCACAGGAAAGATAGGCGCCGCTGTCCCAGCGGGCGTGCAGCGTCATGCCCAGCAGCTGCTGATAAAACGCCACGCTCGGCGCCAGCTGGCTGACTGCCAGGGTCAGGTGATTCAGTCCACTCAGCATGTCTGTTCCTCCAGTGAATTCACGATGAACTGGCGCAGCCATTGATGCGCCGGGTCGCGATGCCAGCGCTCGTGCCACAGCATCAGCATCTCAAAGCCGGCGACCGCCAGCGGCGGCTCGACCACCACCAGCCCGCTCTGCCCGCGCACCAGCCGCTCCGGCAGCACCGCCACCAGATCGCTATTGCGCAGGGTCTCCAGCATAAACAAGAAATGTGGCACGGAAAGGACAACCCGCCGCGTCAGCCCGAGGTTCGCCAGCGCGATATCGGTCGCCGCGCTGAAGCCGCCCCCGTCCGGGGAGACAACGACTTGCTCCAGCTGACAAAACGTCTTCAGACTCAGGCCGCGCTGCAGCGCCGGATGTTCCGCCCGGCCAGCCAGCACGTAGCGTTCGCGAAACAGCAGGCGCTGATGCAGCCCCGGCGGCGCGCCCTCGCGGGTATGAAAGAAGAGATCGACTGTATCGCTGGCCGCCTGCTGCTCCAGCCGCGCCGGCTGCAGTTCGAATACCGCCAGCCGACTGCCGGAAGAGGCCTGGCGTAACTCAGCCAGCATCGGCAAGAGGATCGCCGAGGCCATATAGTCCGTCGCCGCCACCCGCCAGGTCTCCGCCGCCGTGGCCGGTTCAAAAGGGCTGACCGGCGCCACCGCCTGCTCCAGCGCGGCTAACGCAGCGCGCAGCGGCTGGCGAAGCTCATCGGCGCGGGCCGTAGGCTGCATGCCGCGCGGGCCCGGCATCAGCAGCGGATCGGCAAAAATCTCCCGTAGCCTGGCGAGCTGAATGCTGACCGATGGCTGCGACAGATTCAACCGCTGCGCCGCCCGGGTAACGTTGTTTTCGCTAAGCAGCACATCCAGGGTGCGCAGCAGATTAAGATCCAGACGCTGTAAATTAATCACGACTATACCGGGAATTTAAGTAATTAATTTCTACTATAGCGTCAGCTTTCCTACTCTGCAGCTCTCCATACGCCAGAGGTGATGTTATGAAAGTACTGCTGATTTACGCCCATCCGGAACCGCGCTCGCTCAATGGCGCGCTGAAAAATTTCGCCATCCGCCATCTGCAGCAGGCCGGCCACGAAGTGCAGGTCTCCGATCTCTACGCCATGCGCTGGAAGGCCGGATATGACGCCGACGACAGCGGCTCCCCGCCGGTCGGCGAGTTCTGGCGTCCGACCCTCGATTCCAAACGGGCCTTTGAACAAGGAACTCAAAGTGCGGATATCGTAGCCGAGCAGGAAAAGCTGCTGTGGGCCGATACGGTGATTTTCCAGTTTCCGCTATGGTGGTTCTCGATGCCCGCCATCATGAAGGGCTGGATCGATCGGGTGTACGCCTGGGGCTTTGCCTATGGCGTCGGCGAGCACAGCGACCGCCACTGGGGCGATCGCTACGGGGAAGGCACCTTCGTCGGCAAGCGGGCGATGCTGATCGTCACCGCCGGCGGCTGGGCGGAACACTATTCACCGCGCGGGATCAACGGCCCCATCGACGACATCCTGTTCCCCATTCAGCACGGTATGCTGTTCTATCCCGGCTTCGAGGTGCTTCCGCCGCTGGTGTTCTACCGCACGGACAAAACCGACATCGCGCAGTTCGCCGACCAATGCGCCGCCCTGGCCGAGCGGCTGGACAGGCTGTGGCAAACCGAGCCAATTCCATTCCGTCGGCAAAATCATGGCGATTATCTGATCCCGTCGCTGACGCTGCGCCCGGAGCTGGCGCCGGGGCAAAGCGGTCTGGCGGTGCATTTGCGTAGCGAATAACTGATTACCCCGTCCTCGCCCCCGAGGACGGGTCATTTACCCGGCTCTCTCCAGGCCCAGCATGCCTCGCGCCTGGATAAAGCACAGCAGCAACACGCCCCACAGCGCCATCGTCAGATAGGGGCTGATACCGAGAATATTGAACCCACTCTCAATAATCTGCAGCAAGAACAGCGCGAGCACCATCCCGACGATGCGCCCGCTACCGCCATCCGGATTCACGCCGCCGAGCACCGCCGCGAGGATCGACACCAGCAAATACGATTCTCCATAAGACGCTTTGGCTGAATTCAGCTTCGACATCATCAGAAACGCCGCCACCGCGCAGAGCAGGGCCGAGATGACATAGACCCACATCAACACCCGCCGGGTATTGATCCCGGAATAATGGGTCGCCCGCTCGTTGGATCCGATCAACATGATCGCCCGACCCAGCGGGCTTTTCTCCAACAGCACCCACAGCCCAACCGCCACCACCGCAAAAAGCCACATTGGAAGCGGAATACCGAACCACTGAGCGTGATTCAGCCACAGCACCCACTGCGGATAGTTAGCGATAGCGCTGCCGCCGGTGATCAGAATATTGATCCCCTTGAGCAGGGTCATCATGCCAAGGGTAGCCAGGATCGGCGAAACGCGGATCCCGGCGATCAGTATCCCGTTGCACAGGCCAATGATCATCGCCGCCCCTCCGCCGGCCAGCAGCGTCGCCAGCGCGGTAGCGCCCCCCGGCGGATAGCTCGTCGCCACCCAGGCCATCACCAGCGAGCAGGCGTTAGCCGTCGCGATAATTGACAGATTAATGCCGCCGCAAAGCATGGTCATGGCCATCGCCAGCGCCAGGATCCCCAGCACCGGCATTTGCGAGGCAATTGACTGAAAATTGCTGACAGACCAGAAGATGTTTGGCATGGCGATGCTAAAGGCGATAACCGTCAGCAGCAGCAGGCCGATCAGGTAAAACTCAACGTTGTTGCGCCACGATTTTTTCATAACAAGCTCCGGTTCTGATGCTGGCTCCATGCCGTTACGCTGATGCTGACGACGATGATGGCCCCGGTGATCAGGGTCTGCCAGTAGGAAGAAACCCCCAGCAGGTTCAGGCCGTTCTGCATCACCGCCAGTAAAATCACCCCCAGCAGCGTACCGGTGAGGGTTCCGCGCCCGCCAATCAGGCTGGTGCCGCCCAATACCACCGCCGCCAGCACCGTCAGCTCATAGCCCAGCAGTGAATCCGGCGCGACGGTCATCACCGTCCACGCCTGCACGACACCCGCGGCACCCGACATCAGCCCCATATAGCCATAAACGAACAGCTGCAGGCGGAGCACGCTGAAGCCGATGCGGCTGGCAGATTCCCGGTTCCCCCCCATGGCGTAGATCTTGCGGCCAACGGTAGTGAAATTCATGATAAACGCGGTTAACAGCACCACCGCGATCATCGTCAGCAGCGGCAGCCCCAGACCGTAGTCGTAACCATCGGCATCGGTGTATTTGAACAGCATGACCCCCTGTTCAAACCACGGAGGGAAATCGTAGAGCCAGACACCTTTGCTTAACCACAGCAGCAAACCGTAGAAAATGTTGAGCGTAGAAATGGTGATAATGATCGAGGGCACCCGCAGACGATTAACCAACAGCGCGTTCACCAGCCCCAGCAGCGCGCCGATGCCGCCGGCAAGCACAAAAGCCACCGCGAAGTTGCCGCTTACTTTTTGCAGCATCACCACCATGCCGTACTGGGCGATAATGGTCATGGCCGGGAAGGAGATATCAATCCCGCCGGCGATCAGCACCACGAACAAACCACAGGCGAGAATGGTCAGCATCGCATAGTTATTGGCGAGGTCGTAAAGATTGCCGAAAGTGAAAAATTCCTCACTGCGCCAGCCCAGCAGCAGGCACAGCGCAATAATGAACATACCTAACCAGAATTCATGTTGTTTCAACAGATTAGCCATTGACCACCTCCGCTATCTGCTGCTGGGTACTGCTGTCCGGCAGGAAGTTATGAGTTAGCTCGCCCTGCTTCATCACCAGAATACGATGACTCTGATACCACGCCTCTTCGATCTCGTCGCAAATCATCAGCACGGCGATGCCATGGGCCGCCAAATCGCTGATGATATGGTAGATCCCGGCTTTGTTTGCGATATCCACCCCCACCGTTGGGCTATCGAGGATTAGCAGTTTAGGAGAGATCGCCAGCCATTTGGCGATAGAGACGCGCTGGGCATTGCCGCCGGAGAGGGTATTCACAGGCAGATGCGTATCCGGCGCCTTAATGGTCAACGCGTTGACCATTCTTGCGACCAGTTGCTGAGCTTTACTGTCACTCAATAGCCCACAAGCGCCTTTCACTTTATGAAACACGGTGCTGATGATGTTGTTTTCAATCGACTGACTCATCACCAGGCCGCGCGACATACGGTCCTCAGAGACATAGCCAATACCGTGGCGGATAGCATCCTGGTTGCTGCGCAACCGCACCGGCTGGCCATTTATCAGGATCTCGCCGCTGTCAGGGCGGGTCATGCCGAAAAGGCTCAGGCACAGCTCTGTTCGCCCGGCGCCCAACAGGCCGACTATCGACACCACCTCTCCGGCTTCGACCTTCAGGGAGACGTTGTGATATTCCCCTTTGCGACAGAGATTGCGCACCTCCAGCACCGGCGTGCTGCCCTGCCCCTGCCACAGATCGCGCACCTGATAGTCGAACTCCTGGCCCGTCATCAGAAAACCGAGCCGGCGGGTGGTTACCTCTGCCGCCGGCAAGGTGCCGACCAGATTGCCATCCTTCAGCACGCTGATGCGGTCCGATACGGCCATGACCTCTTCCAGACGGTGGCTAACGAAGACGATGCAGATCCCCCTCTCACGCAGCTGGCGCACCACGTGCAATAGTCCCTCCACTTCCTGATGGGTCAATGAGGCCGTGGGTTCATCCATAATAATAAGCCGCGCATCCTGCGCCAGCGCGCGGCAGATAGCCACCAGCTGACAGCGAGCGATGGAGAGCGACTCCACGGCGGCATCCAGCGGCAGCGAGACGTTAATACTGCGCATTGCCTGCTCCGCACTGCGTCGCAATTCGCTGCGCTTCACCAGCACGCCGCGATGATAGTGGTTAATGGCAATGTTCTCCCACACGCTGAGATTGGGAAACAGCGACAGATCCTGATAAATCACCTGGATCCCATGGGCGACAGAGGCCGCTGGCGTCAGTTTGGGCCACGTCTTGCCACCCAGCGTCATCGCTGCGCCCTCATCCGGGCGATAGACGCCAGAGATAATTTTGATCAACGTCGACTTCCCGCAACCGTTCTGCCCGGCCAGGCAGTGCACTTCTCCAGGCAGAAAGTCGATGCTGATATCATTGAGCGCACGGTTGGCGTGGAAGGTTTTGCTGACGTGACGAAGGGAAAGGAAAGGTTCCATAGCATCCCCTGGCAGGTTAAGCCGGGGCGCCAGGCGCCCCGGAAGATGGATTAGTAGAGCGAATCAATATTGTCTTTATTCACCAGCAGCACTTTATGGAAGCGGATAATATGCTTGTCGCTATCGACCTCCGCTTTGCCGAGTTCTTTCAGTTCGAAGCCCGGCTCAATGGTTTTGCCGTTCAGCAGGGTGCTGGCGACGGCCGCGAGGGCATAGCCGGCTGTCGCCGGATCGTAGGTGATGCCTTCGGTAATATCGCCGCTCTTAATGAGAGAGGCCGCCTGCGAGGGGATCATCATCCCGTAGACCGCGACTTTGTTTTTCGCACGCTTCTCTTTCACCGCGCGCCCCGCGCCAATCGGGCCATTCGAACCAAAGGAGACCACCGCTTTCAGATCCGGGTAAGTTTTCATTAGATCAAGCGTGGTACGGCGGGAATCATCGACACTTTCCGCCACCGGCATTCGACGGGTGACTTCATGCATATCCGGGTAATGTTCTTTTTGGTATTTCACCAGCAGGTCGGCCCACAGGTTGTGCTGCGGTACCGTAAGGCTACCGACATAGATAACGTAGCCGCCTTTGCCACCCATCCGCTTGGCCATATGCTCCACGTATTCAGCGGCGAACTTCTCGTTATCGATAATCTCCACATCCCAGTTGGCGCTCGGCTGCCCGGGCGATTCGTTGGTCAGCACCACGATGCCGGCGTCACGGGCTTTTTTGAATACCGGCTCCAGCACGTTGGCATCGTTAGGTACGATAGTGATGGCATCCACTTTACGTGCAATCAGGTCCTCAATAATTTTTACCTGCTGCGGCGCATCGGTGCTGGACGGCCCAACCTGGGAGGCGTTGAGGTTAAACTCTTTCCCGGCCTGGACGACCCCTTCTCCCATCCGGTTAAACCACGGCATGCCATCCACTTTTGAAATATTGACTACGGTTTTTTCTGCCGCATATACCGGCGTGGAAATAAGCGCAGCCCCCAACAGCAAGGATGAAAAAATATTAACGACCAGACGTTTATGCATAATAATTAGCCTCAATACGTTGTAGTCAGACAGGGGTATGACGCAAAGCGGAAAAAGAGATATAAATTGTAATAATGTTAATAATTTAGAAGAGAATAAACACAAGCTGTAACAGCAGACAGGTAATATCCAGCTATAAATATGGATAATAATACTATAATCCTGTGACGTGAGCTTTTTCACAAAAAACATGCAACATAGTTTGTTGTTCCAGAATAATGATCGGGCCGCAGAGAAAATATATTTTTCCCGCCTCTTCATTTATCGCAAAACAACCACATAAATAACATCAGGAAAAGTATGTGATTTTTGATTGCGCCTCCAGCCCCTTCCGTGGCAGGATAATCCCTATGAACAGAAACGCGATCGTAACCAGTCCCCGCCGTTGGTGGCTGCCTGCATAACAGGCGGCACGATACACGTTTCCATTTTCAAAGCCGCCGGAAGGCGGCTTTGGTGTTTTCAGGACGTCTTTCGGCTGAACAGTCTGATAAGGAGTCTCTGATGAACCATCCGCAAACCATTCTCACCGGTGACCGCCCGACCGGCCAACTGCATCTTGGCCACTACGTCGGCTCGCTGCGCCAGCGCGTCGCGCTGCAGCACGACCACCAGCAGTTTATCCTAATCGCCGACCTGCAAGGGCTCACCGATAACGGCAGCAATCCGCAAAAAATTAGCCATCATATTCTGGAAGTAATGGCCGACTATCTGGCGGTCGGCATCGACCCCGGGCTCACCACTATTTGTCTCCAGTCCGCTCTGCCGGCGCTGGCGGAGCTCAGCGCGCTGTATATGAATATCGTCACCGTCGCCCGCGTAGAACGTAACCCGACGGTCAAAAATGAGATTGCCCAGAAGGGATTTGCCCGCTCGCTGCCGGTGGGTTTTCTCGCCTACCCGATTAGCCAGGCCGCCGATATCACCGCCTTCAAAGCCGAGCTGGTACCGGTGGGCGACGATCAGCTACCGATGATTGAGCAGACCAACGAGATCGTCCACAAAATGAATAGCCTGACCGGCGAGCCGATGCTGCGCCACTGCAAGGCGCTACTCAGCGACGTGAGCCGCCTGCCGGGCATCGACGGTAACGCCAAAATGTCGAAATCGCTGGGCAATACGCTGACCTTATCGGCCAGTGAAGAGGAGATCCACCGCGCGGTCAGCGCGATGTATACCGACCCGACGCACCTGAGAGTCAGCGATCCGGGGCATGTCGAGGGCAACGTGGTGTTCACATACCTTGATGCTTTCCATAACGATAAAGCGCGGGTGGCAGAGATGAAAGCCCACTATCAGCGCGGCGGGCTGGGCGATCGCCAGTGTAAGAATGAGCTGGAGACCTGCTTGCAGGCGCTACTGGCGCCGATCCGCGAACGCAGGGCCACCTTTATTCAGGATAAAGGGATGCTGCTGGAGCTGCTGCGCCAGGGCAGCGAGCGCGCCCACCACCTCACGCAGCAGACGCTGCATGAGCTGAAGCGTGGGCTGGGGCTGCCGGTGCTGTTCTGAGATGATGAAATATCCTCTGCGTGGGTATTTTTGTTAACACACCGACAAGACCCTGTCTTTCGTATGGACAATATCACCCTGGCTGTTACTATCGCGTTAACGGTAGCTCTCACTATGCGTGTTTCATTAAGGCCAGGATCGCTGATGATGACCACATAAGTAGCCCAGCGTTCCGCTGCGCATCGGCGCGGCAGAGCGCGGCGTCAGCGGCCCTCCCTCCACTTTTTCGTCCTTTGCAAGAAGGACGCTCCGCCCGCCGGAGGAGACACGCGTATCACTCAGCACAGGGAATCAAGCGAGTCGCGTATGGACAAAATAAAGAAACGTTGGGCAGGGTATTTTGTCGGCTTACTGGTGGTGCTCGCCGCCGCCGCATGGTGGCTGCTGCGCCCGCCTGGACTCCCGGCGGGTTTTGCCAGCAGCAACGGCCGAATCGAAGCCACCGAAGTCGATATTGCCAGTAAAATCGCCGGACGTATCGACACGATTCTGGTCAAAGAGGGTCAGTTTGTACGTCAGGGAGAAGTTCTCGCAAGGATGGATACGCGCGTACTGAACGAGCAGCGTCTCGAAGCCGCCGCACAAATCAAGGAGGCGGAAAGCGCGGTTCTCGCTGCCAGAGCCTTGCTCGATCAGCGACAAAGTGAAATGCGCGCCAGCGAAGCGATAGTGAAGCAGCGCCAGGCGGAGCTGGATTCCACGGCGAAACGCCATGTTCGCTCAAACACCCTCTCCCAGCGCGGCGCCGTCTCCGCCCAGCAGTTGGATGATGACCGTGCGGCCGCAGAGAGCGCCCGCGCGGCGCTGGAATCGGCGAAAGCCCAGGTCTCCGCCGCCCGCGCCGCCATCGAAGCCGCTCGCACCAGCATTATTCAGGCACAAACCCGCGTCGAAGCCGCCCAGGCGACCGAGCGACGGATCCTCGCCGATATTGACGATAGCGAGCTGAAAGCACCGCGCGATGGCCGCATTCAGTATCGCGTCGCTGAGCCAGGCGAAGTCCTGGCCGCCGGTGGCCGGGTGCTGAACATGGTCGATCTCGCCGATGTCTATATGACCTTCTTTCTGCCCACCGAACAGGCAGGCCTGCTGGCGCTCGGCAGCGAAGCGCGCTTGATCCTTGATGCCGCGCCGGATCTGGTGATCCCGGCCAATATCAGCTTTGTCGCCAGCGTCGCTCAGTTCACGCCGAAAACGGTAGAAACCAGCGACGAGCGCCTTAAGCTGATGTTCCGCGTCAAAGCGCGTATCCCGCCGGAGCTGCTGGCGCAGCACCTGGAGTATGTCAAAACCGGCCTGCCCGGTATGGCTTACGTACGGCTGGATAAACAACAACCCTGGCCTGAAGCCCTGGCGGTGAGGTTGCCGCAATGAAACTGACGCCGCAGGATAACTCGCCCCCCGTCGCCCTGCTGGAACACGTTGGTCAGCAGTTTGGCGCCACCATCGCGCTGCGCGATATCAGCCTGGCGATCCCGGCACGGCGTATGGTTGGCCTGATTGGCCCTGACGGCGTCGGCAAATCGAGCCTGCTTTCGCTGATCGCCGGGGCGCGGGCCATCGAGCAGGGGAACGTGATGGTGCTTGGCGGCGATATGCGCGATGTGCATCACCGCCGCGAGGTGTGCCCGAAAATCGCCTGGATGCCGCAGGGGCTGGGGAAAAACCTCTATCACACTCTCTCGGTGTATGAAAACGTCGACTTCTTTGCCCGCCTGTTCGGCCACGATAAAGCCGAGCGCGATCTGCGCATCAACGAGCTGCTGCAGAGTACCGGGCTGGCGCCGTTTCGCGATCGCCCCGCCGGTAAACTCTCCGGTGGGATGAAGCAAAAGCTCGGCCTGTGCTGCGCGCTGATCCACGACCCGCAGTTGCTGATCCTCGATGAACCCACTACCGGCGTCGACCCCCTCTCCCGGGCGCAGTTTTGGGAGCTTATCGACAATATTCGTCAGCGCCAGCCGGAGATGAGCGTGCTGGTGGCCACCGCCTACATGGAAGAGGCCGAGCGCTTTGACTGGCTGGTGGCGATGAATGCCGGCGAGGTGCTGGCGACCGGCAGCGCCGAGGAGCTCAAAGCCCAAACCGGCAGCCAGACCCTGGAGCAGGCGTTTATCGCCCTGCTGCCGGAAGCGCAGCGCCTGGCGCATAAAGAAGTGGTCATCCCGCCGCGCGACAGCCGCGAAGAAGAGATCGCCATTGAAGCCCGGGGCCTGACCATGCGCTTCGGCAACTTTGTTGCCGTCGACCACGTTAATTTCCGCATCGCCCGCGGCGAAATCTTTGGCTTCCTTGGCTCCAACGGCTGCGGCAAATCCACCACCATGAAGATGCTCACCGGCCTGCTGCCCGCCAGCGAAGGTGAAGCCTGGCTGTTCGGCCAGCCGGTCGACCCGAAGGATATCGCCACCCGCCAGCGGGTCGGTTACATGTCACAGGCCTTCTCGCTTTATAGCGAACTGACGGTCCGGCAAAACCTCGAGCTACACGCCCGCCTGTTCCATATTCCGGACGGCGAAATCCCCTGCCGGGTGGCGGAAATGTGCGAGCGCTTTATGCTGACCGAGGTTGAAGACGCGCTTCCCGCCGATCTGCCGCTGGGGATCCGTCAGCGCCTGTCGTTAGCGGTAGCGGTCATCCATCGCCCGGAGATGCTGATCCTCGACGAGCCGACCTCCGGCGTCGACCCGGTGGCGCGGGATATGTTCTGGCAACTGATGGTAGACCTCGCGCGGCAGGATCAGGTGACCATTTTTATCTCCACCCACTTTATGAATGAGGCGGAACGCTGCGATCGTATCTCCCTGATGCACGCCGGCAAAGTGCTGGCCAGCGATACGCCGCAGGCGCTGGTCGAGCAGCGCGGTTCAAGCAGCCTGGAAGAGGCGTTTATCGCCTGGCTTAAAGAGGCCCAGCCGTCCTCTCCAGTACCAGAGGAACCCACGTCTGCTGTGGCATCGCATTCCGGACACACTGTTCCACGGCAGGCCTTCAGTCTTCGCCGGCTGTTCAGCTACAGCCGCCGCGAGGCGCTGGAGCTGCGCCGCGATCCGGTACGATCGACGTTGGCGCTGCTGGGAACGGTGATCCTGATGTTTATCATGGGCTACGGAATCAGCATGGACGTTGAGGATCTGCGCTTTGCCGTCCTCGACCGCGATCAAACCCTCAGCAGCCAGGGCTGGTCGCAGAATCTCGCTGGCTCACGCTACTTTATTGAACAGGCGCCGCTGCACAGCTATGACGAACTGGACCGTCGGATGCGTGACGGCGAACTGGCGGTGGCGATAGAGATACCGCCGAACTTTGGTCGCGATATTGCCCGCGGCACGCCGGTGCAAATCGGTGTGTGGGTGGACGGCGCGATGCCCAACCGCGCGGAAACCGTGCGCGGCTACGTACAGGCGATGCATCTGGCCTGGCTGCAGGAGATGGTCGGGCGGCAAAGCAGCCCGCAGCGGGATACCTCGCTCATCTCCATCGAGACCCGCTATCGCTACAATCCAGACGTGAAGAGCCTGCCGGCCATCGTCCCGGCAGTCATCCCCCTGCTGCTGATGATGATCCCGGCGATGCTCAGCGCGCTGAGCGTAGTGCGTGAAAAAGAGCTCGGGTCAATCATCAACCTGTACGTAACGCCGACCACCCGCAGCGAATTTCTGATCGGCAAGCAGGTACCTTACATCGCACTGGGGATGTTTAACTTCTTTCTGCTGTGCGCGCTGTCGGTCTTTGTCTTTGGCGTCGCACATAAGGGCAGCTTCCTGACGCTGACCCTGGCGGCGCTGCTGTATGTCACCATCGCCACCGGTCTGGGGCTACTGATCTCCACCTTTATGAAGAGCCAAATCGCCGCTATTTTCGGTACCGCGATTATTACGCTGATCCCGGCAACCCAGTTCTCCGGGATGATCGATCCGGTGGCCTCGCTGGAAGGCCCTGGGCGCTGGATTGGGCAAATCTACCCGACCAGCCACTTCCTGACTATCGCCCGTGGCACCTTTTCCAAGGCGCTGAATATTAGTGATTTGTGGGGTTCCTTCATTCCACTATTGATTGCGGTGCCGCTGGTGCTCGGGTTGAGCGTACTGCTGCTGAAGAAACAGGAGGGATGATGCGCGGATTACGCAATATTTATAACCTTGGCGTCAAAGAGCTGCGCAGTCTGCTCGGTGATAAAGCGATGCTGGCGCTGATCGTATTTGCGTTTACCGTGTCGGTGTACTCCTCGGCCACGGTGATGCCCGGTTCGCTGCACCTGGCGCCGATCGCGGTTGCTGATATGGATAAATCACAGCTCTCTTCACGCATCATTAACGCTTTTTACCGTCCCTGGTTTCTTGAGCCGGAGCTGATCACCGCTGATGAGATGGACGCCGGGCTGGATGCCGGGCGCTACACGTTCGCCATCAACATCCCGCCTAACTTCCAGCGCGATGTACTGGCCGGTCGGCAGCCGGAAATCCAGGTCAACGTCGACGCCACGCGCATGAGCCAGGCCTTTACCGGCAACGGCTATATCCAGAACATTATCACCGGCGAAGTAAACAGTTTTATCGCCCGCTATCGGGATAACAGCGTGCTGCCGGTAGAGCTGGCGGTAAGGATGCGTTTTAATCCTAACCTTGAGCAGGAGCGCTTTGGTGCGGTGATGGCGATCATCAACAACATCACCATGCTGGCCATTGTCCTCACTGGTTCGGCGCTGATCCGCGAGCGGGAACATGGCACGATTGAGCATCTGCTGGTGATGCCGGTCACGCCGTTTGAAATTATGCTGGCCAAGATCTGGTCGATGGGTCTGGTGGTACTGCTGGTGTCCGGGCTGTCGCTGGTGCTGATGGTGCAAGGGATTTTGCAGGTGCCCATCGAAGGCTCGATTCCGCTCTTTATGCTGGGGGTAGCGCTCAGCCTGTTCGCCACTACCTCGATCGGCATTTTTATGGGCACTCTCGCCCGCTCGATGCCGCAGCTGGGGCTGCTGATGATTCTGGTATTACTGCCGCTGCAGATGCTCTCCGGCGGATCCACGCCGCGGGAAAGTATGCCGCAGCTGGTTCAGGATATTATGTTGACCATGCCGACCACCCACTTCGTCAGCCTGGCGCAGGCGATACTGTACCGCGGCGCCAGTTTCGCCATCGTCTGGCCGCAGTTCTTAACCTTGCTGGCTATCGGCGGAGTGTTTTTTACTATCGCACTGCTGCGTTTTCGTAAGACTATCGGTGAGATGGCATAAAGGCTTAAGAAGAGCCGTCGACTTACGGCGGCCCAATAGTTTATTTGTGGCGGTTCATAAAGCGGCGTAAACCCCAGGTGAAGGCCATCGCCATACTGAAGAGAATGAACAGCAACACCACCCAGCTGATGGAGATGCGCAACAGCGTGCCGGGGGTCATAAACGGCTGCAGGTAGACGGTGAAGGACTGCGCGGGTGATTTTCCCAACAGCTCATACACGTTATCGGTGAGCCACACGCCGACCCGGCAGAACAGCCAGATAATCGCTGGCCAGCAGAGCAGCACCAGAAAGGTAAAGCGCTCCTGAATGTAAGTGAAGAGCTGGCGCAATGGCGACCAGGTAAGCATGATTTTCATTTCTATTCTCATATTGCCAGCCGAAACCTGCACATGTCTCGCAAGGTATTTCGGGCAGCATCCATACAGGCAATCATCCCCCTTTGTATATCAAATTTGCTGCCATATAAACCAGATCAAGTTAACAAAGTGTTAATGATAAAGCTCATTTAGACAAAAACAGGGAAGACGCATACCGTTCGCCACAATACATCCGGTAGCGAAGTATCCAGTCACGGAAATATTTTTTATGTAGCGTAAACACGTTATTTTGCGGGAGGAAGAGGCAGCGCCATTATTTTACCGAGGCACAATAAAATGGCGCTGAAATAGAGAAATAATATTAATCGTAGCTACTAATAATTATTTTCCGACTTGTATCATCCGATAAATTCACCATCCGGGTAACCACGCCACGAGCATTAGTAACGCTATTTTGCGAAGTAATAAAGGCGGTGCTACGCACCTTGTCCGGGCTACGGTTTTGTAGCCCCGGTAAGCGCAGCGCCACCGGGG
>ERZ507554.52-NODE-52-length-29003-cov-5.4116_pt1 | contig 29003 bp, 29 predicted proteins | sample MGYA00248668_ERZ507554 | MGnify/ENA primary metagenome ERZ507554 (study PRJEB26165, sample SAMN02676187) | human gut metagenome | isolation source: stool | host: Homo sapiens | place: USA | study: EMG produced TPA metagenomics assembly of the C.diff FMT (human gut...
ATACAGTTAAGGACGGGCCATGAGTAAGATTTTTGAAGACAACTCCCTGACTATCGGTCATACGCCGCTGGTACGACTGAACCGCATTGGCAACGGTCGCATCCTGGCAAAGGTAGAATCTCGTAACCCGAGCTTTAGCGTAAAATGCCGTATTGGCGCCAATATGATCTGGGATGCTGAAAAGCGCGGCGTTCTGAAACCTGGCGTGGAACTGGTTGAACCGACCAGCGGCAACACCGGTATCGCCCTCGCCTACGTGGCAGCGGCCCGCGGCTACAAACTGACGCTAACCATGCCGGAAACCATGAGTATTGAGCGTCGTAAGCTGCTCAAAGCGCTGGGCGCGAACCTGGTGCTGACCGAAGGCGCCAAAGGCATGAAAGGTGCCATCCAGAAAGCGGAAGAGATTGTCGCCAGCAACCCGGAAAAATTCCTGCTGCTGCAGCAGTTCAGCAACCCGGCTAACCCGGAAATTCATGAGAAGACCACCGGCCCTGAAATCTGGGAAGATACCGATGGCCAGGTGGACGTGTTTATCTCTGGCGTAGGTACTGGCGGAACGCTGACCGGTGTCAGCCGCTACATTAAAAACACCAAAGGCAAAAAAGATCTGATCACCGTCGCCGTTGAACCGACCGATTCGCCGGTCATCTCTCAGGCGCTGGCAGGCGAAGAGCTCAAGCCGGGTCCGCACAAAATTCAGGGCATCGGTGCCGGTTTTATCCCGGGCAACCTGGATCTGAAGCTGGTGGATAAAGTCATCGGTATCACCAATGATGAAGCCATCTCCACGGCACGCCGTCTGATGGAAGAAGAAGGCATCCTGGCAGGTATCTCTTCCGGGGCCGCCGTTGCCGCCGCGCTGAAGCTGCAGGAAGATGAGTCCTTTACCAATAAGAATATTGTGGTTATCCTACCTTCCTCAGGTGAGCGTTATTTAAGCACCGCGTTGTTTGCCGATCTCTTCACAGAGAAAGAACTGCAACAGTAGTGCCAGCTTGTAAATAATGTGTAAAAAAGCACCTTTTCAGGTGCTTTTTTGTGGCATACGTCAAAGTTTTACCCCTCCTGGCATTGATTCACCTCGTAGGGTCTGGTATTTAACCAGCACATTTATTTTGATGCGCGAAATTATTCAGAAGAGGATTTCCGCCAGCTGAATCGATTTTATGATTTGGTTCAAGTCTTCCTTTCGCGGCATAATGTTTAATGACGTGCTAGACGTCAATGGCCCTCAGGTCTTCGCAGCGCCAGGCGCTGCCGACGCCAAGGCCGGAAACGTAACGCCGGCGCTAACAATACAGGCTAAAGTCGAGTCGTTAGACTAGACTTTAGGTCCACAACACTAAACCTATAAGTTGGGGAAATATAATGTTCCAGCAAGAAGTTACCATTACCGCTCCGAACGGTCTGCACACCCGCCCTGCTGCTCAGTTTGTTAAAGAAGCTAAAGGCTTCTCTTCTGAGATCACTGTAACCTCCAACGGCAAAAGCGCCAGCGCCAAAAGCCTGTTCAAACTGCAGACTCTGGGCCTGACCCAGGGTACCGTAGTGACCCTCTCCGCTGAAGGCGAAGATGAGCAGAAAGCTGTTGAGCATCTGGTTAAACTGATGGCTGAACTCGAGTAAGTTCACGGGTTCTTTTTCATATCAGTCACAAGTAAGGTAGGGTTATGATTTCAGGCATTTTAGCATCCCCGGGTATCGCCTTTGGCAAAGCATTGCTGCTGAAGGAAGATGAAATTGTCATCGACCGGAAGAAAATTTCTGCCGATAAGGTTGATCAGGAAGTCGAACGTTTCCTGAGCGGCCGCGCCAAGGCCTCCGCCCAGCTGGAGGTCATCAAAACCAAAGCTGGTGAAACTTTCGGTGAAGAAAAAGAAGCCATCTTCGAAGGGCATATTATGCTGCTGGAAGATGAGGAGCTTGAGCAGGAAATCATAGCCCTGATTAAAGATAAGCACATGACTGCCGACGCGGCAGCCAATGAAGTTATCGACGGTCAGGCCACTGCCCTGGAAGAGCTGGACGATGAATACCTGAAAGAACGTGCGGCTGACGTACGTGATATCGGTAAGCGCCTGCTGCGCAACATCCTTGGTCTGGCGATCATCGATCTGAGCGCGATTCAGGATGAAGTTATCCTCGTCGCTGCCGATCTGACCCCGTCTGAAACCGCACAGCTGAACCTGAAAAAAGTGCTGGGTTTCATCACCGACGCGGGCGGCCGTACTTCTCACACCTCCATCATGGCGCGTTCCCTGGAACTGCCGGCCATTGTGGGCACCGGCAGCATTACGGCGCAGGTGAAAAACGGCGACTATCTGATTCTTGACGCGGTGAACAATCAGGTTCTGATCAACCCGTCTAACGAGCAAATTGAAGCGCTGCGTAATCTGCAGGCTCAGGTTGCGGAAGAAAAAGCCGAACTGGCGAAACTGAAAGATCTACCGGCGATTACCCTCGACGGCCACCAGGTTGAAGTCTGCGCCAACATTGGTACCGTTCGCGATGTCGAAGGTGCTGAGCGCAACGGCGCCGAAGGCGTAGGCCTGTATCGTACCGAATTCCTGTTCATGGATCGCGACGCGCTGCCGACAGAAGAAGAGCAGTTTGCAGCTTATAAAGCGGTGGCTGAAGCTTGTGGCTCTCAGGCCGTTATCGTCCGTACCATGGACATCGGTGGCGACAAAGAGCTGCCGTACATGAATTTCCCGAAAGAAGAGAACCCGTTCCTTGGCTGGCGTGCCGTACGTATCGCGATGGATCGTAAAGAGATCCTGCGCGATCAGGTTCGTGCCATCCTGCGTGCTTCCGCTTTCGGTAAACTGCGCATTATGTTCCCGATGATCATCTCTGTTGAAGAAGTGCGTGCGCTGAAAAAAGAGATCGAAATCTACAAACAGGAACTGCGTGACGAAGGTAAAGCATTTGACGAATCCATTGAGATCGGCGTGATGGTGGAAACACCGGCTGCGGCGACCATTGCTCGTCATCTGGCCAAAGAAGTTGATTTCTTTAGTATCGGCACCAATGATTTAACGCAATATACTCTGGCAGTTGACCGTGGTAATGATATGATTTCACATCTTTACCAGCCGATGTCACCGTCTGTACTGAATCTGATTAAGCAAGTTATTGATGCTTCTCACGCTGAAGGTAAATGGACTGGCATGTGCGGTGAGCTTGCGGGCGATGAACGTGCTACACTTCTGTTGCTGGGTATGGGGCTGGACGAATTCTCTATGAGCGCCATTTCCATCCCGCGCATCAAGAAGATTATTCGTAACACGAACTTCGAAGATGCAAAAGTATTAGCAGAGCAGGCTCTTGCTCAACCGACAACGGACGAGTTAATGACGCTGGTTAACAAGTTCATTGAAGAAAAAACAATCTGCTAATCCACGAGATGCGCGGCCCAAATTACTGCTTAGGAGAAGATCATGGGTTTGTTTGATAAATTGAAATCTCTGGTTTCTGATGACAAGAAAGACACCGGAACTATTGAGATTATTGCTCCCCTTTCCGGTGAAATCGTCAACATCGAAGACGTGCCGGATGTGGTTTTTGCGGAAAAAATCGTGGGCGATGGGATTGCCATCAAACCGACCGGCAACAAAATGGTCGCGCCGGTAGACGGTACCATTGGTAAAATTTTCGAAACCAACCATGCGTTCTCTATTGAATCTGATAGCGGCATCGAGCTGTTCGTTCACTTCGGTATTGATACCGTTGAACTGAAAGGCGAAGGCTTCAAGCGTATTGCTGAAGAAGGCCAGCGCGTGAAAGTCGGCGATCCGGTAATCGAATTCGATCTGCCGCTGCTGGAAGAGAAAGCCAAGTCTACCCTGACGCCGGTGGTTATCTCCAACATGGACGAGATCAAAGAGCTGATCAAACTGTCCGGTAGCGTGACTGTGGGCGAAACCCCGGTTATCCGCATCAAGAAGTAATGCTTGCTGCATAAAAATGGCGCCGAAAGGCGCCATTTTTTTATATTGCTCGGGTCACAGCTCGGTAACATTTCTCCCTGGACAGAACGCGCATGCCTCCCGGCGTACTTTCCAGAATGCGTCTTTCACTTTCAGAAACCAGCAGTTCGCACTGATACCCTCCGGCCAGGCCGAACAGCGACCGCGCCACGCAGGCGTCTTCCAGCGCCGCCTCCCCCGTCGTATCAAAATGACCGACAATACGTCCCTGCTGACGGACCACTAACCGATAGCTTTTCATTTATGTTTCTCCAGCGGCGGCAGGATTAATTCGTCACACCGCTGCGCGGCAGTCCAGTTCATCACCTCCAGCACGCGCTGGGCGGCAGCCTCAGTCGCTGTCCCCAACGCCAGGCCGGAAAGCAACCCGCTCACCAGTTCCGCGCAGAACAGATCGCCGGTTCCTTTTAAGTCTGTCTCCACCCGCGGATGGACCACCATCTCCACCGCATCGGCGGTCACCACCAGCACATTGATCGTCGAACTTACCTCCCCCGGTGCACTGGTAATCACCACCCACTGAAGGGTATCTGACAGCAGGCTCCGCGCCGCGGCAACCGCCTCCTGCTGATTGCGGCAGCGCCTGCCACTCAGTGTCTCCAGCTCAAACAGATTCGGGGTGATCCCCTGCGCCAGCGGCAGCAGGTGCTGACGATAGGCATCAGGGATCTCGGCCTTGACGTAGATGCCGCTATCAACATCGCCAATCACCGGATCCACCAGAATACAGAGCTCGGGATGGCGAACGCGGACCCGCGTCAGCCACTGCGCCAGACGTTCAATTTGCACGGCGTTGCCCATATAACCGGTGGTCACTGCACGCAGTTCGCGCAATGCGTCGCGCTCCTCCAGCGCCTGCAGATATCCGACAAACCACTCCTCTGGAATAATGCCGCCATAGAACGTCTCATAATGGGGCGTATTGCTGAACAGCACCGTCGGCACTGCCAGCACGCGCAGACCGTGCTGTTTAATCGCCGGAACCGCGATGCTGTTGCCGACGCTGCCGTAGACTACCTGCGACTGCACGGCGACGATATCAACCTCTGACGCCCGGCTTTTGTCGTGAAAGAGCACTGATTGTATGTCATCTTGCTGGCCCATCTTTTCTCCCCCCGCTGGACAGCGGGTCACGCTCTGATTATGATTCGTCCTATGCTAAATTTCATTTTGTCATAGGTCAATAATGTTTACCGGAAAAACCGCCAGCGATATCTTCGATCATATCCGCCATCTGGTACAGAGCGGTGGGTTGCAACCCGGAGAAGTTCTGCCGCCGGTACGCGAGCTCGCCAGCCAGCTTGCGGTGAATCGCAATACCGTCGCTGCCGCCTATAAACGTCTGGTGACCTCTGGCCTGGCCGTCAGTCAGGGACGCAACGGCACAGCCATTAAAGCACGGGATCCGCTGCCAGAGCTGGAGGGGGGAGACCCAACAACACCGCTGAACGATATCTCCAGCGGTAATCCTGATCCGGCCAGGCTGCCTGATTTATCCCGCTATCTGAGCCAAATTGCTCGTACGCCACGCCTGTATGGGGATGCTGCTATCGAACCCCGTCTCGGGGAGTGGGCCGCAATGTGGTTTGCCCGGGAAGTGTCGGCCTCGTTTGAAGTCAACCTGGCCAGCGGGGCGATAGACGCCCTGGAACGCCTGCTGTGCGCCCTGCTACTCCCCGGCGACGGCGTGGTGGTCGAAGATCCCTGTTTTCTCAGCAGCATCAATATGGTGCGTTACGCCGGCTTTAGCCCCTGCCCGGTGGCGGTGGATGCCGAAGGGATGGATCCTGACGGCCTGGAGGAGGCGTTACGCAACGGTGCGCGGGCGGTGATCTTAACCCCGCGGGCACATAATCCTACCGGCTGTAGCCTGACGGAAACTCGGGCGCATGCCCTGCGGGAGGTGCTAGCCCGCTACCCGCAGGTATTGGCGATCGTTGATGACCACTTTGCCCTGCTGTCGGCTACACCATGGTACTCCCCTCTGCCCGCGAGCACGCAACGCTGGGCACTGGTCCGCTCAATGTCGAAGACCCTTGGACCGGACCTGCGGCTGGCCTTTATCGCCAGCGATGCCGATACTTCAGCGGCGCTACGTCTGCGGCTTAACGCCGGCAGCCAGTGGGTCAGCCATCTGCTGCAGGACCTAACGCTGGCCTGCCTGACCGATGACACCTTTATTGCCTCGATGGCAGAGGCTCGCCGGCACTATCGCCAACAAAATGAGAACCTGGCGGCGGCGCTGGCCCGCCACGGACACAGCCATGTAACGCCAGGCGATGGTCTCAATTTCTGGCTGCCGCTGGCGACGGCCAGCCAGCCCTACGCCTTACGCCTGGCCCGCGCCGGCTGGCTGGTCCGCGAAGGGGAAGTATTTGGCGTGCGCGCGCCTGCGCACGGACTACGCCTGTCGCTGGGTCGCCTGAATGACGCTGAGATTAACCGCCTGGCAGCCGATATCGCGCAGGCCGTAGACGCCCCCTGACGCAGGCAGTCCACCGAACGTATCGGGGAGTGATGGCAGTTGCCGACAAATTAATGAAAAAATAAACGAAAACAGGCTAGTCTTACCTGCATGCTCTGATCGCCGAGACGAACAAATAGCCCACAATAAGGAGCACCAGAGATGCATCACACTGACCTGGCACTGAAAGCAGTCATTGAAGCCTGCGACCGCGCTATCTCGCAGGAAGATTACGATACCCTGATGAGTTATTACGCAGAAGACGCCGCGCTGGTCGTCAAACCGGGCATGGTGGTCAGAGGGAAAGAGAATATTCGCAAAGCCTTTATCGCCATTGCCGACTATTTCCAGCACCGGCTGGTGGTGACTCAGGGGAAAATGGAGGTTATCGAAGGCGGCGGCAATGCGCTGGTGATTATGGAGACCCGGCTGGATATCCCGACGGCGGACGGGATATCCCAGGTTACGCGGCGCGCCACCTATGTCTTTCTGAAGCAGGGCGAACGCTGGCTGTGCACCGTCGATAACTCCTACGGTACCGACCTGCTTGATGATTAAATGCCCGCCCCCTGGCTAAAATGTTCTTCACCGAACACGCCGGTGGAGAGGTAGCGATCGCCGCGATCGCAGACGATCGCTACCACCACCGCGCCGGGATTTTCGCGAGCAATGCGTAACGCGCCCGCTACCGCGCCGCCCGAACTGACGCCGCAGAAAATGCCTTCCCGGACCGCCAGCTGACGCATGGTGTTCTCGGCATCCTGCTGATGAATATCCAGCACCGCATCCACCAGCGAAGCGTTAAAGATCCCCGGCATATACTCCGCCGGCCAGCGACGGATCCCTGGAATACTGCTGCCCTCTTCCGGCTGCAGACCGACAATGGCCACCGGCTTACTCTGTTCACGCAGGAAACGTGACACACCGGTAATGGTGCCGGTGGTCCCCATGCTGGAGACAAAGTGGGTAATACGCCCCGCGGTCTGCTGCCAGATTTCCGGCCCGGTAGTGGTGTAGTGGGCGTAGGGATTGTCCGGGTTGTTAAACTGATCGAGCAATTTGCCTTCTCCGCGCTGGGCCATCTCCAGCGCCAGGTCGCGGGCCCCCTCCATCCCTTGCTCTTTGCTGACCAGGATAAGCTCGGCGCCGTAAGCGCGCATCGCGGCCCGACGCTCCTGGCTCATGTTGTCGGGCATCAGCAGCTTCATGCGATAGCCTTTCAACGCAGCGATCATGGCCAGAGCAATGCCGGTGTTGCCGCTGGTCGCTTCGATCAGTACGTCGCCGGGCTGAATTTCGCCGCGCTTTTCCGCTTCGACGATCATCGACAGCGCAGCGCGATCTTTCACCGAGCCGGCCGGATTATTGCCTTCGAGTTTGACCCAGACTTCGCTGCCGTTGTCCGGGCCCAGACGCTGAAGTTTGACCAGAGGGGTATTGCCGATGGTTTGTTCAAGTGTATTCACGATTTTTACTCAATAAAAAAGCCGGGTGGCGCTTCGCTTACCCGGCCTGGCAGACGCGTGATAATTACAGGCCGGGTAAGCAGAGCCTCACCCGGCAAAGCACATGGATTTAAGCTATCAGGCTGACTCCGCCAGAGCAAGCTCGCCGCGCGGCTCGATACGCTCGGTACCGTTATACAAACGCGCGTTTTGCAGCCCGACGAACAGCCGTTCGCCGCGGGACGGGGCATCATCGCCCGCCAGCACCACGCTCAGCGGTTCGTCATACCATCCCAGAGGCTGGACGACTAATTGGGTGTAGTGGCCTTTCGGACTGGCTTCCAGTACCTGCACCGGCAGCGGCGAATCCAGGCTGGTCCGCCGGCTGATATCCACTTCCCACGGACGCAGGAACAGATCCACCGGTCCCTGGTATGTTGGGGTATAACCTAACGGCCAGCGGTGCGCGCCGACGTGGAACTGTCCACCGCGGATGACGCCCTGCAGGCGGTTAACTTCTCCCATAAACTCCAGTACGAAACGGGTCGACGGCTCACGCCACACGCGCTCCGGCGCATCGGCCTGTTCGATGTTGCCCTGGCTCATCACCACCACCCGATCGGCAACTTCCATCGCCTCTTCCTGGTCGTGGGTGACGAACACGCTGGTAAATTTCAGTTCTTCATGCAGCTGACGCAGCCAACGGCGCAGCTCTTTACGCACCTGGGCGTCCAGCGCGCCGAAGGGTTCATCCAGCAGCAGAATTTGCGGCTCCACCGCCAGGGCGCGGGCCAGCGCCACACGCTGCTTTTGGCCACCGGACAGCTGCGCCGGATAGCGATCCGCCAGATGGGCCAACTGCACCATCTCCAGCAGTTTAGTCACCCTGGCTTTAATCGCCGCCGCATTGGGGCGTTCGCGGCGCGGCAGCACGGTCAGGCCAAAAGCGATGTTATCGAACACCGTCATATGGCGGAACAACGCATAGTGCTGGAAAACGAAGCCCACTTTACGGTCGCGAGCATGCATTCGGCTGACGTCAGTACCGTGGAAGCGGATATGACCGCTGGTCTGATGCTCCAGACCGGCGATGATTCGCAGCAAGGTGGTTTTTCCGGAACCCGAAGGTCCCAGCAGCGCAACCATTTGTCCGGAAGGGATATCCAGCGAGATATCATTCAGCACCTGGGTGCGACCAAACGATTTCTTAATATTGGCAATCTCAATGCTCATGATTTCCCTCCTGTTGCGCGCGTTTTTCCTGATTGGCCAGACGCCATTGCAACATACTCTTTAAAAACAGGGTCAGAATAGCCATTAACGTCAGCAGGGCGGCGGCGGTAAACGAGCCGACGGTGTTGTAATCCTGCTCCAGTAGTTCAATTTGCAGCGGCAGCGATAGCGTTTCGCCGCGGATCGAGCCGGAAACCACCGACACCGCGCCAAATTCGCCGATGGCGCGGGCGTTGGTCAGCACCACGCCGTACAACAGCGCCCAGCGAATATTGGGCAATGTCACCCGGCGGAACATCTGCCAGCCGGACGCGCCCAGCAGCACCGCGGCCTCATCTTCATGACTGCCCTGACTCATCATCACCGGCACCAGCTCACGCACCACAAACGGACAGGTAACAAAGATGGTCGCCAGCACCATGCCCGGCCAGGCGAACATGATTTGCAGATTATGCGCGTCAAGCCAGCCGCCCAGCGGGCCGTTAGAGCCGTAGAACAGCAGATAAACCAGGCCCGCAACCACCGGCGAGACGGCGAACGGGATATCCAGTAACGTCAGCAGAAGCTGGCGCCCCGGAAAGGTAAAACGTGTCACCAGCCAGGCCAGCAATGTACCGAACACCAGGTTCACCGGTACGGTAATCAACGCAATCATCACCGTCAGCCAGATGGCATGCAGCATGTCGGGGTTCGCCAGGTTTTCCAACACTGGCATCAATCCTTTGCTGAAGGCCTGGACAAAGATATAGAGCATCGGCACCACAAGGATGAAGGCGGAGACCAGCATCCCGACGCCAATCAGAAACCATTTCCCCCAGTTGATACGGGGCGCGTCGTAGCGTTTCAATTGAGTAACTTCCGCCATTAGTGACCTACCACGCGTCGACCAAAGCGACTCTGCAGGGTATTGATGGAAAACAGCAGCAGCAGTGAAGCAGCAAGGATCACCGAGGCGATCGCGCTCGCCGCCGGATAGTCAAACTCCTGCAAACGAATAAAGATCATCAGCGAGGTCACCTCGGTCTTCCACGCGATATTGCCGGCGATAAAAATCACCGCGCCAAACTCGCCGAGGCTGCGGGTAAACGACAGGGCAATACCCGCCAGCAGCGCCGGTGACAGCTCCGGCAGTACGACCTTGCGGAAACTCTGCCAGCGCGTTGCGCCCAGCGTTTCCGCCGCTTCCTCATACTCGGGCCCCAACTCCTCCAGCACCGGCTGCACGGTACGTACCACAAACGGGATGCTGGTGAAGGCCATCGCTACGGCGATGCCGAGCCAGGTATAGGTCACTTTAATATCGAATTTCGCCAGCCATTCCCCGTAAATACCGTTAACGGAAAACAGCGAAGCCAGCGTCAGGCCGGCCACCGCCGTCGGCAGCGCGAACGGCAGATCCATTAAGGCATCCAGCAGCGTGCGGCCTGGAAAACGATAGCGGGTCAGGATCCAGGCCATCAGCAGACCGAATACGCCGTTAAATATCGAGGCCACGAATGCCGAGAGCAGCGTCACCTTATAGGCCGCCACCACCTGCGGGTTGCTGATCACATCCCAGTACTGCGCCCAGCTCATCTGCGCCAGCTGCATCACCAGCGCGCTGAGGGGTAATAACAAAATCAGACAGACAAACAGCAGGCTGGTGCCAAGGCTCAGGGTAAAGCCCGGCAGCACGCGCTTGGACGACACAGCAAACATTACTTACGCCCCGCCGCCAACAGTTTGTCCAGTTCACCGCCGCTGGCGAAGTGGGTTTTCATCACCTCAGGCCAGGAGCCAAACTTATCTTCCACGCGGAACAGTTCAGTCTGCGGGAACTTATCCTTCAGGCCGTCCATCACTTTCGGGTTGTTTACCCGATAGTAGTAGTCGGTAATGATGGTCTGCGCCTGCGGGGTATAGAGCCAGTTCAGGTAGGCTTTCGCCGCCTTTTCGGTGCCATTGGCTTTGACGTTTTTATCGACCCATGCCACCGGGAACTCCGCCAGAATGTTGGTTTTCGGGATCACCACTTCAAATCCCTGCGCCTCATACTGCTTGCGAATATTGTTTACTTCCGATTCGAAGCTAATCAGCACATCGCCCAGGCCGCGCTCGGCAAAGGTGGTGGTCGCCCCACGTCCGCCGGTGTCAAAGACTTCGACGTTCTTGAGAAACTGGGTCATAAACTGTTCGGTTTTGGCTTTATCGCCACCGTCGGCTTTATCCGCCGCGCCCCATGCCGCCAGGTAGGTGTACCGCGCGTTGCCCGAGGTTTTCGGGTTCGGGAAGATCAGCTTGACGTCAGAGCGGACCAGGTCGTTCCAGTCATGAATATTTTTTGGGTTGCCTTTGCGCACCAGGAAGCCCATCGTCGAATAGAACGGTGAGCTGTTGTTCGGCAGGCGGCTTTGCCAGTCGGCCGGGATCAGGTTGCCTTTGTCATGCAGGATCTGCACGTCCGTCACCTGGTTATAGGTGACCACGTCCGCCTTCAGGCCTTGCAAAATAGCCAGCGCCTGTTTGGATGAACCGGCATGGGACTGCTTGATGGTCAGCTTATCGCCGCCGTTTTCTTTCGCCCACTGCTGCTCAAAAGGCGGGTTAAGGGCGGCAAACAGCTCGCGGGAGACATCATAGGAGCTGTTCAGCAGCTCCGTCGCCTGCGCCTGCGCCACCAGCAGCATGGAAGCCGCCAGCGCCAGATATCCTTTTTTCAGTGATTTAACGGCCATTGCGCACCCTTATCAACGTTGAACATTTTCTGATGATCATCATATTTATAACGGGTACGAAAGGAGTAACGGTTTTATATACCGTTTGGCGATTTAGAAGTCGAAAAGAGAATAAGCAACTGGCAAAGCTTAGCTGAAAGCTGCTCGCAGATTAGACGTGTCATTGTGACAAACGGCAGCCAGGCGCGCACTGTGTTTATATGAAAAACACACAGATATTTGCTCGTCGGCTCAGACGTAGCTTAACGCCAACAGAACGTCGACTATGGTACTTACTGCGCAACCGCCGTTTTGCTAGCTACAAGTTTCGCCGCCAGCATCCCGTTGGCCCCTATATTCTCGATTTCGCCTGCTGCGCAATACGGCTGGCGATTGAACTGGACGGCGGCCAACACGATGAGAGGCGTGCCTACGATGTTCGCCGCACCCGCTGGCTACAGAGCCAGGGATGGCGAGTTTTACGCGTTTGGAATAATGAGTTTGAAGAGTATGAGGATGCGGTGATGGAGAGGATACTTGAAGTGCTTGAGTCGCCGATGCCCTCACCCCGCCCCTCTCCCTCAGGGAGAGGGTGAAAGGCGGTCCGTACTGGGGCTTGCTAACCGTACCGAACGGTTCCCTCTCCCCCTTGGGGAGAGGGTTAGGGTGAGGGGAAAAAATTACAGCGCCTGAATACGCTCCAGCGACGGCGCGAAGTAATAGCCGCCGGTCACCGGTTTAGTGAAGCGCAGCATCGCGTCGCGTTTGCCGTCGGTATCGCCGAACATGCTCAGCAGCTGCTGTTCGATGTTATGCAGGCGCGCGCAGTAGGCGCAGAAATAGAGACCATGGGTGCCGCTGGCGGTGCCGTACGGCAGGCTCTGGCGGACGATTTTCAGCCCTTTGCCATCTTCTTTTAAGTCAACGCGGCTCAGGTGCGACGTGACCGGACGCTCGTCGCCATCGATCTCTTCGTTGGCGTCTTTAGTACGGCCGATCATCATCTCCTGATCCGGCACGCTCATGCGGTTCAGCTGTTTGAGATTATGCTCCCAGCGCTGGACTAACACGTAGCTGCCGCCCGCGTCCACGCCGTCTTTAATCACCGCCACTTCGCGGCGAGTTTCTTCCCCCGCCGGGTTTTCGGTGCCGTCGACAAAGCCGCTGAGGTCACGCTCTTCCACCCAGCGGAAGCCGTGGATCTCTTCTTTGACCTCGATAGCATCGCCAAAGGCGGCCATCGCGGCCTGCGCCACTGAGAAGTTAACCTCATGGCGAGCGGATAAAATATGAATCAGCAGGTCATACTGGGTGGACGGCGCCAGCCCTTTGCCATAGGCCGGAAAATCTTTTAACTCCTCCGCCCCTTCGCCGCCGCTCAGCTGACGCCAGACGTTATTGCCGAACGCCACCACCGCACCGAGTTTGGCGTCGGGGAATTTAGCCTGGAAGGTGGCCACGTTATCAACAAAAATTTTGCTCGCTTCGCGCAGGGCGTTAACGTCCCCTTTGACATTGGCTTCAATCCAAATCGCCGCGCGGCAATGTTCCGGCAAAATGCCGCTCTGAACCTGAGACATCGCTCCTCCTGAAATGATGCAACTACAACGCTGTCGCGTTGCTAACGCGCCATTGTAACCGTTTTTCAGAGCCGTCGTGTCTCTTCAGATCAATTTAGCGACGCCAGATAATCTTGCTGACTTTCCAGTTTTTCAGGGTATCGTCGGAGGGCATCAGCTCGTCCGGGCCGCTCCAGTGGCCGGTGAAGGCATAGCTGATATGCTGGCTCCCCTCGGCCTGACACTCGACGACCGCCCCGTTGTCATTGCTGCCTTTCTGGCAGTTGCCGAAGGCCTTGCTGTACAGGTCGCTAAACGGTGTGCCGATTTTCACGCCGCTGGCAGTTTTGATCTCCGCATCACGCACGTCAATCCGGCTGATAGTACCGTTGTCGCCATTGATGGTCAGCGCCACGCTGTTGTTTTTCAGCGCTTCAAAGTAGTGGACGATATTGCCCTTATCGGTCTTCATCCCGCTGCGTAAACGGTAGTCGCTGCCCAGCGCATCGCTAATCGCCTGTTCATTGAGCGGCGTGGACGCCGTCAGTTTACCCACTCCCTGCTCGGTCACCTCGGTGGAAGCGCCAAACCAGTTCCACGGATAGGCCGCCGACCAGTTGACCGCGCTCATTGTCGAGCAGCCGGTTAGAACCAGCGGAAGCGCACAGAGCATTACACGTAGCGATTTCATATCACAATCCTTTCTGAGTCATTCAACGCATGTTGGAGTTCACGATCGGCAAAAAGTGCCATTAAAAGGTGGTCTGGTGAAAACAGGCGCCCAGGCGACGACTGGTTAACAGCCACCACAGGGCATAGCCATCCGCGACCAGCAGCGCAATGGTCAGCGAGGAGGGAGATTCACCGCTTAGCCATAGCATCGGCTGCCATAGCAACAGCAGCACCTGCGATAGCACCAGCAGCCAGCGCATCGCCCGCCACAGGCGCGGCAGGCGATGTCGATAGCCGCTAAGCAGAAAGGCCAGTACCGCCGGCACGCCAGGCAGTAAGCCGAGCCAAAAGCGGTCATGATCGGGATAAAACAGATTGAGGATCGCGTCGCCCTGCTGACGCGAGGCGCCGGCCATCAAAAACAGCACCCATGTGCGGGCCTGCAACAATAGCACGCCCCAGAAAAGCAAAGGCAGGCGCAGACGGCCATGGGCATCAAAATCGGCGGGGATAAATTCAGTATTCTTCATCTTCGATCAGGCGCTTGCCCAGGGTCAGGACATCGGCGTACTCATAACCCAGCCGCTCGTACATTCCCTGCACCACATCGTTATCTTCGCGGACCATAATGTTGATTTTCGGGCAGCCGCGGGCAATCAGCTTTTTCTCGAGCCGGTTGAGCAGCGCGTTTGCAATCCCCCGGCCACGATATTCCGGATGGACGCCGAGATAGTAGGCTGACCCACGATGGCCGTCATATCCGCCCATCACCGTGCCGACCACTTCGCCATTCACTTCCGCCACCAGAAACAGGCTGACGTCGTGATTCAGCTTGCGCTCAATATCCATCTCCGGATCGTTCCACGGGCGCAGCAAATCGCAACGCTCCCACAGCGTTACAACCTCTTCAAAATCCTGCTGGCGAAAAACGCGAATCTCCATGGTATTCCCCACCATTGACGGTTAAAAACAGTGATTATGGCGCGAATATAACTGATAGCCAATATCAGGCGAAATCAGCGACAAAAAATGGCATAATATGACTTTGTCATGTATTGAAATGAAAAGTAAAACAATTCTTATTTTGAATGGTCGTAACGGCAAACGCGATACGATATAACATTGGACATCACTTGTTTACAATTCAGGCCGAATGAGCACTTTTAAACCTTTAAAAATACTTGCTTCGCGCCGTCAGGTGCTGAAAGCCGGGCTGGCTGCGATGACGCTGAGTGGCGTCGCCGCGCAGGTCAGCGCAAAAGAGCAGCCACTGAAAACATCAAATGGACACAGCAAGCCCGCCGCCAAAAAGGCCGGGGGCCGCCGCATTGTGATGCTCGACCCGGGCCATGGCGGTATCGACACCGGAGCTATCGGCCACAACGGCTCGAAAGAAAAGCATGTGGTGCTGGCGATCGCTAAAAACGTGCGCAGCATTCTGCGCAGCAACGGCATCGACGCCCGCCTGACCCGCACCGGCGATACTTTTATTCCGCTTTATGACCGGGTGGAGATCGCCCATCAGCACGGCGCCGATCTGTTTATGTCAATCCACGCCGATGGCTTCACCAACCCGAGCGCCGCCGGCGCCTCGGTGTTCGCCCTGTCAAACCGCGGCGCCAGTAGCGCTATGGCGAAATACCTCTCCGATCGCGAAAACCGCGCCGATGAGGTCGCCGGTAAGAAAGCGACGGATAAAGATCATCTGCTGCAGCAGGTACTGTTCGACCTGGTGCAGACTGACACCATTAAAAACAGCCTGACGCTGGGCTCGCATATCCTGAAAAAGATCAAGCCGGTGCATAAACTGCACAGCCGCAATACCGAACAGGCGGCCTTTGTGGTGCTAAAGTCGCCTTCCATTCCATCCGTACTGGTGGAAACCTCGTTTATTACTAACCCGAACGAGGAAAAACTGCTCGGCACCACCGCTTTCCGGCAGAAAATCGCTACCGCGATTGCCAACGGCATTATCAGTTATTTCCACTGGTTCGATAACCAGAAAGCCCATTCGAAGAGACGTTAATGAAACCCGATGCCGCGCAGGTTAAAACTTTTTTGCTCCAGCTCCAGGACAGCCTTTGCCAGCAGCTGAGAGCTGTCGATGGCGCACCGTTTGTTGAAGACGCCTGGCAGCGGGAAGGCGGCGGTGGCGGACGCAGCCGGGTGCTGCGTGAAGGTAACGTCTTCGAGCAGGCCGGGGTCAACTTCTCCCATGTTCACGGCGACGCCATGCCTGCCTCCGCTACCGCGCACCGCCCGGAACTGGCCGGACGCAGTTTTGAAGCCATGGGCGTCTCGCTGGTGGTTCATCCGCTGAACCCCTACGTGCCCACCAGCCATGCCAACGTGCGGTTCTTTATTGCCGAAAAGCCTGGCGCCGACCCGGTGTGGTGGTTCGGCGGCGGCTTTGATTTAACCCCTTACTACGGCTTTGAAGAGGATGCCGTCCACTGGCATCGTACCGCCCGCGATCTGTGTCTGCCGTTCGGCGAGGAAGTCTATCCGCGCTATAAAAAATGGTGTGATGATTACTTCTATCTCAAGCACCGCCAGGAACAGCGCGGCATCGGCGGTCTGTTCTTTGACGATCTGAACACCCCGGATTTTGACCACTGCTTCGCCTTTATGCAGGCGGTCGGAAACGGCTATGCTGACGCCTATTTACCCATCGTTGAACGCCGGAAAGCCACGCCGTACGGCGAACGCGAGCGCCACTTTCAGCTTTATCGCCGCGGCCGCTACGTCGAGTTCAATCTGGTCTGGGACCGCGGCACCCTGTTCGGCCTGCAGACCGGTGGGCGTACGGAGTCGATTCTGATGTCGATGCCGCCGCTGGTGCGCTGGGAATATGATTATCAGCCCGAGGCCGGCAGCCCCGAAGCGGCGCTGAGCGAGTTTATTCAGGTGCGCGACTGGCTGTAACGGCCGGATGGCGGCTGGCCACCCGGTAGCGGCGTCGCTTCCCTCACACCCACTGGCGCAGGCGATGGTGCAGCGTCATCGACGGTTTTTCGGCAAACAGCTGCTGATAGTCGGTGGCGAACTGCCCCAGATGCCAGAATCCCCACTGCATGGCCGCCTCCTTGACGGTCTCCCGCTGCGACCAGGGGCTTATCAGCTCCCGGCGGACGGCGTTCAGGCGGATCCGTTTGAGCCAGGCGTTAGGACCAATCCCCAGAATCGCATGGAAGGCGTTTTGCAAAGTACGTCGGCTGACGTGCAGCTGCTGACACAGATCGAGCACGGTTAACGGCTCTGCGCTGTTTTCCAGCACATATTCACGCGCCCGCGCCAGCAGTCGACGGTAGCTCTGGTGGCTGACGCTCTCTGCACTCACCATCGGCTGCGCCTCTTCGAGCATCGTGCCCATCGCCAGCAACAGATTATCCCGCAGGACCTTACGCACTGTCGGCTGATGAAGAGTATCCGGATGCTCGCTAAAGGTGGCCAGCGCCTGCTGGACAAACCCCCACAGCGCGGCCTTATGCGGCTCGCGGACCGCCAGCGCAGACTGGTTGCGTAGCATATGTAGCACCCGTTCCGGGTGGTGCAGGAAACTGGCATGACGCGCAATCACCTCCTCTGAAATCACCACCCCGAGGATGGTGTAATCATCCGGCGTGCTCAGCTCGAACTCTGTGCCGCCGGGACGGGTGGCGATTTCTGCCCGGCCCAGGCACTGCGAGCCGATAAACCCCTGCTCTCCCCGCACCGCCGGAATACCAAACCAAAAGGAGTTAGGCCAGACCAGGCAGGACTGGCGCAGCGCCAGCCCGGTATATTCGCGAAAGACCTGGATCTCATCGAGCAGAATTTCGGTAAACTCGCCGCGAAACTGTCCCGGATGCAGCTGATCGTAGATCTGTTGCCAGGCGGTAATGGTCAGGGCATGCTCATATACATCGGTTGTGTGTCGTTGATGAATATTGTCAATTTCAACCTGGGGCGTCAGCCTGGTGTCTTCAGGTAACGCTTCGCAGCAGAGATGGTGCAAATTTGCAGAACGACGCTTTTTCATAATCGTTAAAGCCGGGGGCAAGCCGCTCCCGGCACCTCCGACAGGTTATGGATTTTTGAGACGATAGCGGCTACTGCGTTTTCGTAGCGTCCCTGCGGAAAAGAGCTGCTCCAGCGCCTGGCGGGCCTTATCCAGCGGCCAGGCAAAATGCGCGGCCACCTCGCCGGCCGTCATGCCCTGACGAACTGAAGCCAGCAGCGTCAGTAACGCTTCCGATGATGCCGTGTCAGCAGGCGGCTGGGGCGCCGGCGGCGGTGGCTGAAAACCGCCGATCAGCCGCTGGGTATCCTCTTCCGGCCGGCCAATTTCCCGACGGCTGATCACACAGCCGGTCCGCCGGGCAGCGGCGGACCCGGCATCCAGCGCGGCGCGGCAGGCCGCCAGGTCGCCCTCCACCACCAGCGTTAACCTGCCGGGGTCGAGCACTTCATGACTGAGCAGGCGCACATTGGCCGCCTTAAGCATGGCATCCGCGGCGTCTACAGCAGCGACCATGCCCTCCACTTCGAGCAATCCCAGCGCATTGATCATCGCTCCCTCCATTACGCACGCTGTACAGGATGACGGGCAATATCGAGAACGGCATCGGTAAAGGCATTGCAGGCGGCTTTACAGGCGGCCTGGCTTCCCGTCAAAAAGGCGGCCGAATAGTTGGTTTCCGATGGCGGCGGCACGTAGGTCACCAGCTGGACATCGGCCGACTTCATCGCCGCATCGATACCAAACGTCGCCTCCAGCGGCGGCGCCACCAGATAAGCGATCGGATCGCCCAACGCGATGCCAGCGGTCGATGAAAGATAAGAGCCGGTACGCGACACCACATGCGCCAGAAAGGCGGTATCTTGCGCGTCGTTAGCCCACTGGAATGCCGCCCCGCTTTCAATATGCGCCACCATCGCATCCAGCCCGGCGCGAACTTCCGCCGGGTTCGGGCCACCCAGCATAATCAGCACTTCGCCGGCGGTGGGCGACGGGCCGTGTGCCGCGCCGGCGTACAGAGAGCGGCCATAGACCACTTCCACCATCGCCTGTTTAGTCGCTTCGTCGGCGGCAATATACGTCACGTCATCCGAATCTGCCGTGATGAGCCCGAGACTCCGTATATGCGGCGGTAATTTCAGTTCGCGCGCGAAACCGTCATTCACCGAGGCAATCACGCGCATGGCGGTGACTGAGGGTCGAATCAAATCTAATGCTGGCATGATGCCTCCTTAACGGCTCATATTGATGCCGGAGGCTTTCTGCTCCAGCATGCGTTTGGCTAAATCCACGATCACCGCGGCGGCTTCTACCGGCGGGGTACCGCCCTGATGGATATTAGAGATACAGGTCCGGTCGGCCTCAACGGTGGTCGCTACCCGCGGGGAGTAGACCGCGTAGCAGGAGAGACTCTCCGACTGGCCAAGTCCCGGGCGCTCGCCAACCAGCAGGATCACCACCTTCGCGCCGAGGATCTCGCCGATCTGATCTTCAATCTTGACGCGGCCATAGCGTACGAAGAACGGTGTGCCGACCTTCAGCCCCGCCTGCTTCAGGCCAGCAAGCAGCGGCGGCAGGATCTCTTCATAGTTGGCGGTGATGGCATCCGTCGACAGGCCATCGGAGACCACCACCTGCACATCCGGATCCATCACGCACTGCGCCTTCAACGCATCGATGGCCTCCGGACTGAGACGGCGCCCCAGATCGGGCCGCGTCAGGTAGTGATTTTTGTCGCTAATTTCCGAATGCACTTCCAGCAGCCCCTGCGCTTTCACCCACGCCTCTGGCACCTCTTTAAGCACCGTGTCTTTCGAACGCGAGTGATCCGCCAGGAAGCGCAGCAGCGCCAGGGTGCGCGGACGCGGCCCGGCGCGGCCGGTGCAGACGCGCGCCGCAGTACTGCGCCGCAGCTCGGTGAGCACCTCAGGGCGATGCGGGTTTTCTACGCCAATCCAGGCTTTTGCTTCTGCTGAACCCAGATCCAGGGCGCAGCTCTCCGCCGTGACATCTGCTGCGCACGGTTTCGTTTCACAGGCCGGCGTCGATGCTGCGGGGGCCTGTGGCTGTGGTTGTCCCATTGACGCCATTACGCTGCGTACAATGTCTTCAATCTGTTTTTGATCCATGATGTGTCATCCCCGCGTCATCAGAAGAACAGTGACGGATCGCCCGCCCGTTTGGTCAGGCGACCATTTGCCATAATGCCCATCGTTTCCAGCCAGCGTTCAAATTCCGGCGACGGCCGCAGGCCCAACAGCTGGCGCACGGTCGCAGTGTCGTGGAAGGCGGTGGTCTGGTAGTTGAGCATGATGTCGTCACCGAGCGGCATACCCATGATGTAGTTGCAGCCAGCGGTCGCCAGCAGGATCATCAGGTTTTCGTTGAGGTTCTGGTCAGCATCGGCATGGTTGGTGTAGCAGCAGTCGCAGCCCATCGAGATGCCGCTCAGCTTGCCCATAAAGTGGTCTTCCAGCCCGGCGCGAATAATTTGCCGGTCGTTATAGAGGTACTCCGGCCCGATAAAGCCCACCACGGTATTGACGAGGAACGGATCGTAGTGCCGCGCCAGGCCATAGTTACGCGCTTCCATGGTGACCTGATCGGCGCCGAAGTTAGCGCCCGCGGAAAGCGCCGAGCCTTGCCCGGTTTCAAAGTAAAGACAGTTCTCCCCGGCGATGCGGTTAAACTCCGCTCCCACCGCCCGCGCTTCATCGAGCATCGCCAGCTCGACACCGAACTCTTTAAGCCCTTTTTCACTGCCGCAGATGCTCTGGAAGATAAGCCCCCCCGGCGCGCCGCGGCGGATGGCTTCGATCTGGGTGGTAACGTGCGCCAGCACGCAGCCCTGGGTCGGGATGTTAAATTTGTCGATAACCCCGTACACCGTATCCAGCACCCGGCTCAGGTTCTCCACGTCGTCAGTGACCGGGTTAACGCCGATCACCGCGTCACCCGCGCCAAAAGAAAGCCCTTCATAGATTTGCGCAGCAATACTCTGCACATCGTCACGGGTGTCGTTCGGCTGCAGGCGGCAACTGAAGGTCCCCGGAATACCGATGGTGGTATTGGCTTTTTTGATCACCGGCATTTTTTTTCCGCCGTAGATCAGATCGGCGTTGGAGCAGATCTTGGCCACCGCCGCCACCACTTCTGAAGTTAACCCCTTGCGCGTGAAAGCGATGTCATCCACGGAAGTTTCATCGCTCAGCACGTATTCACGCAGGTCGCTGATGGTCCAGTTTTTGATACGGTTATAGGCGGTTTCGTTGACATCGTCCTGAATCAGGCGCGTCACGCAGTCCTCCTCGTACGGGATCACCGGATTATTGCGGATATCCGCCACCGTCATCTCCGACAACACCTGCTTGGCCGCCACGCGCTGCTGCGAACTCTCCGCCGCCACGCCCGCCAGCACATCCCCCGAACGTAGTTCGTTGGCTTTCGCCAGTACCTCTTTTACATCCTTAAACTGATAAACATTGCCGAACAATGTGGTCTTTAGTTTCATAAGTCGTTCCCTCAGGAAGGAAATGCGAGTGATTTCACCGTCACCGGCACAACCGATCCGCCAAAAAGAGGCGTACCAATGTCGATATAGTCCCCCGCCCGCACGCTCACCTCATCAATGACCGCCAGCGGAAGGTGTGGTAGCTGAGGCCGCAGCAGCATGCCCAGCGCTTTACCAAAATCCTGCTCAGCCACCACCAGCAGCGGGTGGGGATTAGGAAAGCGGGCAACAAACGCCAGCAAGGCGTCAATCACCGCCAGTAAGGTGGCGTAGCGCACCGGAAGTGAAGCGGGAAGCGCCAGCACGTAAGCGTCCGCGTCGGGGGCCAGGTCAAGCTGCGTCAACGCCTGCAGCCAGGCGTTCGGCAGATCGGCGGCATCCTGCGGGATGGCCACCGGTAGATTGCGCAGCGGCAGCTGAACCCCCTCCAGCCAGATGGTGCTTCCGGACAGCGACAGGGTATGCGCCCCGGCGCCAATCACTGTGGCGCGCACGGTCTGCGCCGGGAACTGCACGTTCATCGCCTGCAGTCGCGGGTGCTCATGCAGGGCCGTGGCAAGCAGCGGCCCAATATCGGAAAAGCAGAAAGGATCGGCGGGCTGATGGCGATAGCACTCCCCCACCCCACCGGAAAGCGTAATCACCTCAGGCTGAACACCCGCCGGCAGTAAACCCGTTTGCATCAGCGCCTGCGCCAGCGGTGAGAGGGTGCCCTCGATCACCTCGACGATCAGCGCCGCCATCCGGCGCGCCACCTGCGCCAGCTGACCCGCAGTCAACGCTAAAGCATCGGTTCCCGGGCCGAAGACCGCATCGACAATACGCTGGCCCGGCTGATGGGCGTAGGTCACCCGGCCCTGGCCGTCGGTCTCCAGTAGCCGGCCGCCGACGTTAAGGCAGGCGGTGCCGATCGCTTTACCGGATGCAAACAGGGCATAGTTCGACGTGCCGCCGCCGATATCGATATTGAGCACCCGACACATTCGCTGCTGGGACAGGGCTTGCGCCCCGGCGCCGTGGCCGGCAATGACCGATTCAAGGTGCGGCCCGGCGCTGGCAACAACGAAATCGCCCAGTGACTGCGAGAGCGCCATCACCGCCGGGCGGGCATTACGGGTTTTCGCGCTTTCGCCGGTGATGATGATCGCCCCGGAGTCCACCGCTTCCGGGGCGATACCCGCGGCCTGGTACTGGGCGAGGATCAGCGCCTTCAGTTCAGCTTCTTGCAGGTCGCCCTGCTTATCGACCGGCGTAAAGCACACCGGGCTTTGCCAGCTGATCTCGCGTTTGATGAATTCATAGCGTGGCACCTGGGAGACCGCCGCGCGGTTCACCAGCTCAAGGCGCGAGAAGATCACCTGCGTGGTGGTGGTGCCGATATCAATACCGACGCTGAGCAGCTGGCGCGTATTCACGAGTGTGCCTCCACTTCAGCGTCGCTTTTCTCTACCGCCGGGATCGTTTTCTCTTTCGGCACCAGCAGCATCGCCACGCCAATCGCGGTAACGCCGCCGACCAGCTTGCCGACGATCATCGGGAAGATCATGGCGTGCATGTTGGCTGCTGCAAAACCGAGATGGTCGCCCAGCGCGAATGCCGCTGATACCGAGAAGGCGCAGTTGATCACTTTCCCACGGGTATCCATCTGCTTCATCATGCCGAACATCGGGATGTTATTCGCCAGGGTGGCGACCATACCGCCAGCAGCCATATTATTGATTTTCAGCAGGTTACCGATGCGCATTAGCGGCTTTTCAAACCAGCGGGTCAGCAGGAGCACCATTGGGTAAGCGCCGAGCAGCACGCAGGAGATAGAGCCAATCACTTCGATGGCGCGCATTACCTCGCCGGGCTGGTCGCCAGGCGCCATAAAGATCGGGTCGAGTCCCGGGATCAGCTCCCAGCCGAGCAGAAACTTGATCACCGCCGCCGCCAGGCCGATGGTGATCAGCGCCACGAGGAATTTGGCGAAGATCTGGAAGCCGTTGATCATTTTTTCCGGAATAAACTTCAGCCCCAGCGCCACCAGTACGGCGACGATGATCACCGGGATCATATTCATCAGGATCAGCGCGAAGGTAAACTCTACCGGCTGGCCGTTGATCTCCACCCCGGAATACATCGCCACCAGACCGCCGGCGATACAGCCGATGGGAATGGTGACAATGCCCGCCAGCACGCCGAGCGCCAGCCAGCGGCGATCGGTTGGTTCGATAATGCCGAGCGCCACCGGAATGGAGAACACAATGGTCGGGCCCATCATGGACCCGAGGATCAGGCCTGAGTACATCCAGGCCGCCACGTCACCGCCCGCAAGTTCTTTAGCGAGGAAGAAACCACCCATATCGCACGCCAGCAGCGTGCCGGCGAACATTGACGGGTTGGCGCCGAGCATCTCATACAACGGAATAATCACCGGGCCGAGCAGATGGGCCAGCACCGGCGCCAGGGCGGTCATCCCGACCATTGCCAGACCCAGCGCCCCCATCGCCATAAATCCTTCTTCAAACTGACTGCCCGCCCCTTCAATGCTTTTCCCCAGTTTGCCGAGGAAGCGTGCCGAGCCGCCGAACTGCGACAGGATCCTGTCCACGGCGGCAATCAGCATAAAGAACATCATGATGTACATGATGATTTCGTTAATTCCCATAGCCCTTACTCCCTGTCATTTATGATTTGTAGATACTGTGAATACCGGGACATTAGCCGCACTCGGGGAACTTTCCTGGGTCGTGGCGTGAACGCCTTACCCGGGCTACGGCATAGCAGACGGCTATGATCCTGTAGCCCGGCTAAGCACAGCGCGAGCCGGGAAAGTCACAGCTACACGTCCCCGGGAAAATCCGCATTTATTGCGCCGCCGCGTACAGCTCGATAATCTGCTCCCGGCTGGCGGTGCGTGGATTGGTGCGCAGACAGATATCGTCCTGCGCCGCCTGTGCCCAGGCGGCGAAGTGCGCGGGCGTCGCACCAGCATCCGCAAGCCGCATCGTCAGGCCCACATCAGCGATCAGCTCGCGTACGGCGGCAATCGCCTGGTGGTCATCGGTTTTCCTGCCGGTCAGCGCCCGGCCGATCTGGCTGAAGCGCGCCCGGCGCACCATGCGGTTAAACTCCATCACCGTCGGCAGCAGCATGGCGTTGGCCAGCCCGTGCGGAATATGCAGCGCCGCCCCCGGCTGATGCGCCATGGCATGGCATAGCCCCAGCCCGGCACTGGAGAACGCCATCCCTGCCATGCAGGAGGCCAGCAGCATGTTCTCCCGCGCTGCCAGATCCTGGCCGCAGCCCACCGCTTTCGGCAGCGCTTCGCCGATCATGGCTATCGCCCCCATCGCCAGACTGTCGGTAAACGGTGTGGCGTGGCGGGCGCTGTAGGCCTCGATCGCGTGGGTCAGCGCATCGATCCCGGTCATCGCCGTGATAGACGGGGGAACGCCTTCGGTCAGCGCGGCGTCGAGGATCGCTACATCCGGCATCAGCGAGGCATGCGCCAGCACCTGTTTGCGTCCGCTCACCGCATCGATAATCACCGTCACGTTGGTGGTTTCTGATCCGGTGCCGGCGGTGGTCGGCACCGCGATCAGCGGCAGACGTGAATGTAATGCGCTGTGCTCTGTGATACCGCTCAGCGTCTGCTCAGGGTTGGCGACCAGCAGCGCCACCGCTTTCGCCGCATCCAGCACCGACCCGCCGCCGAAAGCCACAACCCCATCGCAACCCGCGTCCCGCAACTGGGCGACCGCGGCGCAGACATCGGTGACGCAGGGTTCGCCGGCGGGACAGGGCCAGAGGGTTATGGCTATCCCTTTCATCGCCAGGCTACGTTCCAGCCCGGCGGTCATTCCCGCCTGATGGAGAAAACTGTCGACCATGACAAACAGATGCTTCAGGCCCCGGGCGTGCGCTTGCGGACCGCAGGCCGCCAGCGCACCGACGCCGTGCAGCGTCACCGGCGGCACGTTGAAACTTTTTACCTGCTGGAGATTCAGGCTGTCGAAGGCCTGGAACAGCGCCGTCTGCAGTTCAGCTTGCATAGATCCCCTCCGCTTTTTCCTTCCCGCTGTTGGCGATTGCCAGCGGGGTCATAAACAGGCTGTGCTGCGGCAAATGTACCGGTAATGCCGGGAAGCGCTGACGAAACAGCGCATGCACGCCCGGCTGCATACAGGCGCCGCCCGCCAGCCACAAATCATCAATCTCTTTTCCGGCAATGTGCCGCGCGACAATCTCGGCCATCTTCTCGTACACCGGTTTCACTACCGGCCAGATCTCTCCGGCGTGGCGGCGCTTGTACTGCTCAGCCTCTTCCAGCCCGATGCCGCGATTCCCGGCCAGAGTCAGGGAGATATGGTGGCCGCCGGTGGCTTCGTCCGCCGAATACGTCACCTTGCCCTGTTTAACGATGGCGATCCCGGTGGTGCCGCCGCCGATATCCACCACGCCGGCGTTATCGAGCTGCAGCAGATCCGCCACCGCAGTCGGCTCATCCAGCACATGACTGACCTCCAGCCCGGCGGACTCCAGGACATTGATCGAGATGCGCGGATCGGTCCCCGGCGGAAACGAGGTCGCCGCATGGGTGAAGCGACAGCCCAGCTGCTGTTCGAGGGTATCGAGATGACGGCGCACGAGGGTGACAGCGCCAAAGAAGTCCCAGACGACGCCGTCGCGCACCACGTCGGCCCAGTCAAGACACACCGCAACCGGCTGGCCGTCGCTATCGACCACCATCGACACCACGTCGCAGGTGCCCAAATCGATGCCCAGCCACAGCGGTGAGTCGCTGGCAGCGGGCGTCTGGTTACACAGGGCCGCCGCCGTTTGCAGTCGCGGCGAAAGCCAGCGTTGTTCGTCGTGCGCCATGTTCATCCCTTATACAATTCGAAACGCATCCACCAACACACAGCGGCGCAGACGAACGAAGGTCCGCGCGCTGGTTACCCCTTCCCCGGTTGGGGTGGTGATAGTCATGGTGGTCCAGCCCTCCCCGCCCAGCCCAAGCCCGGCGATGCACGGTCCGTTTTTGACGAAGATGCTGGTGTCGATGGCGTTCGCCATCTGGTTCATGTTGTCGATGTTGCGCGAGTGCATTGCCGCCGTGTGGTGGCAACCGCCTTCCAGCGTGACCGCCAGGGAGATGGCCTCGTCGACGTTCGCCACCCGCACCACCGGCAGCACCGGCATCATCATTTCAGTCACCGCAAACGGATGGGTGGCAGGGGTTTCAACGAACAGCAGGCGGGTTTGCGCCGGTACCTGCAGGCCAATCGCCGCGGCGATTTTGCCCGCATCGCGGCCGACCCAGTCGCGGCTGACCGTGCCTTTGCCACGCTCGTCGATATTTTTCAGCAGCAGCGGCTGGAGCTGTTCGGCCTGTGCCGCGGTGAGTTTCACCGCCTGCTGGCCTTCCATCAGGCGCATCAGCTCGTCAGCGACGCTATCGACCACGATCAGCACCTTCTCGTCGGCGCAGATGATGTTGTTATCAAACGAGGCGCCCTTGACGATTGCCTGCGCGGCACGCGGCAGATCGGCGGTGTCGTCCACCACCACCGGCGGGTTGCCGGCCCCGGCGGCAATCAAACGTTTATTGGTATGTTTGCGCGCCGCCTCGACCACCGCTTCGCCGCCGGTCACCACCAGCAGGCCGATGCCAGGGTACTTAAACAGCCGCTGGGCGGTGTCGATATCCGGATTCGCCACGGTCACCAGCAGGTTAGCCGGGCCGCCGGCGGCCACTACCGCCTGGTTAAGCAGGGTAATTGCCCGTTGCGAGACTTTCTTCGCTGCCGGATGAGGGGCGAAGACCACGCTGTTGCCGGCGGCAATCAGGCTGATGGCGTTGTTGATCACCGTCGCCGCCGGATTGGTGGACGGCGTCACCGAGGCCACCACGCCCCAGGGCGCGTTTTCAATCAGCGTCAGGCCGTTATCGCCGGTCAACACCTGCGGAGTCAGACACTCCACGCCCGGTGTGCCGCGCGCCTGCGCCACGTTTTTAGCAAACTTATCCTCCACGCGTCCCATGCCGGTCTCGGTCACCGCCAGTTCCGCCAGTTCCCGGGCATGCTTTTCACCCGCCTCACGAATGGCCTGAATCACCTGCTGGCGCATCGCCACCCGCTTCAATCCCTGCTGGGCCACCTTTGCCGCCGCGACAGCGTCATCCAGAGAGGCAAAAACGCCCATGCCATGAACGGTGTCGGCAGGCTGTCCGCTGTCTTTCATTTTCAGCAGTACCGCTTTCACCACCTGTTCAATGTCCTGTTGATTCATGATTTTCCACCCTACTTATGGAAGAGCACCTGACCACCGGCCGCAGCCTCATCCACGATGCCAATCACACACAGATCGACCGGAGAGGCTCCCTGTGCGTGTGCCTGTCGCGCCGAGCTGCCGCTGACCAGCAGCACCCACTCTCCGCATCCCGCGCCAATGTTGTCGATGGCGACCGCACTCTGCCCGTCAGGCTCGCCGCGAGCGTTGAGCATCTCCACCATCAGCAGTTTGTCGTGGGCCAGACCTTCATGACGTACGGTGCAGACCACATATCCGGTAACGACAGCCAGCTTCATGTCCGTCTCCGTGTGTGATGTCCAGGCCGGATAAGCGCTGCACCATCCGGCATTCATGCCTTGTCATTGCCGGATAGCAACGCGCTGGCGCCTTATCCGGCCCGAACTTTCCGGCACACCCTCCCCGTTAGATATTGCTGTCGCCCTTAAAGCTGATCGGGAAAACCTCTTCCAGATCGCCATGCGGGCGCGGGATGACATGCACTGAAACCAGCTCACCGATACGCTGAGCCGCCGCTGCCCCGGCATCCGTCGCGGCTTTGCACGCCGCGACATCACCGCGCACCATAGCGGTCACCAGGCCGCCGCCAATTTGTTTCACGCCGACCAGCTTGACGCGGGCGGCTTTGACCATGGCGTCAGAGGCCTCAATCAGTGCAACCAGGCCCCGGGTTTCAATCATTCCTAATGCTTCCATTGTGTTTTCCTCTCATAAGGGGTCCTGAACGGGACCATTCATTCAACCAGCGTGGACGAGTCGGGGAGCCGGCTCGCATCCGCCTGGCGCGGTACTGCCGCCACCAGCGCCAGTTCGATAATTTCCTCTACGCTACAGCCTCGCGAGAGGTCGTGAAGCGGTGCGGCCAGGCCCTGGATCAACGGCCCGATGGCGCGATACCCGCCCAACCGCTGGGCGATTTTGTAGCCGATGTTGCCCGCCTCCAGCGACGGGAAGACCAGCACATTGGCCCGGCCCTGCAGCGGGCTGGCGGGCGCTTTTTGCGCAGCGACGTCCGGTACGAAGGCGGCGTCAAACTGCAGCTCGCCATCGACCATCAGCTGTGGCGCCCGTTGACGCACCATCTCCGTGGCCTGCTGAACATTAGCCACACAGGGATGGCGGGCGCTGCCGTGC
>ERZ507554.55-NODE-55-length-28238-cov-5.61214_pt1 | contig 28238 bp, 18 predicted proteins | sample MGYA00248668_ERZ507554 | MGnify/ENA primary metagenome ERZ507554 (study PRJEB26165, sample SAMN02676187) | human gut metagenome | isolation source: stool | host: Homo sapiens | place: USA | study: EMG produced TPA metagenomics assembly of the C.diff FMT (human gut...
TTCAGACGTGTGCTCTTCCGATCTAGGTTGAGGGAAGGGCTCCAGTTATTGCCGACGATGCTGTGATGATCGAAACGCAGCGCCGGAGTCAGCATGGTGGTATCGGTCAGCTCCATGTTGTTCTCTGCGAACAGCGAGAAGATTTCCGCCTGTGAGTACGGGCTGCGGCCGGTGCTGTCGTAGCCCGGAATTTCACCTCCCGACAGCGCCTGGGTGTTGGAAGCGTTATCCTTCATCCGCTGCTGGTTCCACTCGCTGCCCAGCGTCAGGTTCTGATTAACCAGATAGTCGAAGGGAATACTGACTTCACTGTGCAGCATCACATCTGACAGATCGATATCCGAGAACTGATTACTGTTAAAGATCCCCTCGGTGCCCCCGGCCAGGCCTTCGCCTTTGCGCGAGTTGCGGGTGCGCTCGTACTGCGCCCAGTTGCTGGTGGTCACCCCGTTATCCCAGGCGCCGTTCCAGGTGACCGAGTAGGTGTTGCGGTACAGCCGGTTGGTCTCTTTGCCGTAGTTCTCTTTTACCAGGTCGTTGGTGTTGGTGTTCTGGGTGTCGCCAGCGTAGAGGTTGCCCTGGCGGCTGTAGCCAGCTTCAAACTCCAGCGACTGCATCGGAGCGAATTCCCAGCGCACCAAACCATCGATGTTTTTGTTTTTCACCCCTTCACGTCCGGCAGGCAGGGTGTCGGCATAGATCCCGGTACGTTCGGACTGATGGCCCTGGTTGATATCCCAGGCGTCGGCCTGCGTTTTGTCGAGGTTACCGAACAGGCGGAAGCTGAAATCGCCGCCCAGCGGGCCGCTGAGGCTGAAGTTAGTGCGTTTGGTGGAGCCTTCATCCTTGTGCTCGGGGGCGTTCATATAGGTGTTCCATGAGCCGTGCCACTCATCGCCGGTTTTTTTGGTGATGATATTCACCACGCCGCCGGCGGCGCCGTTGCCGTAGCGGGCGGCGGCCGGGCCGCGGATCACTTCGATGCGTTCGATCATCTCCGGTGGCACCCAGCTGGTATCGCCGCGGGTGTCGCGCTCGCCGCGCCAGCCGAGACGCACGGAGTTGCGGCTGGTGACCGGCTTGCCGTCGATCAGGATCAGGGTGTTTTCCGGGCCCATGCCGCGGATATCAATCTGGCGGTTATTGCCGCGCTGGCCACTGGTGGAGTTGCCGGTCAGGTTGACCCCCGGCATGGTGCGAATGATCTCCGAGACGTCGCGCGCCGGTGGTCGTTTGCGGATCTCATCGGCGGTGATGGTGGAGACGCCCGGCGCCTGCAGATTCTGCTCGGCGGCGGTGACCACCATGGTCTCTTCAGCAGCGCTGTTTTTATCGTCGGTGGCGGTTTCCGCTGCGCTTAACGGAAAAGCAACCCCGTAAATTCCCAGATTGACCAGCAAGGCCAGGGATTTGATCCTGTTATTCATTGTTATTCCTGCTTTTTATCGCCACGTTCCCCAAACGCCCCTTCCCACCGGGAGGGGAGGCGGCATAAATGTTGCCAAAAGCGGGCAAAGGCACTCCGTCGCTGGCTGAATAAGCCCGCTTTGACATGTTCTGATGAAAGACGCGCTTCCCACGGCGCGCTAATACGCTATTGCAAATGCAAATAGTTATCAATAATATTATCAATAAATAGTGACAATTAATTAAAAAAGTCACGTGATACATAGGGTTAATGACAGAATGTTAAGGACAGGAAGCGAGGAGTGGTGGCAAACCCTGCGGGGGCCGCAGTGCCGCGCAGTGGATGATGCCATCGAGGTAACGTTCTGGTGGCGGGACCCGGTGGGGGATGAAACCCGCTCTCCCCATCGTCGGGTATGGCTCTATATCACCGGCGTGACCGACCACCATCAGAATGCGCGGCCGCAATCGCTGCAACGTCTGCCCGGGACCGACGCCTGGTTCTGGCGCACTACGCTGTCGCCGTCCTGGCGCGGCAGCTACTGTTTTATTCCCTCTGTCCGTGACGATGACTTTTCCCCTGAGGTATTTAGCGCTGACGCGCCCGACCGCGCGCTGCTGCGCGAAGGCTGGCGCAAACTGCTGCCGCGGGCGATAGCCGATCCGCTGAACCCGCACAGCTGGCAGGGCGGACGCGGCCATGGGGTCTCGGCCCTGGAGATGCCGCAGGCCCCCGTGCAGCCCGGTTGGGACCGGCTTAATGAGGCGCATCCTCCCGCCCGTTGCCTTGAGTGGCGTAGCGCGCGTCTGGGCAACCATCGCCGGGTCTGGATCTACACCCCCGGTGAGGCGGTCGACCCGCAAACGCGGCCCCTGGCGATCCTGCTCGACGGCCAGTTCTGGGCCGAGAGCATGCCGGTGTGGTCGCCGCTGGCCGCGCTGACCCGCGAGGGGAGACTGCCGCCGGCGGTCTACCTGCTGATCGACGCGATCGACAACCAGCGCCGCGGGGTTGAGCTTCCCTGTCATCGTGATTTCTGGCTGGCGGTGCAGGAGGAGCTCCTGCCGCTGGTCCACGGCCATGCCCCGTTCAGCGACCGCCCGGATCGGACGGTGGTGGCCGGGCAAAGCTTCGGCGGCCTGGCGGCGATGTTTGCCGCCCTCAACTGGCCACAGCGCTTTGGCTGCGTGCTCAGCCAGTCAGGCTCCTACTGGTGGCCGCATCGCGATGGCCGCGGGACGGGCTTTATCGGCGAACAGCTTCGCCAGGGGGAGGTGTCCGCGGCCGGGCTGCGTGTCTGGCTGGAAGCGGGCCAACGCGAACCGATTATTTTTCGCGCTAACCAGACGCTGTTGGCGCAACTCACCACAACACAGCAGACAATTTTCTGGCGTCAGGTTGACGGCGGGCATGATGCGCTTTGCTGGCGCGGCGGGCTGACGGCAGGGCTTATCCAGCTCTGGCAGCCTCTGCTGTCGCACCCTTAGCATCGCGCTTTACGACAGGAGTTTGATATGCAATTCAGTAACCCCTTCGACAATCCGCAAGGGCAGTTTTACATTCTGCGCAATGATCAACAGCAGTACAGCCTGTGGCCGGCGCATTGCGATCTGCCTGCCGGCTGGACGGTGGTCTGCCCCCCGCAGTCGGCCGAGGCTTGCAACGCCTGGCTGGCGGCCAACTGGTCAACCCTGACCCCCGCCCATCATGCGTCATAAGGAGCTGACAATGACCACTCGTTTACCGCTGGTTGCCGCGCAGCCGGGGATCTGGATGGCCGAGCGCCTCTCGACTCTGCCAGGCGCCTGGAGCGTGGCCCACTATGTTGAATTGCGCGGCGCCCTCGACCCGACGCTGCTGGGAAAAGCGATTGTCGCTGGTCTGCAGCAGGCGGACACCCTCAGTCTGCGCTTTGAGGAAGAGGAGGGGGAAGTCTGGCAGTGGCTGGCGGCCGACCGCACCTTTGGCGAACCGTCGATCATTGACCTGCGTACGGCGCCGGATCCGCATCGTGCCGCCACGGAGCGCATGCAGGCGGATCTGGCGCAGGATCTGCGCGTCGACGGCGGCAACCCGCTGGTGTGCCATCAGCTGCTGCGTGTCGGCGACGATTGCTGGTACTGGTATCAGCGTTATCACCACTTGCTGGTGGATGGCTTCAGCTTCCCGGCGATAACCCGGCAGATCGCCGCCATTTATCGCGCCTGGCAGCGGGGGGAAGCCACTCCTGAGTCGCCTTTCACCCCCTTCGCCGAGGTGGTGGACGAGTACCAGCGCTACGCCGGCAGCGAGGCCTGGCAGCGGGATAAAGCCTTCTGGCAGGCCCAGCGCCAGGCGTTACCGGCGCCTGCCTCACTCTCTGCCGCACCGCTGGGCGGGCGCGCCGCCGGGAGCGATATCTGGCGGATGAAGCTGGAGATGAACGCCGACGCCTTCCGCCGCCTGGCCAGCCATGCGCCGCAGTGTCAGCCCGCTGACCTGGCGCTGGCGCTCACCACGCTGTGGCTGGGCCGCCTGTGCAACCGGATGGACTACGCGGCGGGCTTTATCTTTATGCGCCGGATGGGTTCAGCCGCGCTGACCTCGACGGGGCCGGTGCTCAATGTCCTGCCTCTGGCGGTGCATATTGACGCCCAGGAGACGCTGGCAGACCTGGCGATGCGCCTCGCCGGTCAGTTGAAAAAGATGCGCCGCCATCAGCGCTATGACGCCGAGCAGATTGTTCGCGACAGCGGCAAAGCGGCAGGGGACGAACCGCTGTTCGGCCCGGTGCTGAACGTCAAAGTCTTTGATTACCAGCTGGATATCGATGGTGTGCAGGCAGTGACCCACACCCTCGCCACCGGCCCGGTCAACGATCTCGAGCTGGCGCTGTTCCCGGATGAGACCGGCGGCCTGTCGCTGGAGATCCTCGCCAACAAGGCCCGGTACGACGAAGCCGAGCTCCGTCGCCATGTGGCGAGACTGACCGCGCTGCTGGCGCAGTTCGCCGCCGATCCAGCGCTGCGCTGCGGCGAAGCAGAGATGCTCTCCGCCGACGAGCTGGCCCGGCTGGCGGCGGTCAACGATACCGCTGTGCCGCTGCCTGCGACCACCCTCAGCGCGCTGGTGGCCGACCAGGCGCGGAAGACGCCGGATGCGCCGGCGCTGGCGGACGCTAACTGGCAGTTCAGCTATCGCGAGATGCGTCAGCAGGTGGTGGCGCTCGCGCAGGTGCTGCGGCAGCGCGGCGTGAAGCCGGGCGATAGCGTGGCGGTGGCCCTGCCGCGCTCGGTGTTCCTGACCCTGGCGCTGCACGGTATTGTCGAAGCGGGGGCCGCCTGGCTGCCGCTGGACACCGGCTACCCGGACGACCGTCTGCGCATGATGCTGGAAGACGCCCGGCCGTCGCTGCTGATCGCCTCGGAGGATCAGCTGGCCCGCTTCAGCGATATCCCGGGGCTGGAGAGCCTCTGCTACCAGCAGCCGCTGGCCGTTGGGGATGAGGCGCCGCTGGCGCTGTCAAAACCGGACCATACCGCCTACATCATCTTTACCTCCGGCTCCACCGGGCGGCCGAAAGGAGTGATGGTCGGCCAGACGGCCATCGTCAACCGCCTGCTGTGGATGCAGGATCGCTATCCGTTATCTGCCGACGACGTGGTGGCGCAGAAAACGCCGTGCAGTTTTGACGTGTCGGTGTGGGAGTTCTGGTGGCCGTTTATCGCCGGCGCGCAGCTGGTGATGGCCGAGCCGGAGGCGCACCGCGACCCGCAGGCGATGCAGCAGTTCTTCGCCCGCTACGGAGTGACCACCACCCACTTTGTGCCGTCGATGCTGGCGGCGTTTGTTGCCTCGCTGGATGCCGACAGCGTCGCCGCCTGCCGCACGCTGCGGCGGGTCTTCTGCAGCGGTGAAGCGCTGCCGACGGAATTGTGCCGCGAGTGGGAGCGCTTAACCGGCGCGCCGCTGCATAACCTGTACGGCCCGACGGAAGCGGCGGTGGACGTCAGCTGGTATCCGGCCTGCGGGCCTGAGCTGGCGGCCGTGACCGGCAGCAGCGTGCCGATTGGCTGGCCGGTGTGGAACACCGGGCTGCGCATTCTCGATGCCGCGATGCGCCCGGTGCCGCCGGGCGTGGCGGGGGATCTTTATCTCACCGGCATCCAGCTGGCGCAAGGCTATCTGGGGCGTCCGGATCTCACCGCCAGCCGCTTTATCGCCGATCCGTTTGCCCCCGGCGAGCGGATGTATCGCACCGGCGACGTGGCGCGCTGGCTGGCGAACGGCGCGGTGGAGTACCTTGGCCGCAGCGACGATCAGCTGAAGATCCGCGGGCAGCGCATCGAGCTTGGCGAGATTGACCGGGTGATGTCGGCCCTGCCGGACGTGGCGCAGGCGGTGAGTCATGCCTGCGTCTTCAACCAGGCGGCGGCGACCGGCGGCGATGCCCGGCAGCTGGTGGGCTATCTGGTCTCTGACTCCGGCCTGCCGCTGGATACCGCGGCGCTGAAAGCGCGGCTGGCGGAACAGCTGCCGCCGCATATGGTGCCGGTGGTGCTGATGCAGCTCGCCGACCTGCCGCTGAGCGCCAACGGTAAACTGGACCGCAAAGCGCTGCCGCTGCCGACCCTCGGCGGGGAGCGCGGCGGCCGGCCGCCGGAGCCCGGCATGGAAACCCTTGTCGCCGCGGCCTTCAGCCAGCTGCTGGGCTGCGAGGTGAACGATATCGACGCCGATTTCTTCGCCCTCGGCGGCCATTCGCTGCTGGCGATGCGCCTGGCGGCACAGCTTAGCCGCCAGCTGGGGCGGCAGGTGACCCCGGGGCAGGTGATGGTGGCCTCGACGGTGGGCAAACTGAGCGCGCTGCTGGCGGCCGATCTCAGCGATGAGCAGGCTCAGCGCCTGGGGCTGGATACGCTTCTGCCGCTGCGCGAGAGCGACGGCCCGACGCTGTTCTGCTTCCATCCCGCCTCCGGCTTCGCCTGGCAGTTTAGCGTGCTGGCGCGCTATCTCAGCCCGCGCTGGTCAATAACCGGTATTCAGTCGCCGCGCCCGCAGGGGCCGATGGCCAGCGCCGCCAGCCTCGACGAGGTGTGCGAGCACCATCTGCGCACGCTGCTGGCGCAGCAGCCGCACGGCCCTTATTACCTGTTCGGGTATTCGCTGGGCGGCACCTTAGCCCAGGGGATTGCCGCCCGCTTGCGCCAGCGCGGCGAAGCGGTGGCCTTCCTCGGCCTGCTGGATACCTGGCCGCCGGAGACGCAAAACTGGGCAGAGAAAGAGGCCAACGGGCTGGATCCCGAGGTACTGGCGGAGATCGACCGCGAGCGCGAAGCGTTCCTCGCCGCCCAGCAGGGGCAAGCCTCCGGCGAGCTGTTCAGCGCCATCGAAGGCAACTATGCCGATGCGGTGCGGCTGTTAACCACCGCCCACAGCGCGACGTTTGACGGCAAGGCGACGCTGTTCGTGGCGGAGAAGACGCGGCAGGCGGGGATGGATCCGCAGGTTGTATGGGGCCCGTGGGTGGGGGAACTGGAGGTGTTCAGCCAGAACTGCGCTCACGTCGACATTATCTCCCCGCAGGCCTTTGAGGCCATCGGCCCGGTGGTCAGGGAGATTCTGGGGTAACGGTTGAGTTCGGGCTACAGCAGGTAGCCCGGCTCAGCGTAGCGCAAGCCGGGGAAAGGGAAGATTACCGGCGGCCCAGCGGTACCACCAGCGGCGTATGCGCCACCGGATCCTCAATGATCGTGCAGCGCAGGCCGTAAATCCGTTCAATCAGATCCGCCGTAACGATCTCCTTCGGCGCCCCCTCGGCGACGATCCTGCCGTCGCGCAGGGCGATCAGGTGGGTGGCGTAGCGGCAGGCCTGGTTAAGATCGTGCAGCACCGCCGCCAGGGTATAACCCTTCTCGCGATTCAGCTCGCTCAACAGCTCCAGCAGGTCGATCTGATGGCTGATGTCCAGCCAGGTGGTCGGCTCATCCAGCAGCATAATCGCCGTCTCCTGGACCAGCACCATCGCTATCCACGCCCGCTGCCGCTGGCCGCCGGAAAGCGTGTCGACGCTCTGCAGCGCCAGATCGCTGATCCCGGTCGCCCGCATCGCCTTGTTCACCGCCTCTTCATCTTCTTTGCGCCAGCGGGTAAACAGCGGCTGGTGCGGATAGCGCCCGCGGGCCACCAGCTCCTGCACCGTGATATCGCCAGGAGTGGTGGCATTCTGCGCCAGCAGCCCGATGCGGCGGGCAACCTCTTTACTGGCGTACTGCTGGATCTGCGCGCCGTCGAGCCAGACGTGGCCGCTGGCGGGCGTCATCAGGCGACTAAGGGTGCGCAATAGCGTCGACTTGCCGCAGCCGTTGGGGCCGATAATGGCGGTGAAATGACCGTCAGGGATGGTCACGTTCAGCGACTCGGCGATGGTCTTGTTCCCGTAGGCCAGGGTTAACTGCTCGCCGCGCAAACGGGAGGGGACAGCACTCATTTTTTGCGGGACTCCTGAATCAGTAATGCAATAAGGTAAATACCGCCGAGGCTGACGGTTAACACGCCAACCGGCAGCTGCCAGGGCATAAACAGCCGCTGGGCGCCGTAATCGGCCAGCGCCAGCAGCAGCGCGCCGCACAGGGCCGACTGGGTCAGTCCCCAGCGGGCCGTGCCGCTCAGGCGGCGGGCGATATGCGGCGCCACCAGCGCGATAAATGAGATCGGCCCGGCCAGCGCCGTCGAGGCGGCGGTGAGCACCACCGCCACCAGCATCAGCAGCAGGCGCGAGCGCTCGACCTGCACCCCCAGCGCGCAGGCGGTATCGTCGCCCATCTCCAGCAGCCGCATCCGGCGAACCAGCAGGGCGCTGCCCACCAGCATCAGCAGGATCAGCGGCGCCGACGGCCAGGTTTTACTCCACGTCAGGCCGTTAAGCGATCCGGCGTTCCACAGGCCCGCAGAAAGGGCGGTCTCCAGCGAGGCGCGCAGCAGCAGCCAGGTGTTGAATGCCACCAGCATGGCGCGCACGCCGATGCCGATAATGATCAGGCGGAAGGTCTCGATCCCGTTGCGCCAGGCCAGCAGCCAGACCACCAGCGAGGTCAGCACCCCGCCGGTCATCGCCGCCAGGGCGATCGCCGTCAGGTTCTGGCCGAAGAGGACCATCGCCACCAGCACGCCGCTCCAGGCGCCGGTGTTAAAGCCCATCACGTCCGGGCTGCCGAGCGGGTTGCGGGTCAGCGACTGGAAAATAGCGCCGCTGACGCCGAGCGCGGCGCCGATGAGCAGCGCCATTAACACCCGCGGCAGCCGCCATTCGTTGACCACCATCGCGACGTTGCGCGGCGCATCGCCGAACAGCGCCGAGAATACCTGGTCAATCGTCAGGGGCACCGGGCCTTGCGCCAGCCCGAGCAGAGAAATTAGCAGACTGGCGGCCATCAACAGCAGGCAACTGGCGATCAGGCGGCGGGACGGGGCAATCACAGGCCACCTCCCCGCGGCTGGCGGCGCACCAGCCAGATCAGCACCGGCGCGCCGAGAAAGGCGCTCACCACCGATACCCGCAGTTCGCCGGGCACCAGCAGGCGGCCAATCACGTCGGCAAACAGCAGCAGGGCCGGGGTGGCAAGCAGGGTGACCGGCAGCGACCAGCGATGATCGGCCCCCACCAGCCAGCGCGCCATATGCGGCATCATCAGGCCGATAAACGCGATGGGGCCGACGACGGCGGTGGCGCTGCCGCACAGGACGGTGATGACGATCAGGCCGATCAGCTGGGTGCGGGCGACGCGGCTGCCGAGGGCGGTGGCGGTATCGTTGCCCAGGCTCAGGCTGTTAAGCGCCCGGCTCAGCAGCAGAGCGGCGATCCCCGCCACCACTACCGGCAGCAGGACAATTTTCAGCGTTTGCAGGGTGCGGATATCCAGCGAACCGGCCTGCCAGAAGCGCAGCTGATCGTAGACGTCCGGGTTGAGCAGGGCGATGCCGTTTGACAGCCCCTCGAGTACCGCCGCAAGGGCGACCCCGGCGAGGGTGAGGCGCACCGGGCTCAGCTGGCCGCCGCCCTGGCTGCCGGTGAAGGCCACCAGCAGCGAGGCGCAGAGCGCGCCGCAAAACGCCAGCAGCAGTTGCTCCTGCGGGGAAGTGATCCCGAACAGCGCCGCGCCGAGGACGATGGCGAAGCTGGCGCCGGAGTTGACTCCCAGCAGGCCGGGGTCGGCCAGCGGGTTGCGGGTGAGCGTTTGCATCAGCGCGCCGGCGAGACCGAGGGCGACGCCGGCCAGCAGACCGGCCAGAGTGCGCGGCAGGCGCGCGTCCAGCACGATGGTGCAGTCGGCGCTTTGACAGGTTCCGCTGAAGGCGGTGAATACCGTACCGATCGGCAACGATTTGGCGCCGATGGTCAGGCTAAGCACGGCGGCTAAGGCGAGTAACAGCAACAATCCGGGCACGGCGACAGAGCGTACCGCGGTCGTAGAAAACGACATAACTGACATCCCTGATATGATAATGATAGTAATTATCGTTATCGATTTTATTCAGCTATGGTAGCATGACCCACAGTAAAAAGGGTATTAAAAATAACGACAAGGCGCTGTAATGAACCGACAATCCTGGCTGCTCAATCTCAGCCTGCTGAAAACTCACCCGGCGTTTCGCGCCGTTTTTATCGCTCGCTTTATCTCTATTCTGTCGCTTGGCCTGCTGGGCGTGGCCATTCCGGTGCAGATCCAGATGATGACCCATTCGACCTGGCAGGTCGGGTTGTCGGTGACGCTGACCGGCGCGTCGATGTTTGTTGGTCTGATGGTGGGGGGCGTGCTGGCTGACCGCTATGAACGTAAACGCCTGATCCTGCTGGCGCGCGGTACCTGCGGCGTGGGCTTTGTCGGCCTGTGTCTGAACGCCCTGTTGCCGGAGCCGTCGCTGGCGGCGATCTACCTGCTGGGGATCTGGGATGGGTTCTTCGCCTCGTTGGGGGTGACCGCGCTGCTGGCGGCGACGCCAGCCCTGGTGGGGCGGGAAAACCTGATGCAGGCCGGGGCCATCACCATGTTGACGGTGCGCCTTGGCTCGGTGATTTCGCCGATGATCGGCGGCCTGCTGCTGGCCACCGGCGGCGTGGCGTGGAACTTCGGCCTGGCGGCGGCGGGAACGTTTATCACCACCTTAACTCTGCTGCGTCTGCCGCAGCTGCCGCCGCCTCCGCAGCCGCGCGAGCATCCGCTGCGCTCCCTGCTGGCGGGGCTGACCTTCCTCTGCCAGAGCCCGCTTATCGGCGGCATCGCGCTGCTCGGCGGTCTGCTGACCATGGCCAGCGCGGTGCGGGTGCTTTATCCGGCGCTGGCTGACGGCTGGCAGATGTCGGCCGGACAGATTGGCCTGCTGTACGCCGCTATTCCGCTCGGCGCGGCGCTGGGGGCGTTGACCAGCGGCCAGCTGGCCCAGACGGTGCGGCCGGGCGCGCTGATGTTGGCGACCACGGTGGGATCGTTTGTCGCCATTGCGCTGTTCAGCCTGATGCCGCACTGGGCGTTGGGCGCGCTGTGCCTGGCGCTGTTTGGCTGGCTGAGTGCTATTAGCTCGCTGCTGCAGTACACCCTGATCCAGACCCAGACGCCGGAACATATGCTCGGGCGGATTAACGGTCTATGGACCGCGCAAAACGTCACCGGCGACGCAATCGGCGCGGCGCTGCTCGGCGGCTTAGGGGCGGTGATGACCCCGGCGGCATCCGCCAGCGCCAGCGGCTGGGCGCTGGCGCTCGTCGGCGTGCTGTTGGTGGGGCTGCTACGCGAGCTGCGCCGTTTCCAGCGCCCGGAAATCGTCAATGAAAGTTAAGTAGGGTGCGATTGCCCGGTGGCGGCTACGCCTTACCGGGCCTACGGTACGGCAGGCCGGTGCAAGCTCAGCAGGCCGGGCAAGCACCGCGCCGCCCGGCAAAAGAGTTCAGGCCGCGTACCCGTCCTGATGCCCGGTGGCGGCTGCGCCTTACCGGGCCTGGGGTCTGGCCTGGAGGGGGCAAGCATTGTAGGCCGGGCAAGCGCCGCGCCGCCCGGCAAAAGAGTTCAGGCCGCGTACCGGCCCTGATGCCCGGTGGCGGCTACGCCTTACCAGGCCTGGGGGCTGGCCTGGGGTCTGGCCTGGAGGGGGCAAGCATTGTAGGCCGGGCAAGCACCGCGCCGCCCGGCAAGGTGTTCAGGCCGCGTACCAGTCCTGATGGCACAGCCCGCGTTAGCCGAACAGGCTGGAGAGACGCTGGAGCACCAGCAGAGCGCTGTAGTAGTCAAGACGGAAGGTCTCGGTGCCCAGCGGGTAGACGCGTTTGCCTGCGACCGCCGGGAGATGCGCCAGCAGCGGGTTGGCGTAGATGGCATCCGCATCTTTCTGGTCGCCAGCGAACAGGAACAGGCTCTGGCCGTTCAGACCGGCCGCGAGGTTCTCCCCGCCCAGCTGCACGATATCGTGGCGTTTACCCTGGCTATGGCTGGCGGGCAGGCCGCCCGGCAGCGTCGCCAGGCTAAAGCCCAGCTGTTCGAGCATCTGCCCCTGAGCCGATTCCGGCGTCCAGATATTGGCGTTGTGCGCGGCGGCGGTATAAACCAGAGCGGTCACCGGCTGCGGCGGCAGTTTCATTTTTTCTTTTAACGAAACGAGCTGTTTATTGAAGTCGGCAATGCGCGCGCTGGCCTGCTGCTCATGGCCGGTGATCTGCCCCAGCTGAGTGAGCAGGGTTTGCCAGCTTTTATCGTCATAGTTGATGACCAGCGTCGGGGCGATCGTTTTGAGCTGATCGTACAGCGGCAGGGCAGAGTCGCCGCCGGTGGCGCTCACCAGGATCAGATCCGGCATCTGGGCGGCCACCGCTTCGGCGCTTGGTTCGCCGATGTACAGCCGCGCCAGCTTGCGGGCTTTGGCGACCTCGCTCCACTGGCGCAGAAAGCCCTGGCTATCGGCGACGCGATTGTTTGGCGTGGTGGCGCCGCTGGCGACCACCGGAGCGTCAATCGCCAGCAGCGAACCGGTAAGCGTCACGCTGGTGGAGACAATGCGCAGCGGCTGGCTCGACAGGGTGTGCGTCCCGTAGCTGTCGGTGACCTGGCGCGGCCAGTCCGCCGCCTGGGCTGAGGTAATTCCTAAAAGCAACAGCATGCCGGCTAGCGCACCGCGGCGGCAGAAAGAAAAGAAGTTCACGTCATCGCATCCTGATTTAAAAGGTGATAAATGCGTCTCATTTTCAACTTTGTGCCAGCAGGATGCAAGCCAAAGTGGCGGCGCCATGACGTAACGCGGTTGACATGGCGGGCAATACCTTTTAGGTTAGCCAACCAAAATATAAATGATAATTATTCGTAATATCTTTATCGTTTTTGGAGGATGATATGGAAACGTCACTGGCTGAGGATGTACAGAAACCGACCCGGACCCTGTCGCCGGACAGCTTCTTCTTTATGTCGCCGTACCGCAGTTTTACCACTTCAGGCTGCTTCCGTCGCTTCTCGCAGCCCGCCGTTGGCGGCGATGCGCTGAACGGAGAGTTCCAGCAGCAGATGGCGGCCGCCTTTACCGAAGCCCGGGCGGCGGGGATCCGCAAGCCGGTGATGGTCGGGGCTATCCCGTTCGACACCTGTCAGCCTTCCGAGCTCTATATCCCCGAGCGCTGGGAAGCGTTCTCTCGCCCGGAAAAGCAGCGTTCCGCTCGCTATGCCGCGCCGCTGGAGGCGATGGAGGTGGTGGAGCGCCGGGAGATCCCGGAGCAGGACGCGTTTTTAGCCATGGTGGAACGCGCCGCCGCCCTGACCGCCACCCCGGAAGTGGACAAAGTGGTGCTATCACGACTTATCGATATCACCACTCGCGATCGTGTCGACAGCGGCGCGCTGATGGAGCGACTGATCGCCCAGAACCCCGCCAGCTTTAACTTCCACGTGCCGCTCTCCGACGGCGGCGTGCTGCTGGGCGCCAGCCCGGAGCTGCTGCTGCGTAAAGAAGGACAGCACTTCAGCTCGTTACCGCTGGCCGGCTCCGCCCGTCGCCAGCCGGACGATGTGCTCGACCGCGAAGCAGGCAACAGGCTGCTGGCCTCCGGCAAAGATCGCCACGAGCACGAGCTGGTGACCCAGGCGATGAAGAGCGTGCTGGGCCCGCGCAGCAGTCAGCTGTCGCTACCGGAGTCGCCGCAACTGATTACCACCCCGACGCTCTGGCATCTGGCGACGCCAATCGAAGGCACCGCGCTGGCGGAAGAAAATGCCATGTCGCTGGCCTGTCTGCTGCACCCGACGCCGGCGCTGAGCGGCTTCCCGCACCAGGCGGCGAAGCGCCTGATTGCCGAGCTCGAACCGTTCGATCGTCAGCTGTTCGGCGGCATCGTCGGCTGGTGTGACGATGAAGGCAACGGCGAGTGGGTGGTAACCATCCGCTGCGCGCGTCTGCAGCAGCGTACGCTGCGCCTGTTTGCCGGCGCGGGCATTGTTCCGGCCTCCTCGCCGCTGGGCGAATGGCGCGAAACCGGCGTCAAACTGACCACCATGCTTAACGTATTTGGCTTGAACTAAGAGGCAAGGATGATTGCATTTACCCGTTGGCCGGAAGAGTTTGCGGCCCGCTATCGTCAAAAAGGCTACTGGCAGGATCTGCCGTTAACCAATCTGATCACCCGTCACGCGGAAAACGACGCCGTGGCGATTATCGATGGCGAGCGGCAGATTAGCTACCGCCAGTTTAACCAGCTGGTGGACAACCTCGCCTGCTCGCTGCAGCGCCAGGGGCTGAAGCGCGGGGAGACCGCGCTGGTGCAGCTGGGCAATGTCGCCGAGTTTTACATGACCTTCTTTGCGCTGCTGCGCATCGGCGTCGCGCCAGTGAACGCTTTGTTCAGCCACCAGCGCAGCGAACTTAACGCCTACGCCGCGCAGATTAAACCGGCGCTGCTGATTGCCGATCGCGAGCACGCTCTGTTTGCTGACGATAGCTTTCTCCACGCGTTTATCGCGGAACATCCTTCCCTGCGCGTCGCACTGCTGCGTAACGACGGCGGCGAGCGCGATCTGGCGACGGAGATTAACCGCCCGGCGGATAACTTTGTCGCCAATCCAACCCCTGCCGACGAAGTGGCCTTTTTCCAGCTCTCCGGCGGCAGCACCGGGACGCCGAAGCTAATCCCACGCACCCATAACGATTACGACTACAGTATCCGCCGCAGCAATGAGATCTGCGGGATTAACGCTGAAACGCGCTACCTCAACGCGCTGCCGGCGGCGCATAACTATGCGATGAGTTCCCCGGGGTCGCTGGGTGTGTTCCTCGCTGGCGGGCGGGTGATCCTCGCCGCCGACCCGAGCGCCACGCTCTGTTTCCCGCTGATTGAAAAACACCAGATCAACGTTGCCTCGTTGGTGCCGCCAGCGGTAAGCCTGTGGCTGCAGGCCATTCACGAATGGGGCAGCAACGCCCAGCTGCAATCGCTGCAGCTATTGCAAGTCGGCGGCGCGCGCCTGTCGGCGACCCTCGCCGCGCGCATTCCGGCGGAAATCGGCTGCCAGCTGCAGCAGGTGTTCGGCATGGCGGAAGGGCTGGTGAATTACACCCGCCTCAACGATAGCCCGGAGCGGATTATTAATACCCAGGGCTGCCCGATGTGCCCGGACGATGAAGTGTGGGTAGCGGATGCCGACGGCAACCCGCTGCCGCGCGGCGAAGTGGGCCGCCTGATGACCCGCGGGCCGTACACCTTTCGCGGCTACTACAACAGCCCGCAGCATAATGCGGAAGCCTTTGACGCCGAGGGGTTTTACTGCTCCGGCGATCTGATTTCGATCGACGAAGACGGGTATATCACCGTCCAGGGGCGGGAAAAAGATCAGATCAACCGCGGCGGCGAGAAGATCGCCGCGGAAGAGATCGAAAACCTGCTGCTGCGTCATGAGGCGGTGATCCACGCCGCGCTGGTCAGCATCGAAGACAACCTGCTGGGCGAGAAGAGCTGCGCTTATCTGGTGGTGACCTCGCCGCTGCGCGCCGTCGCCGTGCGCCGCTTCCTGCGCGAGCAGGGGGTGGCTGAATTTAAACTGCCGGATCGCGTGGAGTGCGTTGCCGCGCTGCCGCTGACGCCGGTGGGCAAAGTCGATAAAAAACAATTACGTCAGTGGCTGGCCGAAGGCAAGCTGGGCTGAAGGAGAACAAAGAATGGCAATCCCTAAATTACAGGCATATGCGCTGCCGGAAGCCAGCGATATCCCGGCGAACAAAGTCAACTGGGCCTTTGAGCCGTCGCGTGCCGCGCTGCTGATCCACGATATGCAGGAGTATTTCCTCAACTTCTGGGGCGAAAACAGCGCGATGATGGAGAAAGTGGTGGCCAATATCGCCGCCCTGCGCGACTTCTGCAAACAAAACGGCATTCCGGTGTACTACACTGCCCAGCCGAAAGAGCAGAGCGATGAAGACCGCGCCCTGCTGAATGATATGTGGGGGCCGGGATTGACCCGCTCGCCTGAGCAGCAGCAGGTGATTGCCGCGCTGGCGCCGGATGAACAGGATACCGTGCTGGTGAAATGGCGTTACAGCGCGTTTCATCGCTCGCCGCTGGAAGAGATGCTGAAAGAGAGCGGCCGCGACCAGCTGATCATCACCGGCGTTTACGCCCATATCGGCTGCATGACCACCGCCACCGACGCTTTCATGCGCGATATCAAGCCGTTCTTTGTCGCCGACGCGCTGGCAGACTTCAGCCGCGAAGAGCATTTGATGGCGCTGAAATACGTCGCCAGCCGCTCCGGACGGGTGGTGATGACCGAAGAGCTGCTGCCGCTGCCGGCCTCCAAAGCGGCGCTGCGCACGCTGATCCTGCCGCTGCTCGACGAATCCGACGAACCGCTGGATGATGAAAACCTGATCGACTACGGTCTGGATTCGGTACGTATGATGGCCCTGGCCGCCCGCTGGCGCAAAGTACACGGCGATATCGACTTCGTGATGCTGGCGAAAAACCCGACCATCGACGCCTGGTGGGCACTGCTCTCCCGCGAGGTGCAATAATGGCGGCGCTGGATTTTCACGGCCAGACCGTGTGGGTGACCGGCGCAGGTAAAGGCATTGGCTATGCCACCGCGCTGGCTTTCGTCGAGGCCGGGGCTAACGTCACCGGTTTCGACCTTGCCTTTAGCGGCGAAAGCTACCCGTTTGCCACCGAAACGCTGGACGTCGCCGATGCCGACCAGGTACGCGAGGCATGTAGCCGGCTGTTGGCGAACACCGAGCGTTTAGATGTGCTGGTGAACGCCGCCGGGATCCTGCGCATGGGCGCTACCGACCAGCTGAGCGCGGAAGACTGGCAGCAGACCTTCGCGGTCAACGTCGGCGGAGCGTTCAACCTGTTTCAGCAGACGATGGCCCAGTTCCGCCGTCAGCGCGGCGGGGCGATCGTCACCGTCGCCTCCGATGCCGCGCACACGCCGCGCATCGGCATGAGCGCCTATGGCGCCTCGAAGGCGGCGCTGAAAAGCCTGGCGCTGACCGTCGGCCTTGAGCTGGCGGGTTGCGGGGTGCGCTGTAATCTGGTGTCGCCGGGCTCCACCGATACCGATATGCAGCGCACGCTGTGGGTCAGTGACGATGCAGAGCAGCAGCGGATCCGCGGCTTCGGCGAGCAGTTTAAGCTCGGCATCCCGCTGGGCAAAATCGCCCGCCCGCAGGAGATCGCGAATACCATTCTGTTCCTCGCCTCTTCGCATGCCAGCCATATCACCCTGCAGGATATTGTGGTCGATGGCGGCTCGACGCTGGGGGCGTAAATGGCCTGGAAACGAGAGCTCACGCTGGCGGCGCTGAACGCCAGCAGCGAAAACACCCTAGTGGCGCATCTGGGGATCGTCTACACCCGGCTCGACGCGGGGCTGCTGGAGGCGGAGATGCCGGTGGATGCCCGCACCCATCAGCCGTTTGGCCTGCTGCACGGCGGCGCCTCCGCGGCGCTGGCGGAGACGCTGGGCTCGATGGCCGGTTGGCTGATGACCGAAGAAGGGCAGTGCGTGGTGGGCACCGAGCTTAATGCTACTCACCATCGTCCGGTCTCCAGCGGGAAAGTGCGCGGCGAATGCCGACCGCTGCATCTTGGCCGCCAGAGCCAGAGCTGGGAGATAGTGGTGTATGACGAGAAGGGGCGGCGCTGCTGCACCTGTCGTCTGGGCACCGCGGTGCTGGGCTAAGAAGCCGCTGTTTCCCCGGCTTGCGCTACGCTTAGCCGGGCTACGTATCGGCGCCTTCTCCGGGCTACCAAATCGCACAGCGCTGTAGCCCCGGTAAGCGGCAGCGCCACCGGGGATTTTGTAATCTCCAACACCGGCAGTTTCAGCCAGCATGGTGAATAAATTAAAGGCAGGCCGCACGGACCGTAGGTCGGGTAAGGCGTTAGCCGCCACCCGACAAAAAAACGGCACCGTTCACGGTAATCCTTTCATTCATTTTCCTGCCTTAAGTGATCTCGCTAGCAATGTGAGACAAATCTCTGTGGGTGTACGGCATCTGCGGTGTTTCAGTGTTGTTAAATTCTGCGTTGTGATCTAGAAACAAAATGTAACATCCTGATTACCCTACCGGTGGACCACAACAATGAATAATTCAGGGAAATATCTCATCTGGACACTGCTCTCCGTCATCGGCGCCTTTGCCCTAGGCTACATTGCTTTAAACCGGGGTGAGCAGATAAATGCGCTGTGGATTGTCGTCGCCGCGGTCTGCGTTTATCTGATCGCGTATCGTTTCTACGGCCTGTATATCGCCAAAACCGTGCTAGGCGTTGACCCGACGCGGATGACGCCGGCGGTGCGTCATAACGACGGCCTCGACTATGTTCCGACCGATAAAAAAGTGCTGTTCGGTCACCATTTTGCGGCGATTGCCGGCGCAGGGCCGCTGGTGGGGCCGGTGCTTGCCGCGCAAATGGGCTACCTGCCGGGGATGATCTGGATCCTCGCCGGCGTGGTGCTGGCGGGGGCGGTACAGGACTTTATGGTGCTGTTTGTTTCGACCCGTCGCGATGGCCGCTCGCTTGGCGAACTGGTTAAAGAGGAGATGGGGCCGACCGCAGGCGTCCTGGCGCTGGTGGCCTGCTTTATGATCATGGTCATCATCCTCGCGGTCCTGGCGATGATTGTGGTGAAGGCGCTGACCCACAGCCCGTGGGGCACCTATACCGTCGCCTTTACCATTCCGCTGGCGATCTTTATGGGCATCTACATCCGCTATCTGCGTCCTGGACGCATCGGCGAGGTGTCGGTGATCGGCCTGGTGATGCTGGTGTTCGCCATCATCTCCGGCGGCTGGGTGGCGGAAAGCCCGACCTGGGCGCCGTGGTTTGACTATACCGGCGTACAGCTGACGTGGATCCTGGTGGGCTACGGCTTTGTGGCTGCGGTACTGCCGGTCTGGCTGCTGCTGGCCCCGCGCGATTATCTCTCCACCTTCCTGAAAATCGGCACTATTGTGGGGCTGGCGATTGGCATCCTGATTATGCGCCCGACCCTGACCATGCCGGCGCTAACCAAGTTCGTCGACGGCACCGGCCCGGTGTGGAGCGGCAACCTGTTCCCGTTCCTGTTTATCACCATCGCCTGCGGCGCGGTCTCCGGCTTCCACGCGCTGATCTCCTCCGGCACCACGCCGAAAATGTTGGCCAACGAAGGCCAGGCCTGCTTTATCGGCTACGGCGGCATGTTGATGGAATCCTTCGTCGCTATTATGGCGCTGGTGGCGGCTTGTATTATCGACCCGGGCGTCTACTTCGCGATGAACAGCCCGATGGCGGTGCTGGCGCCGGCGGGTACCATCGATGTCGTCGCCTCGGCGGCGCAGGTGGTGAGCGGCTGGGGCTTTACTATTACGCCTGATACGCTGCATCAAATCGCCAGTGAGGTCGGCGAACAGTCGATTATCTCCCGCGCCGGCGGCGCGCCAACCCTGGCGGTGGGGATGGCCTACATCCTGCACGGCTCGCTGGGCGGGCTGATGGATGTCTCGTTCTGGTACCACTTCGCCATTCTGTTTGAGGCGCTGTTTATCCTGACGGCGGTTGATGCCGGCACCCGCGCGGCGCGCTTTATGCTGCAGGATCTGCTGGGCGTGATTAGCCCGGGGCTGAAAAAAACCAGCTCGCTGCCGGCCAACCTGCTGGCGACCGCGCTGTGCGTGCTGGCGTGGGGCTACTTCCTGCATCAGGGGGTAGTGGATCCGCTGGGCGGGATTAACACCCTGTGGCCGCTGTTCGGTATCGCCAACCAGATGCTGGCGGGGATGGCGCTGATGCTCTGCGCGGTGGTCCTGTTCAAGATGAAACGCCAGCGCTACGCGTGGGTGGCGCTGCTGCCGACCAGCTGGCTGCTGATCTGTACCCTGACCGCCGGCTGGCAGAAGTCGTTTAGCCCCGACACCAAAGTGGGTTTCCTGGCGATCGCCAATAAATTCCAGGCGATGATCGACAGCGGCACCATTCCGCCGCAATATACCGAATCACAGCTGGCGCAACTGGTGTTTAACAACCGTCTCGATGCCGGGCTGACCATCTTCTTTATGATCGTGGTGGTGGTGCTGGCGCTGTTCTCGATTAAAACCGCGCTGGCGGCGCTGAAAGAGGACAAACCGACGGCGAAAGAGACGCCGTATGAGCCAATGCCTGAAAACCTGGACGCGATTGAGACCCAGGCGAAAGGGGCGCATTAACTGGTGTGCCGGGTGGCGGCTTCGCCTTACCCGGCCTACATTTCCGATCCTCCCTCTCCCTTTGGGAGTGGGAAACAAAAGAGAAATGACTTATGTTCGACACCCTTTCCAAAGCAGGTAAGTACCTGGGCCAGGCGGCGAAGATGATGATCGGCGTGCCGGATTACGATAACTACGTCGAGCACATGCGAATAACCCACCCGGATCAGACGCCGATGACCTATGAAGAGTTCTTTCGCGAGCGCCAGGACGCGCGCTACGGCGGCAAGGGCGGGGCGAAGTGCTGCTAGCCCTCTTTCGGCAGATAGAGGCTGATCTGCTCCTGAGTACAGCCGTAAATCGCCGCCAGCTTCTCGCGGGTGCGCTTTTGCGGACGGGAGTCCAGCGCTTCCAGCTGTGACACCGCGGACTGGCTGATGCCAAGCTTTTCGGCTACCTCCTGCTGGGATAGCCCGCGCAGGATGCGCCACGCGGCCTGCAGGCTGACGTTTTCTTTATGCATCACGTCGCATACTTCGCCCGGCAGCATGACGTCATCATAGATATCTGATTCATAAGGAATATCTTCCCAGTCGCTTTCATCCTCGTCGTCGTACTCCAGCAGAGCCAGACGCATACGAAAGTAATCATTGTAAGGAATGACGACATACTGGTCTTTTCCTTCTTCATCCTTGATGTACTGAATAGTCATATTCGGTATGTTCCTCATGAAGGTAGATGGTGGTGGTTCGGCGTTTAACCGCCACTATCGATTTTAGAAAATGGCTTATCTGCCGTTTTTGACCAGACAATCTTCATTCGTACCTCCACTGTACGCCCACACAAAATACAAGGAAATAATAAGACTATTAGATAAATTCCGAATTTCTTATGGGGACTGTAGAGCGGAGAAAAAACGCAGGTAAGAGGCAAAACGCAACCCGTCGAAGCGGCTCGAAAAGGCCTCTGCCGGGCGACAGAGGCTTGCAGAAAATGTGCGATCAGGCGTTCAAACCACCATCCACGTCCAGCCCCGTACCGGAGATCTGCCCGGCGGCCGGGCTGGCGAGGAAGGTGACCGCCGCGGCGATGTCTTCCGGCTGGCCGTAGTGGCCGACCGCAATCATCTGGCGCTGGGCTTCCGCCTGTTCTCCGTCTTCCGGGTTCATATCGCTGTTGGTCGGCCCTGGATGGACAAGGTTAACGGTGATCCCGCGAGGGCCTAAATCACGCGCCAGGCCACGGGTCAGGGCGTTGAGGGCGGACTTGGTCATGGCGTACACCGCGATGCCCGGCATGGCCACGCGGTTAGCCAGACAGCTGCCGATGTTGATGATTCGTCCGCCATCGGCCATATGCACCAGCGCTTCCTGGGTGGCGATGACCACCCCACGGATATTGACGTTGATAAGCGCGTCAATGTCCGCCAGCGTCATGGATTCCAGTGGACCGCCGCGGGCTATTCCGGCGTTGTTGACCAGAATGTCCAGCCCGCCGAGGGACCAGGCCGCATGGGTTACCGCCTCCTGAATCGCCTGCGCGCTGGCGCTGTCGGCCTGTACCGCTTCGCCGTACCGACCCAGGGCCTTTATTTCATCGGCGACCGCATGGGCTTTATCGGCCGATTTTTCATACGTAATAACCACATCGGCGCCGGCGCGCGCCAGCGACAGTGCGATGGCGCGACCCAACCCACGGCTGGCGCCGGTAACCAGCGCCTTCTTACCTGTTAAATCGATCTGCATGATGACCTCGTTGCGAGAGTGGTGAGCATCATCATTAGGTATAGACGGTCGGGGTGATTAACGGCTGAAGTATTCCACCTTCTCAAACGCCGCGCGCAGAACCTCAGAGGTTAACGTCACCGGTAAATAGTGAATCGACTCGCCCGGGCGCAGGGTATGGGCAATGACCCGGTCCAGCTCTGCGCGGTTATTGATATCGACTTCCAGCGCCGCCAGGGTGGTCGGCAGGTTAAAGTGCTGATACGCCTGCACTAACTGCGCCAGCACATCGTCCTGACCAAGCAGGGCGCTCTGTACCAGAATGCCGTAGGCCACTTTGGTACCGTGGAGGAATTTATCCGTCTGCGGCAGCACCGTCAGTCCGTTGTGCACCGCATGGGCGGCGGCGACCCGGGTGTAACGTTCCCCCAGCCCGCCAACCATCCCGCCGCCGGCGATAATCGCCTCCACCACATCGCGAAACGCCTGGGTCAGATCGCCGCGGCGCTGGTCCGCCAGCGCCGTTTCGCTGCTGGCCAGCAGCACGTCGCGGATCGCCAGCGCGCCGTTAATCCCTAGCCGCACGGTGAGCGGCAGCGCCTCCGGCTGCGGCGCCAGCACCACGGCCTCATACCATTTGGCTAAGGTGTCGCCAATGCCCGCCAGCAGATACTCCGCCGGGGCGTTGAGAATGATGCGCGGCTCCACCAGCACCAGGAAGTTGGCGTCATCGAAGATCTCAAAATTCAGGGCCTGTCCGGCGTCGCTGTACCACACCGACAGCGGCGTCCAGGCCGCGCAGGTAGCGGCGATAGTCGGGATGGCCACCAGCGGTACCCCCAGGCGGCGGGCCAGCACTTTCGCGCTGTCGAGCAGCGCGCCGCCGCCGACGCCAATCACTACCGCCCGTTCGTCACCGGAGGCCTGCACCAGCTCCGCCACGTCGCGTTCGCTGCAGTGGCCGGTAAAGCGGATCTTTTTCGCCTCCGGCAGGTGGAAGGCCGCTGGCAGAAAAGGTTCGGCGCCGGCCAGGGCGCGCTCGCCATAGACCCACACCGCCCGCGAGAGCTGGTCGGCGCTGAAAAAATCGCTCAGCCGCGCAAGGCTGCCGGGGTGGGAGAAATAGTTGGCCGGGCCGGGCACGACGCGGATATCGCTGTTGCTCATGGAAGCTGTCCTTATGGGTGTTGGGCTAACCTGATGTTATGTCTGGACATCCAGATGGCTAATATTATTTCGTTGTATCTTATGCTTTTTACGCAGTTGTCAGCCAGCGGCGGCTATGAAAAATTCGTTAAATCAGAAGATTAATTGCCGCACGGGAGCAGTGATGAGCGCGAATCGCCTTGAGATGCATAACATTAGCCTGGCCTTCTCCGGCTTTCAGGCGCTGAACAAGGTGGACTTTACCCTCCATGGCGGGTCGGTGCATGCCCTGACCGGCGCCAACGGCGCGGGTAAGTCGACGCTGATGGCGGTGCTGTGCGGCACCCATGCCCATTATGAAGGCGAGGTGACGATCAACAACCAGCCGGTCACCATTCGTTCGCCGCGGGATGCTAAACAGCTGGGGATCCACCTGGTGCAGCAGGAGGTGGATGTGGCGCTGGTGCCGGGCCTGAGCATTGCGGAAAACATCATGCTGGACAGGCTGGCAGAGCCGGGCATGGCGTTTCGCTGGTCGCGGGTTCGCCAGCTGGCGCGCGAGGCGCTGGCGCAGCTGGACGTGGCGCTGGACGTCAGGCGCTCCATTGACAGCTGCACGCTCGCCGAAAAACAGCAAATCCTGCTGGCCCGTGCCCTGTCGCACCATTGCCGCTTTTTGATCCTCGATGAACCCACCGCGCCACTGGATCAGCATGAAAGTGAGCGTCTGTTCGCGGTAGTACGCCGTCTGCAGCACCAGGGGATCGGAGTGGTGTTTATTTCGCATCGTATCCATGAACTGAAGGCAATCTGCGACACCCTGACGGTTCTGCGCGACGGGCGGCTGATTGAGAGCGGCCCGATGGCGCCGCTGAGCGGCGAACAGATCGTCGAAAAGATGCTGGGCCACGAGCTGAGCGATATCTTCCCGCCGCCGCGCCCGCCGCACGGCGAAGAGGTGCTGCTGCAGGTTGACGGTTTGCATGATGAGGCGCTGCTGCAGGATATTTCGCTGCGCCTGCGCAAAGGGGAAATTCTTGGTATCGCCGGGCTGGCCGGCGCGGGCAAAACCGAGCTGTGCAAAGCGCTGTTCGGCGCCAGCAAAAGCCGGGTGCAGCGTGGTGAGCTGAACGGCCAGCCGTGGCGACCGCGCGATCCAGCCGACTCGGTGGGGCGCGGCCTGGCACTGGTCCCGGAGGAGCGACGCAAAGAGGGCATTTTCATTGAAGAGCCGATCGCGATGAACCTGGCGGTCAGCGCCGATAACAGCTTTTCGCGCTGGAGCCTGTTTGGCCATCGGCAGGCCTGGCGCTGGGCGGAGGAGGTGATTGCCCGCCTCGGCGTGCGCGCCACTGGCCCGGGGCAGATGCTGCGCCGTCTTTCTGGCGGCAACCAGCAGAAGGTGGCCATTGGCAAATGGCTGCGCAGTCATGCCAATGTTTTGATTTTTGACGAACCGACCAAAGGGGTCGATGTGAAAGCGAAAACCGATCTGTTCATGCTGATCGATGGTCTGGCGCGGGAAGGCAAAGGGGTGATTTATGCCTCGGGTGAATTCGCCGAGCTGGTCGGTTTATGCGACCGCATCTGCGTGCTATGGGACGGACGGATCGTAGCGGAGATCCCCGGCGCGGAAGCCCGGGAAGAGACACTGCTTTATTATTCAACCGGAGGAGCGGCAGCGTGAGCAAGGCCCTGGCAGTAAACGCGACGGTATCGGGCCGTCAGCGATTTTTTGATTTTCTCTATAAATGGGGCATGTTGCTGACCGTGGTGCTGCTGGTGGCGGTCTTTGGCCTCGCCTCGGACAACTTCCTTGATCCGTTCAACATCATCAACATTCTGCGCTCGATCGCGATTGTCACGGTGATTGCCATCGGGGTGTCGATTTCTCTCACCATTGGCGGCTTTGATCTGTCGGTGGGATCGACGGCATCGCTGGCTAACGCGCTGGTGATTTCCCTGTTTGTCTGGCATGGCCTGGGGACCACCGAAGCGATTCTGATCACCCTCGCGCTCTGCACCCTGGTGGGGCTGTTTAACGCCTTTCTGATCGTGGTGCTGCGCATTCCCGACATGCTCGCCACCCTGGCCAGCCTGTTTGTGATTCAGGGCGTGGCGATGACCTACAGCTACGGCGGTTCCATCACTGAAAACATGGTGCTGCCGAGCGGCGAGATGGCGGAAGGCACTATCCCGACGGCCTTTGGCGCGCTGGGGCAGGTGCCGACCATCGTCATCATCATGCTGGTGGTGACGTTGGTCGCCCAGCTGGCGCTGTCGTTCACCACTCACGGACGGCGGATGTACGCCATCGGCGGCAACCCGGAGGCCGCGCGGCTCTCCGGCCTGCGGATCACACGTTACAAAGTCGCAGCATACGTGATTGCCTCGCTGCTGGCCGGGCTGGGCGGCATTCTGCTGGCCTCGCGTATCGGATCCTCGCAGGTCAACGCCGGCGGCGGCTATCTGATGGACGCAGTGGCGGCGGCATGGATCGGCTTTTCGCTGGCGGGCTCCGGTAAACCGAACGCCCTGGGGACGCTGGTGGGGGCGGTGATCCTCGGCGTGCTCTCCAACGGGCTGGTGATGCTCTCGGTGCCGTATTACGCGATGGACATTATTAAAGGGTTGGTGCTGGCTGGCGCGCTGGCACTGACCTATTTTCAGCGCCGTACTTAACATTTTACAGGGTAAACCGCATGAAAAAGATCGCACTCTCTCTGATGACGCTGGGTCTGCTGCAGTCGACGGCGGCGCTGGCCACCGCCCCGACGCCGGTGCCGGCGGCGATTGCCGAACACAACGGCCCGATCCGCATTGCCGTGATCCGCAACCTCGGGTCTGACGATAACACCACCCAGTTTGTCGCCGGGGCGCTGCAGGAGGGCAAAAAGCTCGGTTTCAAAATCAGCACCTTCCTGAGCAACGGCGATGACGCCAAATTCCAGGACTTCGTCAACCAGGCCATCAGCCAGAAATACGATGGCATTATTCTCTCCCAGGGGCGTGACCCGTATTCCACCGCCCTGGTGAAGAAGGCGGTGGATGCCGGGATCAAAGTAGCGGTGTTCGATACCGCGGTGAGCGGTGAGATCCCCGGGGTGACGGTCAGTCAGCAGGATGACGCGTCGCTGACCGAGCTCTCTTTTGGCCAGCTGGTGAAAGACTTCAACGGCAAGGCCAACATCGTCAAGCTGTGGGTGGCGGGCTTCCCGCCGATGGAGCGCCGTCAGGCGGCTTACCAGACGCTGCTGAAGCAAAATCCGGGGATTAAAGAGCTGGAGTCGATCGGCGCCGTGTCATCCGATGTGCAGGGCGACACTGCCAACAAGGTGGGGGCGATCCTCGCCAAGTATCCGAAAGGGAAAATTGACGCGATCTGGGGCACCTGGGATGCCTTTAGCCAGGGAGCCTATAAAGCGCTGAAAGAGAACGGCCGCACCGAGATCAAACTCTACAGCATTGATATTTCCAACCAGGATCTGCAGCTGATGCGCGAAGCCGGCAGCCCGTGGAAGGTGAGCGTGGCGGTGGATCCGAAGCTTATCGGCGCGACCAACGTGCGGCTGATCGCCAATAAGATCGCCGGCGAGCCGACGCCAGCCACCTACGACTTCAAGGCGGCAGCGATTCCCCAGGCGCTGCTGGCGGCCCAGCCGGGAGCGGTGAACGTGGCGTCGCTGGGGAAAATTATCCCTGGCTGGGGCCAGACCGAAGACTTTATCGCGCCGTGGTTCGCGACGCTGGAAGCGAAGAACAAATAAAATCAAGCCGGGTGGCGGTGAGCGGCGGCCTGGTGCCCTCGCCCCGGCCCTCTCCGCAGGGAGAGGGGGAAAACCATGCCACCGGGCGAGAGGGATCCCCTATGTCAGCATTACCTTCCCCCGAATACAGCCGCAATATGCGGCTGATTGGCCATAGCGATCAGGGCGGTCGTCCGGACGGCGTGCAACTGATGGTGCACCGCGGATTCGCCTATATCGGCCATATGGTGTCGCAGGGTTTTTCCGTGGTCGATGTTCGCGATCCGACCCGGCCCACCACCGTCAACTATATTGCCGCGCCGCCGGGCACCTGGAACGTGCATCTGCAGGCGCATGACGATCTGCTGCTGGTGATCAACGCCCGGGATCTGTTTGCCGACGCCCGTTTTGCTGATGAGAAGGTCTACTACACCCGCTCGGTGGGCGACACGGTCGGCGATGTGCAGGACAGGGGCTGGAGCGCCGGGCTGCGCATCTTTGATATTTCCACGCCTGCGCAGCCGCGGGAAATCAGTTTTCTGTCGCTTAACGGCATTGGTATTCACCGCATCTGGTACGTCGGCGGGCGTTGGGCGTATGTGTCCGCGCTGATTGACGGTTTTACCGACTACATCTTCCTGACCATCGATCTGGCCGATCCGCGTAAGCCCGAAGTGGCCGGGCGCTGGTGGCTGCCGGGGATGCACCAGGCGGGCGGTGAAACACCGGACTGGCCGCAGGGCAAACGCTATGCGCTGCATCACGCCATTATTGCCGGGGATACCGCCTACGGCAGCTGGCGCGACGGCGGCCTGACGCTGCTGGATGTCAAAGATCGTACCCAGCCGAGGCTGATTAGCCATCGCAACTGGAGCCCGCCGTTCGGCGGCGGAACGCATACCGCGCTGCCGCTACCGGATCGCGATCTGCTGGTGGTGCTGGATGAAGCGGTGCTCGACAATCAGGAGGACGGCGAGAAGCTGATCTGGCTGTTTGATATCCGCGAGCCAACCAACCCGGTGAGCATCGCCACCTTCCCGCAGCCGGACGAAGCGGATTATGTGGCGAAAGGGGCGCATTTCGGCCCGCATAACCTGCATGAGAATCGTCCCGGCAGCTTTGTCAGCTCAACGCTGATTTTTGCCACGTATCAGAATGCCGGCGTGCGGGCTTACGATATTTCCAACCCGTATCGTCCGCTGGAGACCGGGGCGCTGGTGCCGGCGGCGCCAGAGAGAATGATGGATACCCGTCCCGGCCGCCCGCGGGTAATTCAGTCCTGCGATGTGTTTGTCGATGCCCGGGGAATTATCTACAGCACCGATTACAACGGCGGGCTATCGGTGATTGAGTATCTGGGGTGAGGGTAAGGTAAACGCAAAATTGTACTCGGATGTCTGCCGGGTGGCGGCTTTCGCCTTACCCGGCCTACGAAAGAGTGCAAGATCAAACCGTTATGCGGCTATTTGTAGGCCCGGCAAGCGCAGTGGACTGACCCCATAAAGTTGGATGGTTCATATTAAGCGGCTCTCAGAGCCTGGG
>ERZ507554.61-NODE-61-length-24630-cov-4.621_pt1 | contig 24630 bp, 23 predicted proteins | sample MGYA00248668_ERZ507554 | MGnify/ENA primary metagenome ERZ507554 (study PRJEB26165, sample SAMN02676187) | human gut metagenome | isolation source: stool | host: Homo sapiens | place: USA | study: EMG produced TPA metagenomics assembly of the C.diff FMT (human gut...
CTATAGAAGGCGCAACGTAGCGGCAGGTGACAAAACTGTTTAATTTTGTAATGACCGATGGGGAATCCGTTGCCGGCAATCTCTGTCTGTTTAAGGCACGCCGCGTAGGCCCGCATCAGGAGGTAATTAATTGTTAATTCAACGTAAAGGTTAATGAAAATTTAAGGCAAGGCGGCTATGTTGGCTGCATCAGACTTTCCATTAAGGATATTCCATGCGCGATAAATATTCGGGCCTGCAGATAGGCATTCACTGGCTGGTCTTTTTGCTGGTGGTGGTGGCTTATGCGGCAATGGAGCTACGCGGATTTTTCCCCCGTAGCGACCGGCCGCTGATTAATATGATTCATGTTTCCTGCGGGATCGCCATCTGCGTGCTGATGGTGGTGCGTTTGCTGGTGCGGCTGAAGTCGCCAGCGCCGCCGATCGTGCCGAAACCATCGCCGATGATGACCGGTTTTGCCCATCTCGGCCATCTGGTTATCTATCTGCTGTTTATTGCCTTGCCGCTGATCGGCATGGTGATGATGTACTGGCGCGGAAATCCCTGGTACGCCTTTGGCCTGACCATGCCGTATGCGCCACAGAGCGATTTTGAGCGGGTGGATACCCTGAAGGCGATCCATGAATGGTTAGCCAACGCCGGGTACTTTGTGATTGGCCTGCATGCTCTCGCCGCGCTGGCCCATCATTACTGGTGGAAGGATAATACTCTGCTGCGGATGATGCCCCGTAAGCGCTAAATGATCGTTACCGTTTTGCCTAACCCCGTCCCGCGACGGGGTTTTTTTTGCCTTTATGGGTAATAAAATATAGTATACCCCCCTATATGATACGGAGGCGTAATCGTGCCACATTCACCTGAAGATAAAAAACGGGCGCTCAGTCGCGTACGGCGCATCCGCGGCCAGGTCGAAGCCCTCGAGCGCGCGCTGGAGTCTGGCGAACCCTGCATGACAATCCTGCAGCAGATTGCCTCGATTCGCGGGGCGGCAAATGGCCTGATGGGCGAAATGGTGGAGATGCACCTGCAGGACGAGCTGGTTAGCGGCGAAACCACCCCGGACCAGCGGGCCGCGAGAATGGCAGAGGTCGGTCATCTGCTACGATCCTATTTAAAATAACATCACGACGAGGAAGAGACAGTTATGAAATCACGCGCAGCAGTTGCCTTTGGCCCCGGCCAGCCGTTAAAAATCGTTGAGATTGACGTCGCGCCGCCGAAGAAAGGCGAAGTTCTGGTGAAAATCACCCACACCGGGGTGTGCCACACCGATGCCTTTACCCTCTCCGGCGACGATCCGGAAGGGGTCTTCCCGGCGGTGCTGGGCCATGAAGGCGGCGGCGTGGTCGTGGAAGTAGGCGAGGGCGTCACCAGCCTTAAGCCGGGGGACCACGTGATCCCGCTGTATACTGCGGAATGCGGTGAGTGCAAGTTCTGTAAGTCGGGTAAAACCAACCTCTGTCAGGCGGTGCGCGCCACCCAGGGCAAAGGGCTGATGCCGGACGGCACCACCCGTTTCTCGTACAACGGCGAACCGATCTATCACTACATGGGCACCAGCACCTTCAGTGAATATACGGTTTGCGCTGAGATCTCGCTGGCGAAAGTGAATCCGCAGGCGCCGCTGGATAAAGTGTGCCTGCTGGGCTGCGGCGTGACCACCGGTATCGGCGCGGTGCACAACACGGCGAAGGTCAAGGCCGGGGATAGCGTCGCGGTCTTTGGTCTGGGCGGCATTGGTCTGGCGGTGATCCAGGGCGCGGTGCAGGCGCAGGCCGGGCGTATTCTGGCGGTCGATACCAACCCGGATAAGTTCACCCTGGCAAAAGAGATGGGCGCAACCGACTTTATCAACCCGAACGACTACGATAAGCCGATTCAGGATGTGATTGTCGAGCTGACCGATGGCGGGGTGGATTTCAGCTTCGAGTGCATCGGCAATGTGAATGTGATGCGCGCGGCGCTGGAGTGCTGCCATAAAGGCTGGGGTGAGAGCGTCATCATCGGCGTCGCAGGGGCTGGGCAGGAGATCAAGACCCGTCCGTTCCAGCTGGTTACCGGCCGTGTGTGGCGCGGTTCCGCCTTTGGCGGCGTGAAAGGACGCAGTCAGCTGCCGGGAATGGTGGAGGATGCGATGGCCGGTAAAATTCGCCTCGACCCGTTTATTACCCATCGTCTGCCGCTGGAGCAGATTAACGAGGCCTTCGATCTGATGCATGAAGGGAAATCGATTCGTACCGTCATCCATTTTGGCGACCAGTAATCGCCGATGCTGAAGGCATATCGTCACCCATAAAAAAAGGGCCCGGATGGGCCCTTTTGTTTATGTCGATCAATGATGGTCAGGGAGCGCGTAGGCGATGATGTAATCGCCGCGATCCGGAGACTGACGGGCGCCGCCGGCATTGATAATGATGTACTGCTTACCGGTTTTCGGTGAGACGTAGGTCATTGGGCCGGACTGGCTGCCGACCGGCAGACGCGATTTCCAGATCTCTTTGCCGTTCGCGGTATCAAAGGCGCGCAGATAGAAATCCTGGGTACCGGCAAAGAACAGCAGTCCGGACTGCGTGGACAGCGATGCGCCAAGGGTCGGCATGCCGATCGGAATTGGCATATGCATACGGATCCCCAGCGGCCCGGTATCTTCTACGGTACCAACCGGTACCTGCCACACCAGTTTCCCGGTTTTCAGATCCACCGCGGACATGGTGCCGAACGGCGGTTTCTGGCACGGAATGCCCAGCGGCGACAGGAAACGTTCGCGCATCGCGCCAAACGGCGTGCCTTCCATCGGCACAATACCCATCTCGATCCCGCTGGCATCTTTCGCCACCTTCGCGCGTGGCACCATGTAGTTGGCGAGGCCCAGGCGCATATCGTTGACGAACATCAGGCTGTTGTTCGGATCCACCGAAACGCTGCCCCAGTTCATGCCGCCGAGCGAGCCAGGGAACTGCAGGGAGCGGTCTTCACCTGGTGGGGTAAAGACGCCCTGATGGCGCATCTCTTTGAACTGGATACGGCACAGCAGCAGATCGATCGGTGTCGCTCCCCACATATCGGACTCGGTCAGCGTCTGGTTGCCGATCATCGGCATCCCCACGGAGTAAGGCTGCGTCGGTGAGTAGCGTTCACCCTTGACGTTGCCCGCCGGTACCGGACGCTCTTCCACTTTCGCCACCGGCTCGCCGGTCTCGCGGTTGAGCATAAAGATCATGCCCTGCTTGCTGGTCTGCACCAGCACCGGCGTGGTGCCGCCCTTGCCATCAGGCAGATCGTACAGCAGCGGCTGAGACGGCAGGTCAAAATCCCACAGGTCGTGGTGCGTGGTCTGGAAGTGCCAGCGCACCTGACCGGTGGTGGCATCCACAGCAACGATAGAGGAGCTGTATTTATCGTCCAGCGCGGTACGTTCGCCGCCAAAGAAATCTGGCGTGGCGTTGCCGGTTGGCAGATAGATCAGGTTCAGCTTTGCGTCGTAGGACATCGCCGACCAGACGTTTGGTGTGCCGCGCGTATAGGTCTGGCCTTCCGGCGGTACGCCGGTCAGCGCTGGATTGCCCGGATCCCACGCCCACGCCAGTTTGCCAGTGTGGACGTCAAACGCACGGACCACCCCAGGCGGTTCGCCGGTAGAGTAGTTATCCGCGACGCGGCCACCCACCACCACCACATTGCCTGCCACCAGCGGGGTAGAGGTCTGCTGATAGTAGCCTGCTTTGACTTCTCCCATGCCGACGCTGAGGTCGACAATACCGCGATCGCCGAAGCTCTCACACAGTTTCCCGGTGTCGGCATCAATGGCGATCAGGCGGGCGTCGATAGTCGGCAGGAACAGACGACGGGAACAGGCGGCCGGCTGCGAGCCTGACGCTGACGTGGTTTGCGCCTGGCTATCTTCGTAATAGCCTAAGCCGCGGCAGCGCTGCCAGTTAGGCGAAGAAGATTTCGAGTCATAGCGCCATTTCTCTTTCCCGCTGTCCACATCCAGCGCCAGCACTTTGCTGTACGGGGTACAGACGTAGAGGGTATCGCCAATCTGCAGCGGCGTATTTTGATCCTCCGCGCCGGAACCATTGCTCTGCGGGATATCGCCAGTATGCGCGACCCAGGCCACCTGCAGCTGGTTGACGTTTTGCTTGTTGATTTGGTCCAGGGCGGCGAAACGGTCGCCATGGGTGGTGTTACCCCAGTGCGCCCAGTTTTTCTGCTGTTCGCCTGGTGCGACGGGCTTCACCGGTACCGCTTCAGTGGCGCTAACCAGCGGTTCGGATTTGAACATCCAGCCAAAGCTCACCGCCAGCGCCACGGCGAGCACAGCGGCGACGCCATACGCCGGACCTTTTTTCGCCGGCGGACTGGCGAGGAAAGGCCACACCAGGGCGGAGAGTAAAGCCAGCACGCCGAGCGCAAACAGGCGCGAGAAGAGCGGCCAGAAGTTCCAGCCAGCGTCGCTAATCGCCCAGATCACCGAGGCGATAAACGCCACGGCGTACAATACAATGCCGCCACGGCGGTGACGGAAAATCAGCACTGCGGCGATGACCATCACCAAGCCCATCAGTGCGAAGTACAGCGTGCCGCCGACGGTAGCCAGTTTTACCCCAAGAATACCGATAGCCAGACCGATGATGAGCATCAGTCCGGCGAGAAGCCACTGCAGGATCCGGGGGAATCCGCGCGGCGCGTTGCCAGTTGCCATGTAATCTCCTTAACCACACCTACCACCTCAGGACGAACCAAATGAAACACATTATAATTATTTCATTTATGAATGAAGTGGCTTGCACCTTCGTAAATGCGTATTTATTGCCAGATCTGATTTCGAGTGAACCATTTGGTGAAATCACGGTATGATAGATCTGTTAAATAAATTTGCGCAAATGTTAATAAATAATTTCGCACTAAATGATTATTATGCTGAATGTGTTTCGCTTAGCGGGGGCGGAGTCGGAGTGTATTCTGGTTCCCGGCCGCTACGGGCCGGGGAGAAGAGGATCAGGCTGGCATGGATTTACGGATGGCGCTGAGCAGCGTTTGCGTACCCGGGGTTAGCGTCGCATCGACGCGGGTCAGAATGCCGATGGGTTCCCCGGCGCCCTGGGTGGCGATTGGCAGGGCGGTCAGTACGCCCCGGCGAAGATCGTCTTTCACCGCCCCGGAAGGCACGAACCAGACATAGTCAAAATCGACCGTCAACTGCCGTGACAGGGAGGCGGACAGGGTCTCGATGCAGCCGGCGGGTATCTTACAGCCCTGACTCTGCAGGAGCGCTTCAGCATTTTGCCGCGGCACAGTCCCCTTCGGTGAGACCACCACTGGCCAGTCCATTACCCGGCTGAGGGTCACCGTCTCCTGAAGCAGGGGATGTCCCGGGCGAACCACCAGCTTCAGGGATTCAAGGAACAGCAGTTCGTAATGCAGCCCGCTCATCAACTCCGGGTCGGACATACGTCCAATGCCGATATCGATCTCCCCGGATTTTAATCCGGCAAGCAGCATGGTGTTGTTCATAGTGGCGACCTGCAGCGTGATATCTTTTTGCTGCTTGTGGAACTGGCCGATCACCGTCGGCAGGATACCCAGCGCGGCGGTGGGCAGCGCGCCGATGCGCACGATGTCGTTATTCAGACCCTCTTTGCGGTTCAGCGCCTGGCCGGCAGAGTTAAGAGCATCAAGCACCTTAACGGCATGCGTCAGAAACTGTTCCCCAACCAGGGTCAATTGTGCCCCCAGGCGGCCTCGTTCAAACAGCCGGGTACCGGTCAACTGTTCTAATTCGTTGAGCGTTTTCGAAAGTGCTGGCTGGCTCAGATTTAATGTTTCAGCCGCGCGCCCCAGCGTTCCCTGTTGAGCGACGGCCACGAAGGTGTGTAGATGGCGCAATCGAATGCGCTGACTGAAAAGACCATTTTTTTCCATAGTAAGATGATGTTAAAAACACAGCGGTGAAAGAGACAAGCGGCCTTGTTTAAATTTGATAACCAGATAGCAAAATATTATTAACATTTGACCTGGTGACATGACAAGATCTTTCCCTGGGGTTTCAAAACGCCTTCGCCCCGCAGAGACGGGGCGAAGGCGGTGGTTATCACGGCGGCTAAATATCGAAAAAGACGGTTTCGTTCTCGCCCTGCAGATGAATGTCGAAACGATAGACCACTTCGGCTCCGCGGATCTCACGGTCGGCGATCAACGTTTTGCGTCTCACCTCCCATTCGATGAGATTTAGCACCGGGTCGCTGGCGTTGGCCTCGTGTTCATCGGCAAAGTACATCCGGGTGTTCAGTCCGATGTTGATCCCCCGCGCGACGACCCATAAGTTGACGTGCGGCGCCATCAGCCGGCCATCGCGGCCGACCACCGGGCCTGGCTTAATGGTTTCAAAGCGCCAGATGCCGGAGGTGAAATCAGAGCAGGTACGCCCCCAGCCGCGAAAGGCTGGGTCGACGGCTTTCTGCTGTTGACGATCGTCAGGATGGTTATAGCGACCCGCGGCGTTGGCCTGCCAGATCTCCAGCAGCACATCGCGGACCGGCGTCCCGGAGCCGTCGATAACCCGGCCTTCAATGGTAATCCGCTCCCCGGCGGTATCGGCGGTAGCGAGGACCGGGCCAAAGTTTTTCTCAAAAATATGAAAACCCGCGGCGTCCGGCGCCAGACCGATATGGACATAAGGTCCCGCCGTCTGCGAGGCGGTTTCAGGCAGATACTCTTTCATCGGGCGGCCCCCTGAGTGCGATTTTCAAACAGCGTGGCGCGGTGGCCGCGCAGAACAAGGTCGAAGCGGTAGGCCAGACAATCCAGCGGCACGGCGGCGTGCATGTCCAGCTCGGCGATCAGCGTGCGCACGGCGTCGTCATTATTAATGGTTCGAACGATCGGGCACTGTTTAATCAGCGGGTCGCCTTCAAAGTACATCTGGGTGATAAGGCGCTGCGCCCAGGCCTCGCCTGACAGAGAAAAATGGATATGCGCCGGACGCCAGTCGCTGGCCTGGTTGCGCCATGGGTAAGGGCCAGGCTTGATAGTGCGAAAACAGTAATAGCCGTTTTCATCGGTAAGCACCCGGCCGCAGCCACCGAAGTTCGGGTCAATCGGGGCCAGATACTGATCTTTTTTATGTCGGTAGCGGCCGCCGGCATTCGCCTGCCAGACTTCCACCAGCGTATTTTTCATCGGTCGGCCAAAGCCGTCGCGAACATAGCCGTGGACAATGATTCGTTCACCAATCGGCAAGCCCTCTTTGGCGTAGTTAAGGATAAGATCGTTATCCAGAGGGCCCAAATCGTCGTGGCTGAATACCGGCCCGGTGATCTCTGACAATGAGTTCTGCAGGGAGATCAGGGCGTTTTTCGGGGAGCGCAGGACGCTGGTTTTATAGCCCGGCGCGTAAGCGGGCGGATGACTACTGTAGTCGCGATGGATAACCTCGCGTGGGGACCATTTATCGTTCATCGGGTACTCCGTATAGACGGTAGAGGGGCATGTTGTTGTAATGTCGCCAAAAACAGTGTGTGTAAATGCATTGTTAATTTAAAGTGAAATTACCGGGTGTTTTTCATAACCATGGGTTATGTTTTGAGCAATACCTGGGGCCGGAAGCAGGTTATCGCCATCACAGTTTGTAAATTCTTCCCCCCGCCGGGAGGCAGCTTTCCTACACTCCAGGAAGTATTCACTGGAGGTAACACATCATGGCGAACACCATCACGGCTGATGAGATTCGGGAGCACTTTTCGCAGGCCATGTCGGCCATGTACCAGCAGGAAGTTCCGCAGTACGGGGCGCTGCTGGAGCTGGTGGCTGACGTCAACCTGGCGGTACTGGAAAATAATCCGCAGCTGCATGAACAACTGGCCAATGCTGACGAGCTGGCGCGCTTGAACGTGGAGCGCCACGGCGCGATCCGCGTGGGCACGGCGGAGGAACTGGCGACGCTGCGTCGCATGTTTGCCATCATGGGTATGTATCCCGTGAGTTATTACGACCTCTCGCAGGCCGGTGTGCCGGTTCATTCCACGGCGTTTCGCCCCATCGACGATGCCGCGCTGGCGCGCAATCCGTTTCGGGTTTTCACCTCGCTGCTGCGCCTGGAGTTGATTGAAAATCGCGCCTTACGTGAGCGGGCCGCTACCATCCTCGCGCGGCGCAAAATCTTTACTCCCCGCTGCCTGGCACTGATTGCGCAGCATGAAGCTGAGGGGGAATTCACCTCTGCCGACGCGCGCGAGTTTGTGCAGGAGGCGCTGGAAACCTTTCGCTGGCACCGGCATGCCACCGTCGATGAGGAGACTTACCATGCTTTGCATCGCGAGCACCGCCTGATTGCCGATGTGGTCTGCTTCCCGGGATGCCATATCAATCACCTCACGCCGCGGACGCTGGATATTGATCGCGCCCAGGCCCTGATGCCCGAGTGCGGTATTGAACCCAAAGCGCTAATTGAAGGGCCACCGCGGCGGGAGGTCCCGATCCTCCTGCGGCAGACCAGCTTTAAGGCGCTTGAGGAGCCGGTAATGTTCGCCGGCGAACACAGAGGCACTCACAGCGCCCGCTTTGGCGAAATTGAGCAGCGCGGCATTGCGCTAACGCCAAAAGGACGCGCGCTGTACGACCGGCTGCTGCAGGCGGCAGGGACCGGAAAAGACAATCTCAGCCACCAGCTGCATCTGCAGGAGGTGTTTCGTGAATTTCCCGACAGCGAATTTCTGCTGCGTCAGCAGGGGCTGGCCTGGTTTCGCTACCGCCTGACGCCCGCTGGCGAGGCCCATCGCCAGGCGTTTCGTCCGGGAGACGATCCGCAACCGCTGATTGAGCGCGGGTGGGTGGTCGCCCAGCCGATTATTTATGAAGATTTTTTACCGGTCAGCGCGGCGGGTATTTTTCAGTCTAATCTGGGCAATGAAATTCAGGCGCGCAGCCACGGGAATGCCAGCCGCGAGGTCTTTGAAGCGGCGCTGGGCTGCCCGGTACAGGATGAGTTTGAACTGTACCGGCAGGCGGAGGAACGCAGCAAACGACGTTGCGGTCTGCTGTAAAATCAGTACCCTGCTGGCATCAGCCTTACAGGGAGCAGGTTATGCAACATCCGTCGAAACCGTTGGCGAAAACCCGCCAGGGAAGTCTGGCCGGGCGCGAAGAGCAGGGGATTTATATCTGGCGCGGTATTCCATACGCTGCGCCGCCGGTTGGTCCGTTGCGCTGGCGTGCCCCGCAGCCACCCGACCGCTGGCAGGGCGTCCGTCAGGCCGACGCTTTTTCAGCTTCCAGCTGGCAGGACATTGACTATTGCCGTGAACTCAGCGGCGGTGATCCCGGCCGTTTCAGTGAAGACTGCTTATACCTCAACGTCTGGGCCCCCGCCAGCGCCGCGCAGCCGCTGCCGGTGATGGTCTGGCTTCACGGCGGCGGGTTTACCATCGGCGCCGGCAGCCTGCCGCCTTACGATGGCAAAGCGCTTGCCAGTCGCGACGTGGTAGTGGTGACGGTTAACTACCGGCTGGGCCACCTCGGCTTTTTTGCCCATCCGGCGCTGGAGGAAGAGGCAGGCGAACGGCTGTACAACTTCGCGTTGCTCGACCAGATTGCCGCCCTGCAGTGGGTTCAGGACAATATCCACGCCTTTGGCGGGGATGCCGCTAACGTCACCCTGTTTGGCGAATCCGCCGGGGCGCGCAGTGTACTGTCGCTGATGGCTTCGCCCAAAGCCAGGGGATTGTTTCATAAAGCGATCATCCAGAGCGGGTATACGTTACCCGACCTGCCGCGGGAGAGGGCGCTGGAGAAAGGCCGCCTGCTGGCGGACCATTTCGCTTTGCCTAATGCCAGCGCGGAACAGCTGCGTGCGATCCCGGCGGAGGCGTTCTGGTCGCTCGCCGCGCCGCTGAATACGGGCCCGGCTCCCATTGCCGGGGACGTGGTCCTCCCGCAGCCGATGCTGGAGACTTTTTTCGCCGGGCGCCAGCACCCGATGCCGGTGATGATCGGCTCCAACAGCGATGAAGCCAGCGTGATGGCGGTGTTTGGCGTCGATATCGCCGGGCAGATCCAGAAGCTGCGCCGCGAGCGCCGTCTGGGGTTGGGGCTTATCAAACTGCTCTATCCCGGTGTGAAAGGCGACGCGGCGTTGGGACGGGAAGTCTGCCGGGATATGGCCTTCACCACTCTTGGCTATGTAGTGATGCAGGCCCAACAGCGGGTCGGCCAGCCGTGCTGGCGTTACTGGTTTGATTATGTCGCGGAGGCGGAGCATGACACCTATCCGCACGGCGCCTGGCATGGCAACGAGGTACCTTACGTATTTGATAACCTACGGCTGACAGAACCCGTCCGGCAGTACGCCAGCGCAGCGGATCTGGCCTTTGCCGCTCAGGTCGCTGACTACTGGGCCCAGTTTGCTCGCGTCGCCAGCGGCGAGCAGGCGCTTTCCGGCGCGGTGCGTTGGCCGGCGTGCTTGCGCGGACGGGATCGTCTGTTGCGCATTGGGTTACATAAACGTGCCGGGTTCAAAGTGGAGAATCGCTTTATGCGCGCGCGGCTGGCGCTGTTTCGTCGGGTGATGAAGCATCACGTGACGCTGGACTAAATGTCGTCATGGCCGGGAAACTATCGCCGCCACCGGCGGGTGGCGGCGTCATGTCACATGACCACTACCGGCTTGATCACCTTGCCGGAGGCTGAATCGGCAAACGCCTGGTTAATCTCGGCCAGCGGATAGCGCTGGATGAGCTTATCAATAGGGAATTTGCCCTGCTTATAAAGCTGAACCAGCAGTGGTATGAAAAGGGCCGGAACGGCATCGCCTTCAATCACTCCGACCAGCGATTTGCCTTCCGCCATCAGGTCGTTCTGCACGTTAAAGGTGATATCGCCGGTAAAGCCCACAATCGCCACCGTGCCTAACGGTTTCACCGCATGCACGGCCTGAAGCACGATGGCCGACACGCCGGTGGTTTCCACCGCATAGTGAGCCCCTTTACCGGTGATCTGTTTGATGCGGGCAACGGCATCTTGTGCTTTGCCGTTGATCTGATGCGTGGCGCCCAGTTCTCCGGCCAGGGCGAGGCGATTGTCATGAATATCCACCGCGATAATTTGCGAGCAGCCGGTTAATTTCGCCGCCATGATCGCACTGAGCCCCACCGCGCCGCAGCCGAACACCACAAGTGACTCCCCCACGACCGGTTTCAGACGGTTAAGCACCGTCCCGCTGCCGGTCTGGATCCCGCAGCCAAGCGGGCCGAGTAGCGTAAGATCAACCTCCGGGTCGACCACGATGGCATTGGTTGCGCGGGTCACCACATACTGGCTGAAGGACGACTGGCCAAAAAACAGGGACAGATCCTGGTCTCCCAGGCGATAAGGGGTTGTGCCATCCTCACGGCGGCCGCCAAAGTTAAGTGGATTAAAGTCTTCGCAGGCGGAAGGATGGTTACTTAAACAATTTTCGCAATGATGACAGGCGGCGTAGCTGAGCACCACATGATCGCCTGCCTTAATGCCGGTGACCGCTTCTCCGATGCTGGCCACAACCCCGGCACCTTCATGACCGAGGATCGCCGGCATGGGCACCACCCCGGGGTTGTCGCGCATCACTGCGTCGGTATGACACACGCCGGTGGCGGCGATTTTGACCAATATCTCATCCTTGCCCGGCCGGGCGACCTCGATGTCTTTAATAACGAAAGGCTGCTGATAGCCCAGCGTGACGGCTGCTTTTACTTGCATAGCATACTCCTGAATGAATTCCCTGGAGAGTGTGAAGGGAACGCCCGGACGGCGCTCCCATGTTGGCCGCTAACCTAAAGAAATTTCGCGGTTATCCATAAAAAGTTAGCACCAGGCGTGGTGGAAATTTACGCGAATTGTGCCTAAAAACAGCACATGGCGGGGAGATATAGATGCGGTAAATATTCAGCGACAGAGAATAGCTATCCGCTCAATAAATCGGCGCGGCAAGCTGCGGGTGTGTTGCCTGCGGCCTATTCAGACTCGTAGGGAAAAGTAAAAATACAGGCAGTTCCGCTGGACAGGTCTTTTTTACCCTTTTTTCTGCCGCCAACAATTGGATTATTAATCGTTTTTGTCTAGAGTGGGCGGAATTTATCACGCAGCGTGATGTGGCGTTGCGTATCAATTCACCCGTGCAGAAGGACGCTTTCTCAGGCATGAACCGCAGACGTTTTCTTAAATCTTCCATGGCTGTTGCCGCCGTATGCGGAACGTCAGGAGTCGCTTCCTTGTTCAGTCAGGCCGCTTTTGCCGAAGACGCGGGCATTGCCGACGGGCAAACGCGTCGTTTCGATTACACCGTACTGCAGACTATGGCCCACGATCTGGCGCGCCAGCCATGGGGCGGCGCCCCGCGCGATCTGCCTCCGACGCTGGCCAACCTCACCCCGCAGGCCTATAACAGCATCCAGTACGATGCCAACCACTCGCTGTGGAACAATATCGAAGAACGCAAACTGGACATCCAGTTTTTCCACGTCGGGATGGGGTTCCGTCGCCGCGTGCGGATGTTCTCTTTAGACGCCAATACCCAACAGGCGCGCGAGATCCACTTCCGCCCTGAGCTGTTTAAGTACAATGACGCCGGGGTGGATACCCGTCAGCTGGAAGGGCAGTCTGACCTCGGCTTCGCCGGATTCCGGGTGTTTAAAGCGCCTGAGCTGGCGCGCCGCGATATCGTGGCCTTCCTCGGCGCCAGCTACTTCCGCGCCGTAGACAGCACCTACCAGTACGGCCTGTCGGCTCGTGGGCTGGCGGTGGATACCTTTACCGATTCACCGGAAGAGTTCCCCGATTTCACCTCCTTCTGGTTCGAAACGGTCAAAGGGGATGCGACGGTATTTACCGTTTATGCACTTCTGGACAGCCCGAGCATCACCGGCGCTTACAAGTTCACTATCCACTGCCAGGATACTCAGGTCGTTATGGACGTAGAGAACCATCTCTACGCCCGCAAGGACATCAAACAGCTGGGGATCGCCCCGATGACCAGTATGTTCAGCTGCGGCAACAACGAGCGGCGGATGTGCGATACCATTCACCCGCAGATCCACGACTCCGATCGGCTGTCGATGTGGCTGGGCAATGGCGAATGGGTCTGCCGACCGCTGAATAACCCGCAGAAGCTGCAGTTCAATGCCTTCCAGGATAAGAACCCGCGCGGCTTCGGCCTGCTACAGCTGGACCGCGATTTTTCTCACTACCAGGACGTGATGGGGTGGTATAACAAGCGCCCCAGCCTGTGGGTTGAACCGCGTAATCAGTGGGGCAAAGGGGCGGTCAGCCTGATGGAGATCCCGACCACCGGCGAGACACTGGATAATATCGTCTGCTTCTGGCAACCAGAAAAGGCGGTGAAAGCCGGCGACGAGCTGGACTTCCGCTACCGTCTCTACTGGAGCGCGCAGCCGCCGGTGAGCACCCCGCTGGCGCGGGTTCTCGCCACCCGCACCGGGATGGGCGGCTTCCCGGAAGGCTGGGCGCCGGGCGAGCACTATCCGGATAAGTGGGCGCGCCGTTTTGCCATCGACTTTGTCGGCGGCGATCTGAAGGCTGCCGCGCCGCGCGGTATTGAACCGGTGATCACGCTTTCCAGCGGGGAAGCGAAGCAGATAGAGATCCTCTACGTCGAGCCGTTCGATGGCTACCGGATCCTCTTTGACTGGTATCCAACCTCCGACTCGACCGACCCGGTGGAGATGCGTTTGTTCCTGCGCTGTCAGGGGGCCGCCATCAGCGAAACATGGCTCTATCAGTACTTCCCACCGGCAGCGGATAAACGCAACTACGTTGACGACCGGATCATGAAATAACCCTGAGTTACCCGACGCCCGCAGGCAGTCCCTGCGGGCCTGAAGAGAGCGCTATGACCGCAGATATCCCAGCAGTACCTGAGTCGATCCCGGTGACCGAGGCGCTGACGCTGATTGCCATTGATGAGCAGTATGTTAGCGATCTGCACCAGCTGGTGGTCAAAAACCAGCGCTGGTTACAACAGTCGCTCAGTTGGCCCGCCGCGGTTCGCAGCGAAGAGGAAACCCGCCGCCATGTGCAGGGTAACGTGATGCTGCATCAGCGGGATTACGCCAAAATGTTTTTGCTGTTTCTCGATAAGCAGCTAATTGGCGTCCTGTCGTTCAACCAGATTGAACCGCAGAATAAAACGGCCTATATCGGCTACTGGATCGATGAAGAGCACCAGGGGCAGGGTTATCTGTCCCGTTCCCTGCAGGCCTTTATCCACCATTATGCCCGTAGCGGACTGGTGCGCCGGTTTGTGATCAAATGCCGGGTAGCGAATACCCGCAGCAACCAGGTGGCGTTGCGCAATGGATTTGCCCTTGAAGGCTGTCTGAGGCAGGCCGAGTATCTGAACGGCCGCTATGACGATCAGAATATCTATGCGCGCATTATTGACCGCGATGAGGCATTACAGCGCGCCTAACAGCGGTGTCCGGGTGATCTGCTCCTGCGCGCCGAGCGTCTTCGGGCCGCGCAGATGAATGGCTTCGCCTTCGCGCGCGACGATCTGCACGTCGTCGTCTATCGTTACCTGTTGCTCAACGATTACATCGCCGACGATGACTGCCCGGCCCTGGATCAGCACATCGTCGTCGAGCAGAATTGGCCCGCCGCGCAGCTGCGCCTCGCCGCCGACCATCGCCCGATGCTTCAGCAGGCAGTTGCCTTCAATGACCGCATTCTCCGCCACCTGTGAACTGTAGCGCACCGTGGGAATGGCATCTTCTCCGTGACCGGCGATCAGACGCGCGTGACCGTATACCCGGGCGTTATCGCATACCCAGACGTCGTTTTCTTCGTTCCCCTCAAGTCTTGCCTGGTCAAACACCTCCGCCCGATGTTCGACAAACGCATGCTCAACGAAGGCATCGCCGTAGATTTGTGCCTGGTGGAGAATGCGCGAGGCACTCACAGTGGCTCGCTGATAGATCTGCAGCACTTTGTCACGATCGGCGGTCAGGCCGCGGGCGGCAATCACCTGGCAGTGGGGGAGGAGACGCGCTTCGTCGGCAAGGCGGCAATAACCACGCACCTGGCTATGATAAACCGTGACGTTGTCACTTATTTGCGCCTCGTGGCTGATGTGCGAGGCCTCGATACAGGCCTTTCCGCGGATGGTGGCCCCATGACTGACGACGCAGGGGCCGGTGAGCCGGGCATCGTCGAAGATCCGCGCGCCGGCAAAAACCACGCTGTTGGCATCGTAGATCCAGCAGAGACCCTGTTGGCTGAGATCGCTTTCCGTTTCCACCCAGCCGCCTTCGCTGCCCGCTTTGACGTCAGCGAAATCAATAAGCGCCACGATCTGGCGCAGGGTGACGCTTTGTTTGCCATGCTCATCCTGATAACAATACTGCCGGGTCTGTTCGCTGAGACGGTATTTACGCATGGCCGATCCTCATTACTTATGGTTAACATAAACATAGCAAAGTTCGCCGTAGCGTGCGGGATAAGGTTCCTTTAAAATGCAACTTCAAATTAAATTGATATCATCAACAAAATGAAGAATAAGCAAAAGCCACGGCAGGTGCTGAACCTGCCGGCAGGTTATTTTGGCATGGTGCTCGGCACCATCGGAATGGGCTTCGCCTGGCGTTATGCCAGCACCCTCTGGCCGGTGAGTCGCAGCATTGGCGATGGGCTGGTGACGCTGGCGATAGCGATGTGGGCGCTGCTCAGCATGGCGTTTCTCTGCCGGGCGATTCGCTTTCCAGAGAGTGTGCTGCGGGAGATGCGTCATCCGGTCAGCAGCAGCTTTGTCAGCCTGTTTCCGGCCACCACGCTGCTGGTGGCGATCGGGCTGGTGCCGTGGTGCCGGCCGCTGGCGCTGGGGCTGTTTGTACCGGGCGTGACGCTGCAGCTTGCCTATGCCGCCTGGCAAAGTGCCGGACTGTGGCGGGGGATGCATCCTCACGAGGCCACCACGCCGGGGTTGTATCTGCCGACGGTAGCCAATAATTTTATCAGCGCGATGGCCTGTGGTGCGCTGGGGTTTTCCGATGCCGGACTGGTGTTCCTCGGCGCCGGGGTCTTCTCCTGGCTGAGCCTCGAGCCGGCAATTCTCCAGCGTCTGCGCAGCGCGGGCGAGCTACCGACGCCGCTGCGCACCTCGCTGGGGATCCAGCTGGCGCCGGCTCTGGTAGCCTGCAGCGCCTGGCTTAGCGTCAACGGCGGGGAGGCCGATACCTTTGCTAAGCTACTGTTCGGCTATGGCCTGCTACAGCTGCTGTTTATGCTTCGTCTGATGCCCTGGTACCTTCGCCAGCCGTTCAATGCTTCCTTCTGGAGCTTCTCGTTCGGTATTTCCGCGCTGGCCACCACCGGTCTGCATCTCGGCCAGGCTAGGGGAGACGGCTTTTTTCATCATCTGGCGATGCCGCTATTTATTTTTAGCAATCTGGTTGTCGGCCTGCTGCTGCTGCGCACAGCCTTGCTGTTGGTCAGCGGGAAACTGCTGGTAAAAGTCGACCAGGAAACACTCCTGAATAAGAAGGAAGGATCATGACAATACGTGACGCGGATTATTTTAGTGAAAAATATGGCCTGACCCGCACCCACTCCGAGGTGCTACATGCCGCGACGATTGTGCCGCCGGGGCGGGCGTTGGATCTGGGCTGCGGCAACGGGCGTAACAGTCTTTATCTGGCGGCCAACGGCTTCGCGGTGACGGCATGGGATAAAAATCCCATGAGCGTCAACAATCTGGAGAGCATTCGTGCCGCCGAGCGACTGGATAACCTGCGCACTGCGGTGAAAGACCTCAACAGCCTGCGCTTTGACGGCGAGTATGACCTGATCCTTTCTACCGTGGTGATGATGTTTCTTGAGGCCGGCACTATCCCGGGACTCATCGATAATATGCAGCGTTGCACCGCCGCCGGGGGGTATAACCTGATTGTCGCGGCGATGGACACCGAAGATTATCCCTGCACCGTCGGCTTCCCGTTTGCCTTTAAACCTGGCGAGCTGCGCGACTATTACCAGGGCTGGGAGCTGCTGAAATACAATGAAGACGTCGGAGAACTGCATCGCACCGACGCCAACGGCAACCGCATCAAACTGCGCTTCGCTACGCTTCTGGCGCGCAAGTCAGTCTAATCTCTTCGACGCAGGGAATACATCAGGTTACCTGCGTCGCTTGTCCGCCAATAAAACACGACAGCGCTGAGTAAAAAACAGCCTATCGGCAGAGAGAAAATGCAGGCCAATTCCATTTTTAAGTGATTATTTAATAACGTAATGTTCAGGCCACCAATATTTATAAATCTTCCTTGACGAAGCCCTTTTTTTGTCACAAAACTAGTGGGTCCTATTTGCTATAACGTCTGCCGAAAAAAAACTGCATTTACAGGGATCTCTCTATGCGTACTCGCGTTTTACTGAAAGTCGCCGCTCTGGCGGGGATGTTAGCGTTGACTGGCTGTGCGTCGAAACTGGCGCAACCGAATCAATATTCGGGCTTCTTAAAAGATTATTCCAACCTGAAAGAAACCACTACCGCTTCCGGCAAGTCGGAGCTGCGTTGGATCGATCCAAATTACAATCAGGCTAACTACGATAACGTTGTTTACCATCCGGTAACCTACTATCCGGTACCGAAGCCGACCACCCAGGTAGGGGAGAAGGCGCTGCAGGATATTCTTAATTACACCAACAAAGAGCTGAAACAGGCTATTTCCGAGCGTAAACCGCTGGCCACCACTGCTGGCAAGCGGAGCCTCATTTTCCGCGGGGCAATTACCGGGGTGGACTCCAGCAAAGAAGGGCTGCAGTTCTATGAAGTGATCCCGGTAGCGATGATCGTTGCCGGTACCCAGGCTGCGACCGGCCATCGCACCATGGACACCGACCTCTATTTTGAAGCCGAACTGATCGACGCCAGCACCAACAAGCCGGTGATCAAGGTCGTTCGTAAAGGGGAAGGAAAGACCCTGGCCAACGAAAACACGCCGCTGACCATTGAAACCATGAAGCAGGTTATCGATGATATGGCGGTCGATGCGGTGAAATTCGACCCTTCTCAGCATTAATGGCTATAGCGCCGTCATCCGACGGCGCTGTTCTTCAGCCCGCCGCTTCAGGCCAGCTTCCGACGCAGTAATAGCTGTTCAGGTCTGGCAAACATCACCAGGTTACCCAGCAGGATCAACGCCAGTCCGATCACGGCATTGCTGTGCCAGACATATCCCTCGTAGACGGTGGAAATAGACAGCGCGACCAGTGGAAACAGCAGCGTACTATAGGCGGCTTTACTGGCGCCGATGCGCCCCACCAGGGTGAAATAAGCCCCGAAGGCGATCACCGAGCCGAACAGCGCCAGATATAGCAGGGCGCCCAGATAGCTGACGGTCCATTCTGGCATAAAGTTATCGCCGCGCAGTAGAGCGATCGCTCCCATCACCAGCGTGCCGTACAGCATTGCCCAGCTGTTGGTGGTCAGCGTTTCCAGCCCGCGGCGCTGGTGGCGAATACTGAACATATTGCCCAGCGAAAAACCATAAGTGCCCAGGGCGCTCAGACCGATCCCCCACAGTAGCGAGGCGTTTAGTCCGTTGGCCAGCAGGTCGTCCCAAAACAGGATGACGATACCGGCGAGACCCAGCGCGGCGGCGGCCCAGAAGCGGCCCGGCGGTTGCTGGCGGAAAAAGAGAAAGCTGTTGATGGCGTTAAACAGCACGGCCATCGAAAAGATCACTGATTCCAGCCCGGTGTTGATCCAGGCTGCGGCGGTATAAAAGCACCAGAAATTAAAGCAAAAGACGCAGCAGCCCTGCAGCAGGCAGCACAGATGGTCTTTCGCGCGCAGCGGCCGCAGGCGTCGTGTGACGAACAGAATCGTCAGCATCGTCACGCTGGCTACGGCGAAACGCCAGAAAATCGATACCGGTGCCGCCACCGGCCCCTGCTGTAAAAAAATCGCAATCCACGTTGTACCCCAGATGACGACAACGAGTGCATAGAGTAATGCGTTCACTCTGGTTCTCCTTAGCCTTGTTGAAGGAGGCAGTATGCTGCCTGTCGTCACCCGCGGCTTTCACCGTTTTGTTGTCGGCTTGCAAATTCTTGCGCTTATTTGTCACAAGGGCATGCTGAAGACTGGAAACCGCGCCACAGTCTCCCTAGACTAAGGCTTTTACAGACAATGTGTGAAGACGATGGGTTACGGGACATTTGAAACATTACGGCGACAGAACGCGGTGCTGAAGGGAACCGTCGAGCTGAATTCCGGTATTCAACTGGCCGCCTGGTATAACCACTGCGATACCATAACGGTACGCAGCGATCATCATACGTTGAGTCTGTACGTGGCCGATGGCTACGAAAGCTATCAAAAAACCCCGCACGGCTGGAAAAATGGCGGCGGCCCGGATCGTTTTTGTCTGATGCCGAAAGGCGATGAAAGCGTCTGGGATATCCGCGGCGATCTGTCGTTTGTGCATCTCTACTGTACCGATGAGCATCTGCGTCGCGTCGGCGAAGAGGTGTGGGACCGCAGTCCGGCGAACTTCACCCTGCAGGAAAAGACCTTCGCCAGCGATGATAAAATCACCGCGGTATATCGTCAGTTTTTGCTGGCTAACGACTGGCGGCAGCCGGCGAACCAGCTGACCCTCAGCGCCGCCAGCAGCTTACTGCTCACCCATCTGATCCAGCACTATTCCACCGTGCAGTGGCGTTTGCCGACGGTCACCGGAGGGCTGGCGCCAGGCGTAAAGCGTCACGTGCTGGCGTGGATCGACGCTCATCTCGATCACCCTTTAACCCTGGCCGACCTGGCGCAGCAGGCGGGACTGAGTGAGTTTCATTTTGCGCGAATGTTCCGTCAGTCGCTGAATATGGCCCCGCATCAGTATGTCATGCAGCAGCGAATGGCGAAGGCGCAAAACCTGATCTGTCATAGCACGCTGCCGTTAACCGATATTGCGCTAGCCTGCGGTTTCAGCTCTGCCAGCCATTTCAGTCACCGGGTCAAAGCCGCCACCGGCCTGACGCCGTCCCAGCTACGAGCGGCGCAGCGCGGATAACACGCCGTAGCTCGCCCCACCCAACACCACACCCCAGAAGGCTGAGCCAATTCCCGCCAGCGACACGCCGCTGGCGGTTACCAGAAAGGTCAGCACCGCCGCGTCGCGTTCACTGGCCTGATGCACCGCCTGAAACAGGCTGCCGCCGATGGTGCCGAGCAGCGCTAGTCCCGCCAGCATCTGGATCCACGCCGTCGGTAGGGCTGACATCAGGGCAGTGATCGACCCGCCGAAAAGCCCGGCCAGCAGATAAAAAACGCCCGCCGCCATTGCCGCCAGCCAGCGTTGGTTAGGATCCGGGTGCGCTTCCGGGCTCTGGCAAATGGCGGCAGTGATGGCCGCGATACAGATGGAATAGACCCCGAAAGGAGCCAGCAATAGCGCCAGCCCTCCGCAGGCGACGATCAGCGTCGACACCGGTACGGTATAGCCCGCTGCCTGCAGGGTGGCGAACCCGGTGGCGTTCTGAGAGGCCATGGTAACGAGGAAAAACGGCAGGCCGACGCTGAGCAGCAGCGATGGCGTAAACTGCGGGGCGATCCATTCCGGCGCCACCCACGTCAGCGGTACGGCGGTGCTGGCGACGTCCCCGGATGCCGCCGCGATCAGCGCCCCGACGACCAGCGCGGCCACCACCGCGAAGCGGGGCCATAGTGCTTTACAGAGAAGCCAGGCGGCGAGCATGCCGCCGCACAGCAGCAGATGATCCTGCAAACCGGCGAAGGCCTGCAAACCAAACCGCAGCAGAATGCCGGCCAGCATCGCGGCGGCCAGCGAATGGGGAATGATCTTCATCAGCCGGGCAAACAGGCCCGTCACGCCGCAGAGGACGATCAGCGCGTTAGCGAAGATAAACACCCCCACGGCTTCAGCAAGGGTAACGCCTTGCAGGCCGCTGACCAGCAGCGCTGCGCCCGGCGTTGACCAGGCGGTGAGCACAGGCACTTTACGCCAGCCGCTCAGGACGAGGGTGCTAATCCCCATGGCGAGACCCAGCGCCGTCATCCAGCCGGCGATCTGCCCGGGCGTAGCGCCGGCCGCGGCGGCGGCCTGCCAAATGATGGCGGCGGAGCTGGCATAACCCACCAGCACGGCGACGAAGCCGGCAAACAGGGTAGGAAGCGGAACAGTAAAGGCGCGCATAGTATTCTCTTGTGCGTTATAACGTCCAATCAATCTATCATTGTGCGCTATAACGCACAAGGTGAAGGTGAGATCGCAGATAGCCGACAAGTATTCTCGGCCGCAACGGCCAGGGAAGCCGCTAAACGCCCTGTAGAATCAGGCAAATGCGGGTATACTTTGGTCAGCATAATCAGGAGGTAGGATGAATATTGCGCAACATCTGGCGGCAACGCTCAAAACCCTGCGCCAGCAGCGCGGCTGGAGTCTGTCCCGTCTGGCGGAAGAGACCGGGGTGTCGAAAGCTATGCTCGGGCAGATTGAGCGTAATGAATCGAGCCCGACGGTGGCGACGCTGTGGAAGATTGCCACCGGGCTAAACGTGCCGTTTTCGGCGTTTATTGTGCCTGACGCCAGCGCTGCGCCCGCCGCGTTTGATCCGCAGCAGCAGGCGATGGTGGTGACCCCGGTTTTTCCATGGGACCCGGAGCTGCGCTTTGATCATTTCTCAATAACACTCGCCCCCGGGGCGCTGAGCGAATCGACGCCGCATGAGAAAGGGGTGATTGAACATGTGGTGGTGATTAGCGGCACCCTCGAGCTCTGTTTGCAGGGGGAGTGGCATTTACTGCAGGCAGGTGAGGGACGGCGCTTCGCCGGCGATGCGGCCCACGCGTATCGTAACCGCGGCGTTCAGGCGGCCCATTTCCATTCTCTTATCCATTATCCAAAAGAAAAAACCGCGGGCGGACCCGCGGCCAGACAAGATGACTGATGATAACCACTCACAACGTGACGAGGAAAATCCGGAATACGTGAAGACAGTACTCTGTGCCGTTAATTGAGGGAAATATCTTTTCCTTCAGTACTTTGCTGAAAAGTGAAAATTCGTCGTCACGCGACGGCGGAAAAGGTTTTCGTCTGTGCCCGGTTCTGACTACAATAGCCGCCATTTCGACCCCCTTATACTGGATAACAACACGCGTATGCGCCTGCACAATCATCGTCTTGAACTTCTTAGTCCTGCCCGCGACGCCGGTATCGCTCGCGAAGCGATCCTCCACGGCGCCGATGCCGTTTACATTGGTGGGCCCGGCTTTGGCGCCCGCCATAATGCCAGCAACAGTCTGAGCGATATCGCCGGGCTGGTGCCTTTCGCTCATCGTTATGGCGCGAAGGTCTTTGTGACGCTGAACACCATTCTGCATGACGATGAACTGGCGCCGGCGCAGCGGCTGATTACCGATCTTTATGAGGCGGGTGTTGACGCGCTGATTGTGCAGGATATGGGGATCATGGAGCTGGACCTGCCGCCGATTGAGCTGCATGCCAGCACCCAGTGCGATATTCGCAGTGTGGAAAAAGCGAAATTTCTCTCCGACGCGGGTTTCAGCCAGATCGTACTGGCACGCGAACTGAACCTTAGCCAGATCAAAGCCATTTACGACCACACCGACGCTACCATCGAATTTTTTATCCATGGCGCCTTGTGCGTCGCTTATTCTGGCCAGTGCTACATTTCTCACGCCCAGACCGGACGCAGCGCCAACCGTGGCGACTGCTCGCAGGCCTGCCGCCTGCCGTATACCCTGAAGGACGATCAGGGGCGGGTAGTAGCTTATGAAAAACACCTCCTGTCGATGAAAGACAACGACCAGACCGCCAACCTGGCAGCGCTGATCGATGCCGGCGTTCGCTCCTTCAAAATTGAAGGTCGTTACAAAGACATGAGCTACGTGAAAAACATCACCGCCCACTACCGGCAGATGCTGGATGCCATTATCGACGATCGTGGCGACCTGGCGCGCGCCTCGGCCGGACGCACCGAGCACTTCTTTATTCCGTCCACCGATAAAACCTTCCATCGCGGCAGCACCGACTACTTTGTTAATGCCCGCAAAGGGGATATCGGCGCGTTTGATTCGCCAAAATTTATCGGCCTGCCGGTGGGAGAAGTGCTGAAGGTGGGTAAAGATCATCTCGACGTTGAGGTCAGCGAACCGCTAACGAACGGCGACGGTCTCAACGTGATGATTAAGCGTGAAGTGGTGGGCTTTCGCGCCAATACCGTGGAAAAAACCGGAGAAAATCGTTATCGGGTGTGGCCGAACGAGATGCCGGCGGATCTGCATAAAGTGCGCCCGCATCAGGCGCTCAACCGCAACCTTGATCATAACTGGCAGCAGGCGCTGCTAAAGACCTCCAGTGAACGCCGCATCGCGGTAGACGTGACGTTGAGCGGCTGGCAGGAACAGCTGGTGCTGACCATGACCTGTGAAGATGGCGTCAGCGTGACCCATACTCTCGATGGCGATTTCGCCGAGGCCAACCAGGCGGAAAAGGCGCTGGCTAACCTGCGTGACGGTGTCACTAAACTGGGGCAAACCATCTATTATGCGCGCGATGTACAGGTTAATCTGCCGCCGCTGTTTGTTCCCAACAGCCTGCTCAACCAGCTGCGTCGGGAAACTGCCGAGATGCTGGATGACGCGCGCCTCAACGCCTGGCAGCGCGGCACCCGCAAACCCGTCTCCGTTCCGCCGCCGGTCTATCCGGAGACCCATCTCTCCTTCCTCGCCAACGTCTATAACCATAAGGCGCGGGCCTTTTACCAGCGCTATGGCGTGCAGCTGATTGACGCCGCCTATGAGGCGCACGAAGAGAAGGGCGATGTGCCGGTGATGATCACCAAACACTGCCTGCGATTTGCCTTTAACCTCTGTCCGAAACAGGCCAAAGGCTCCATCAAAAGCTGGAAAGCCACGCCGATGCAGCTGATCCATGGCGATGAAGTGCTGACCCTGAAATTTGACTGCCGGCCGTGCGAAATGCACGTGGTGGGCAAGATTAAAAATCATATCCTGAAAATGCCGCATCCGGGGAGCATTGTGGCTTCCGTCAGCCCGGACGAGCTGCTGAAAACCCTGCCTAAACGCAAAGGCGCCTGATTCGACGCTACAGGCTTAAGGGCGCCTGCGGCTTGCGGGCGTTCTGCCAGAGATGATGCTCACGCAGTTCGGCGGCAATCTCTTCACACCGGCTGCGCAGCTCATCGCTATCCGCCTCGTGCAGCAGCTGCTGTTCGAGGCTTTGCAGCGGAAAGTAATCGTGTCCCTGGCGGTGAGCCAGCAGATGTCCTGAAAAAAGCGCACACAGCAACAGCAGGGCGCTTATGCTTCTCCTCAACATACCTTTTCTCTGCGAATCAAAACGTAGGCCTACTATGCCTGGCGGAGCGCAGGTTTATTTGTGGTTAATTCAAAGAAGGGCAAGCGTTTGTCAATGGGGACTGAAGGAGGGCGAAAAAAAAGCCTGGCGCAGAGGGCCAGGCCAGAGGGATCACGCTTTCGGCGGCAGCGGTTTCCCGTTGTGCTCGCCACCTTTGGGCGGCTGCTTGCCGTCATGCGGCGGTTGTTTACCATCGTGTTGCGGCTGTTTACCG
>ERZ507554.62-NODE-62-length-24215-cov-5.30621_pt1 | contig 24215 bp, 25 predicted proteins | sample MGYA00248668_ERZ507554 | MGnify/ENA primary metagenome ERZ507554 (study PRJEB26165, sample SAMN02676187) | human gut metagenome | isolation source: stool | host: Homo sapiens | place: USA | study: EMG produced TPA metagenomics assembly of the C.diff FMT (human gut...
CCGATCTACTCCAGCGCCTGCACCGGCCACTGCGCGACCTGCTGCAGGAACTGCGTGGTCGTTTCGGTGGAAAAGGTGAGCTCCAGCAGGCGCGGCGACTGGGCGGAAGGGGCGACGGAAAAACCGGGGTATTGTTGGGCTACCGGCGCGGGTGTCGGTTTTACTGCGGTCAGGGCGTTCATCAGGATCGTTCCTCGCTGTAAGGTCAGGGTGATGTTCATTTCGTAGCCATAAATTAAAAATATCTACATTTTTATAAAATGCGTACGAAATGGCCTTTTTGTTTCCATTTTGTGATCTGACAACAATTATTTAACAATACGGAGGGGGGATAAGGTGGAGGCTAACGTTGAGGAACAGAGCGGATGGCGGATAGCGCAAAATGTGGAGAAGGTTTAGGGTAAATCGTAACACCGATCACAGTTTTTAATCTGTGCAATACCCTTATGAAACGAGGGTGTTAGTATTCAGCGGGTAAATACCTTTCAATGCTCATAGAGGCTTCGATGCTGGAGAATGTCATTATCAGATAATCAGCTTCCCGACCTGCCCAGGCCGGACTGATTATCGCTGCGCTTAAACCTTACGCACACACCTGCGGGTGTAGGCATGTTTTCGCACATGATAATGAACAGGTTTCAGTATGAATTTATCCCGTCAGGAACAACGGACTTTACACGTTCTCGCCAAAGGTGGCCGTATTGCGCACGTCCGCGATACCTCCGGCCGCATTACCGCCGTTGAATGCTACACCCGCGAAGGGCTGTTGCTGAGCGACTGCACCCTTGCGGTCTTCAAAAAGCTCAAAACCAAAAAGCTGATTAAGTCGGTGAATGGCCAGCCGTACCGGATCAACACTACCGGTTTGAATAACGTTCGCGCGCAGCCGGACAACCGCTGAAATAGCGACCCGGGCAGGGTCGCTGTCCGGGCGTATGGCTCTCAAGGAGAAAACCTCATGATCGATATCCCACGCATTTTTACTATCAGTGAAAGCGAACACCGTATTCATAACCCTTTTACCCCGGAAAAGTACGCCACGCTGGGACGGGCGCTGCGAATGGCACCGGGCACCACCATTCTTGACCTTGGCAGCGGCTCCGGCGAGATGCTCTGTAGCTGGGCGCGCGATCATCAGATCGTCGGCACCGGGGTGGACATGAGTCTGCTATTCAGTCAGCAGGCGGCCACCCGGGCAGAGGAGCTCGGCGTCAGCGACCGGGTGACCTTTGTGCACCAGGATGCCAGCGGATATGTCGCCAGCCAGCCGTGCGATATTGCCGCCTGCGTGGGGGCAACGTGGATCGGCGGCGGCGTGGCAGGCACAATTGAGCTGCTGAAGCAGAGCCTTAACCCAGGCGGCATGCTGCTCATCGGCGAGCCATGGTGGCGCAAACGTCCGGCCACGGCAGAAGAGGCGGTTGCCTGTGGCGCGCAGTCACCCGATGACTTTCTGACGCTGCCGGCGCTGGTCGCCCACTTTGGCGAACTGGGCTATGACGTGGTGGAGATGGTGCTGGCCGACCAGGAGGGCTGGGATCGTTATGAAGCGGCGAAATGGCTGACAATGCGCCGCTGGCTGGAGGCCAATCCGCACGATGACTTCGCGCCGGAGGTTCGCCAGCAGTTGACTACCGCGCCGCTGCACCACGTTACCTGGACCCGGGAATATCTCGGCTGGGGCGTATTTGTTCTGATGGCGCGTTAACCGGTATGTCGGTAGCGTCGTGAGGCGCTACCGACTACCTTCAGACCTTCAGTTCGTCGTAGCTGACCATGACGTGTTCTGGGGGATTACAACGTACGGTTGGGAGAGAAGGGGCACAAAAGCGATGAGTCGCCTGATGGTGGATGAGCTGTGGGGGGTTAGCCTTGCGCTAACGCGAATTCATCGATACAAGGGTATAATGCCAATCAATATGTCGCTTACATAAAATAAATAGCAGCAATCATCTTTGAACGAGAATAAGGCGAGGGAGTGGAAACGTTAGTCATTCTGGCCGTAGTCGTATGGGTACTTTTCAAGCTAGTACAAAAGGTTACGGGCAAACTCTATCCTCCGGACACGGCGAAGGTACAGGAGAAGCCCGACACACCGCCAGCGACGGATGCCTGGGGAAATTACCCTAAAGCTGAAGGGCATGTCATTTTATTCGAACAGTACCGGCGTGAGCAGGCGCTGCGGCAGCAAGCTGCTAAAGAGGCTGATACGTTCTACCGCTCACGGGAGTGGCGGCGTTTACGTTACCAGGCATTCCAATGCTACGGCAATAAATGTTGCGTATGCGGGCGCGGCGCCAGTGACGGGATGGTGATGCACGTTGATCATATTAAACCGCGTTCTCTTTACCCGCATTTAGCCCTCGATATTGCCAATCTGCAAATCATGTGCAACGAGTGCAACGTCAGTAAGGGCAACAGAGATGAGGTTGAGTGGCAATAATAAGGATAAGATGCAAATATCCCAGCAAAACGAACCATTTACTTTCAGCATTTTTCCTGCGTACAAATATATGCTTTGAGCGAAGCGTGAACTGCACAGACCGCACCAGATAACCGCCATTTGCAATAGAGTGGCAGAAGAGTGAGGTTCTGATTCACGCTAGGTAATCAAAAACGGTGCTCAAATCTCTTTATCCATAATGGTTGCGGTATATGTCCGCCAGTTCCCCGAATCGTTAATCACCGCATAGTCTACTGTTGACCCCACCGCTGGCATAGTAGAAAGCGCGACATCGCGCTGCTCATACGGCGCGAGCATGATGTTTCCGATGCTTATTCCCTTTATCGGCGCGACAGCCAGGCTCATATACCACGGGGTCGGATTGGTTATCGTGATGCCCTGCGAAGCGATACTGAAGCATAGTTTCCGCTCATCGTTGCTGGTGGGGGCCTTTAAGCTGTGCGGACGAATAAATACCTTTAACCGTAATCGCAGGGGTAACACTAATTTGCGAGTGACGCTGTCTGTTGCATTCTGCTCGGGGGGGATCTGGTAAATATTAAGCCAGAAAAGGCTTTCCCGATCCCCAGGCAAACTACGGCGCGAGCTCAGCATCACACGAAGCGTTCTCAACTCATCCGGCTGCATTTTAAAGACAGGGGGCAAGACCACCAGCGGCGTGCGGCTACTGTCTGGCGAAGAGGCCGTCTCTCCGGCATCGGTCCAGACCTGTAACAGCATCGGCGTCACGCTATCGTTTGTGAGTGTCAGCGACTGGACAACATCATTAGCGGCAAAGACGATCCGGGTTCGATCAATATTAACCGCAGCAAACGGCGCCGGAGCGATGCCTGCCAGCAACAGTAGCGCTAACAAAGCCTTACTGAAAACTAACCACTGCCTGTAACTGCGCATTCACGCTCCCCACCGTTACCGTTTGTCCTCCAAGCGCCTCAAGGGAGGCCGTAAAATCACCGTGCCAGATTTCCACCGAACCGCGGTCTTTTTTGCCGGTTTGTACCGTGAGCTCCTTATACCCATACCAGCCACGGGCATTGCCCGTTCCCGTACTCGTTTTGTCTGGTAACAGGTTAAGCGGCGCACCGCGCTCATCGTAAATCCGTATTCCTACTCCGGAAGCCACGCCCTTTTCGCCATAATGCGTATCCAGTAACCAGGTCAATCCGCCACCGGTCGTCGTCAGACCCAGGCGGCGCGCGGCAGCAACAGCCGCTGGCTGATTGACTAAAAAGCCCATGGCGACATTAGCAACCTGGGTTGTGGGGTGAGTTGAAGACATCGCGCCGGCTTCGCACTCCAGCGTTATACTGAAAGGCGCCTCGCTGCTTTCGCCAGAAGAGAGCGCTTCTGCTGTTATGGTGGGAAGCAGCACTGTCGCCGGATAATCTTCAATGGTGCAAGCTGCGCCGCGAATATAGGTAACTTGATTATAGGTGCTCCACGCACCGGGCCAATAATCAGGCCAACCATAATAGCTTGAAGCATGATCCATACCGGGCTGAATAGCGGATGTTATTAAGCCCGGCCCTTTAAAGGCGATATAACCGCGTGGCTGGGTATAGAGGTCTTTGTTGATTCTGTCCGAATAAATATACTGATCCGAGGCGGCGATTTTAAACATCTCATACAGGACATTACTAAATGCGCCTGCGGGAATATAGATTGCGCGATCGTCCTGAAACCAACTATCGGCAGTAAGCTGGCGCTGCTTCCAGTAGCGGCTATAGTATTCGCCAGTACTCAGATTGGTCATCCGTACTGCGACGTTACGTTCCGCGTCATAGTAGGCCCCCTCAACTTCTTTCGCCTGGCGTCCTCCAACAAAAGGGTTATCGGCATTGGTAGAATATAATTCGTACAGTTGCCCGGCATCCTTCAAATCACAGCGGTAAAGCACCTGTTTTGCCGAGTAGGGCGTCTGAACGCCGGCGGTGAGGAAATTAGCCACTGCACTAGCAAGCAAAGTACCAGAAGGCTGGAACTTATTATTTGCGCTAACGCTAATGACTGACTGCAGACCAAGATGACCGATATTGTCATCATAGGCGCCGCGCCAGTAGCGCGCGGTATAACCCGCCTTAATCGCCGCCTCAGAAAGGAAACTATTATCCGTGACCTTAACGCAGTTAGCCCAGGGCGCGGTGCTGAAAAGCAGGCCAGCTGCAAACAGCAACGTTCGGCGAAGATGACGCATGAGACTATTTCCTCTCGCAGGTAGTCGTAAGATAAATCACGTTTTCAGGAGAATGCATATCGAACTGGTAAGGCACACGGCAACGCCGGTTGGCGCCTTTTCCCCAACGCACCAGTAATGAGCCTGAGGGTGTGCTGATCCGGGCATAAACCTGCCCGCCTTGCCCGACCATCCCAATGACGGCCCCTTCGCTATTCATAACCTCGGCGCCCATTGGCGGTATGCCGCCATCGGCCATTTTCACCGAGATGAGCACCGCTTTGCCGGTAATCGTCGAGAAGTTCACCCGGGCGATCGCGCCAGCATAGGGAACCACCTGTTGACTGCCCCCCGTCAGCTCAGCATCGCTGCGCATCCGCCGGGTATCGAGTGAGACGTTGTTGCGACGATAGGGAGATAGCGAGGGCAAAATGGCATACCCAAAACGGTCGATTACCGCCCCCTGACCATTCTGTACGACGGCGCCCTGTGCGCCATCGGCGTGAATTAATGCAAACGTGTCGCTGGCGTAGGGGCCGAACGTCACGCCACCGGAGTGCAGCACCATGGTTCCGGAGGAACCTAGCGCCACCTGACGATAGTCTTTTCCCTGATCGTAGCCCACGCGCAGCGCGCCGAAACGGGTGTTTTGCTGGACATTGCCGCCAAAAGTCGTCGATGTCCCTTCCTCTCCATTGCGATAGCGCTCATAGCCACCGTAGACCGACCAGGAGAGGTCGCTCTGCTCGCCACGGGTTCCGTTCATCGACAGGGTTGAGGAGCGGTTCGCGCGCGACTGGTTATAATTCATCGCTACAGATGTCGGGTTGTCGTCCCAGTCAAAGGGAATGGATAAAGTGAGCGACAGCGTTGTCTCGGTATATTTTTGCCGCTGGTTGAGATCCTGCGGCTCGTTAACGCTGTGGTAGAAGCGGCCATCGTCCCAGGTGGAACGCTGTCTGGCAAGGTTGAATCCATAACTCACTTTTCGCCACTGGTTGCTATAGCCCAGCTGCAGTTGCGTGATCCGCGACCGGTTATTGTAATAATCAGCGGTACTGGCGCTGAGATTGAGCGTTCCCAATCGACCTAACGGCTGGCTAACGGTTGCAGAAATACGTTGGCGTTGGTGTAGGGTATCGGAGTAATAAACAACGCTGTTTTGCTCCTGTTGCCGGACGCCAAACACATCTTCTAAATCGCGGAATCCGCCGGTTGAGTAGCGATAGGCCGCCAGTACCAGATTAGTGCCTGTGGAAAAGGTCTTGCTATAGCTGAGCTCCGCGCGCCAGCCCTGCTGCCGATCGTTATGTTCCACTCGTGCGCCAGACCAGGTGGCATTCATACCGAACGCACCCAGACGGGTTGCCAGAACGCCGCCAGCCAGCCAGGCCTGATAATCATGCGCCAGACGCGATCCAAGATTAAGCGTGAAATGATTATTCACCCCGTGCTGCAGGGTTCCCTCAAGAAAGCGGTTGTCGATGCGGTAATATTGGCGAACCTTGCCAAGAGCAAAAGCGTAGTGCCAGTTACCAGGGCGCACCGAGTCGGGAACGGCGGAATAGGGGACGGTAAAGCGTGATACTTTTCCGGTAGTTTCAATCACCTCAACCTGCAAATCCCCCTGATAGCGGGTGTTGTAAAGATCGTCTATATAGAACGGGCCCGGTGGGACATGGGTTTCATAGATAACTTTGCCTAGCTGTTTGATGACCACCCGCGCGCTGCTTGACGCTACGCCATGCACCTCCGGCGCATAGCCGCGTTTACCCTGCGGCCACATGCGCTCATCCGTGGCGAGTTTAATACCATCAAACGACAGGCTGCCGAATAAACTGGAGTCGGTATAGTTATCGCCAAATGCCATGATGCTGTCGATTGCGGTGAGTGGCCGCTGTACCCAGGTGCGCACGCGATTATAATGCCAGGCGCTACCGCTTTGGTTACTGTCGGCATAGCGCAGGTTCCCCTGATGGCGGAGCTGCCATAGGCCAATATTGCTGCCAACGTTGATGCCGCTCCATAAATAGTGGTAGCGGAAGTGCTGACTGGTGTTGTCTGTGTGGGTCCAGTTGGTGTTATGGCGTAAAAACAGCGCCAGCGCGCCGCTGTCCCACTGCGAAGGCGGGATATAGCCGCGCGGCCTGTGCATCAGCTCGCTCATCGGCAGCGTAAGCCGGAGCTGTAGCGTCGCGCTATCAAATTGCCATTCACCGCGGGATACCCATTCCCTTAGCGGACGACAGCTATTTTGCAGCGCGTTGTCCGGGAGCGATTTAACCTGGGCGGCCTGCATCAGCGATAACGGAAGGCAGGGCTCGGTGCGCTGTCCGCCATTAACTGGATTGAAGCGGATTTTTACGCCGGATTTTATCAGTGTTCCATTGACGATAACGTCAACCAGATACTCTCCGGCGGGGGTGTCGGGTCCGTTAACACTCGCCATACCTTGTCCGTAAGCGGTTCCCTGCAACAGAGAGGGGTCGAAATAATATTCTTCACCGAAAGCCTGACCAACACAGGCTACGGCTAAGATAACGAAGATATTTTGGCGTGAGAATTTAACCTTCAGCGACATGATAACGCTCGCTTATCCTTGCACCCTGGTCGTTAACCACCGTCACGGTGACGGTACCGTTAAGTGAACTGGCGTTGACGTTACCCGGTATCCAGAAAGTGAGACTGGAAAAAGGGGGGACCATGTCGACATTAAGCTGGCGTGAAGTACCATTTACTTTCACGCTCAGATTACTGAGGGATGCATACCAGGGTTGCGGATTGCTGATGACAATACCGGCGCCTTTTCGGGCATTACGTACCACGGTGATGTGCAGTTTTTTCGCCAGATTACCTGGTGAACCAATCCCTTCCGGCCGGTAGAAGAGTTTGATCCGCGTCCTTAGCATCACCAGCACTTTATTTTGCTGGCGGCCACCTATATTGGCCGGCGGCACCTGCAACGCGTTGAACCAGAAAACCGATTCACGATCGTGCGGCAGCGCTTTACTCTGGCTATACACTACGCGGACGATCTGTCCTGATTTCGGCTGGATTCGAAATACTGGCGGTGTAGAGATAAAAGGAATGCCGCTCGCGTTCTCCGGCCCAGTATGCAGATCGCCATTGTCAAACCAGGTTTGTACGATATAGGGAAAGTCATCGTTATTTTTTAGCTGTACATCGACTGAGGCGACGGCCGATGAATAAATAATCCGACTGCCTACAATGGTGACGCTGGCCCAGGATCCGGTAACGGGAAAGAACAGGGCTATCAGCACCACCAGATAGCGTAGCCCTGAACGGAGGGCATCCTTTTTCATCGTAACAACTCCATTGCTATCAAAAAGGTCCGACGGCAAGCACCGGACCACGGAGAGTTTTACAGGTAGGAAACGGCGTACTGGAGAGTGGCTTCGACCGTACCGGCCGATGCTGCTCCTGAGGCGTAATACTGCGCGGTGTAGGTGGCGCTGGCTTCCGTCTCTCCAGGCTTCAGTTGAAGATCGCCTTCACCTTTGAAGCCGTTGGTCAGGTTGATGACTTTATTTGCAGTATCAAGGAGTTGTACTTCAACGTTGGTCGCGTCTCCCGTATTTCCGAGATTACCGTTGCTGGTCACCTGGTTACCAACGAAGACGGTAGAGATTTTGGTTGGTCTATCGGCATTACCCGTGCAGCCGGTGAGACCAATATCAAATGTCACCTGACCTGCGACATCTCCGCCTTTCGCCAATTCCTTGGCACTCACCGTCGGCAGAATAACTATTGGTTTTGCCTGATTGCCGTTAATCGCTACAGAACAGGTTTCATCAGAAACTTCACCGCGAAAGGTAATAGTATTATTAGACACGGCTAGCGCGCTGGTGGAAATAAAAACTGAGGCTGTTAATAAAGCCAACGTGGTTTTCTTGAACATGGTCGTTTCTTCCTTTATTGCTATTCACTTTTAAATAACGAGGCTCACTCTGCGATTGAAACAGATAAAGACACCGTCCTTAAGTTAATGCAAAACAAAATAGTATCTCGCCTGGTGATTTTATTGTGCAGTTCCCAGTGATAAGGTTGTATAGCGACGCAGTCAATCACCGAGCGGTGCCATCATGTTTTAAAGGCAAGCTTACTCCCCCTTTTCTTAAAAGAGCTTACTGATGTTCTGAATAATCCTTAAATTTATCTTACTCGGCTAGCGTGTTGAAATTCAAACAAAGGTAAGGAAAATTCATAAAACAAAATAACCTATTGATTTGAATGTTTTTATTAAGTGTAAGCGGCAAGGCTTAAGCCAAGGGTTATGTGTTATGAATAGATTGGGAATGTTAAGGTGGATGAAATCATTTTACCCTGTGTTAATATGGCAGGCGACAGAGTAAGTGTATTGAAGAACGGGTTTGCCATGGATGAAGAATCGTTGTTAATCGCTAAGAAAGTGATATTTGATAGTGCCAGAATGACATTGGCTAATGGTAATAAAGTTATTAAGATCTCAGAATCGGAGACAAAGTTACTCCTGGCCTTCTATCGTGGTATATATAAAAAAGAAGATATTATTGACTTCGTCTGGAAGAACCGTGCAGGTTGTGTCTCAGAATCAAGTTATTATAAGTTGATTAATCAGATGCGGAATAATTTTTCGCTCATTGGCCTGAAAGCGGCCGATATTGTTACTCGCCCCCGAATTGGTGTTTCATTGTCACTGCCGTTAGAACCGTTCAAAAAAGAACGTTCAGAAGCAGGCGAAAACACCAGAGATACAACGCGGGATAAAGATAGCCGACAGACTCATCTCGCGGAGAATAAAAAATTTTCTGCCAAAATACGTCTTCTGGTGCTGACAATGTTGATGATGCTGTTAACGGCTATAGCGATGCTATTTCAGCATGCGCCAGCGCAAAATAAACATAAAAGCAGTTTCAGGATGCTTGGCAATAAGGATGGCTATCTCTTCTTCAGGATGGCGAGCGATAAAGTGACATTTAAGGAGGTAGTTTCAGCCTATAACACCCTGACGCTGCCGCTATGTCGCCAGAACGGCCATTATCTTTATTACCTCCGCGAGCCGAACATGAATCTTTTTTTGCAGTGCCTGAATCCTGTTGAAACGGCGGTACCAAAATGCATTACCATCAAAGAGCGTTACTGATCATCCTGTGTGGTCTGCTCTGCGCATGTATGGTGCTGGCAACGCAGGTATATCGAGGCGCCAGACGCGATACGGAAGAAGTGAGTAATCTTATTTGCACTGCTAAATCAACTGTTTATATAAAGCCGCGAGAGTTAATCTTGAACGGAACATTGGTGCTGGACTTTAAGTCCAATCGGATTGCTATTCATTACGCCGTGCAGGATCAACAGCGGGAGCAGCGGTTATTCTTTCAGGATATCACCATCAGTGCGCTTAACCGCATTGGCCTGAAAACCTACACTTTCCGGATTGAAGCCGTACACAAATTTGATTCTGATACGACGGGGGAGATGTTTTCCTGGCTGCGCCTTCTGCAACCGACAACCGTGAATGAGCTGACGATCAACAAAATTGGTCAGCGAACCTATCTTTTTTCACTCAACCGGCAGATCTATAATTTTTGCACAACCAGCGGTAGCACCAAAGCATAATGGATGTTGCGGTCAGCACATCCATTCGTGAATGAGAGGCGAAACCAGTGAAACTAAAACTATCGTTTATCATGTGTGCAGTGCTGGTCCCGCTGGTTATGATGATTACGTTAGCACTGCTCGTCAGTGTCCTGCAGTTTAAACAGGATGTCGCCCTCAGTGCGAAAACCTTATTACGTTTTAGTGAAGATGTCTCAACTGCTTCATGGCGGGTCACTGAGAAAGCCGTAAAATTAGCGGACAGGCCCTGCGCTGAAATCCTGTTGGAGCTAAACCGTACCCGCGCTTTTACTCCTTATATCCGTGATATTGGTTTGCTGGAAAAGGGCAATCTGCTCTGTTCCTTTGTTAGCAGAGAGCAGGCGCATCCTTTTCCACTGCCACCTGGTAAAACGCTCCCAACGCCGCTACCTGCCAGGTGGGTTCGTTCATTTAGCTGGATGGCCGGTGGGCCTGGCAGGCCCGCGGTGGTTTACACACAGCAAGTCGCGGCGGATAAAGCGGCGTTTGTTATCGTCGATTCTCGCTATGTCCAGGAGCTGATGGATGTACTCTCAGAGGAGAGAGCGGCTGTTTTCAGCCTGAGATTTGGTAAAGGCGATGCCATTATCAGTCAACCAGCACAGTATGATCGAATCGTGATGACCCAGAATTACGTCACTGACGACGGAAAAATTTCGCTTACCGTCGCTGCGCCTCTTGGCACATTGACGGCAGTTTGGATGAGATCTCTGCTTATTTTTATCCCTCTCTCGTTTTGCTTCTCATTTATGACTCTGTTTCTTTACCGGCATTGGTCGAAAAAGCGGATGTCCATGGCGCGAGAAATTGTCCGTGGTATGAAAAATGCGCAGTTTACGGTGCATTATCAACCTGTATTTAACGTCAAACGCGGTAATTGTGGTGGGGTAGAGGCATTAATGCGTTGGCCTCTTCCCGATGGTCGTTTTATTACACCGGACATCTTCATCACCGCCGCAGAAAACGAAGGTATGATCGTTCCGCTTTCACGGCATCTGTTTAAGCTCATCGCCCAGGATGTCGAAAGGTGGCAGGTCGCCGAAGGCTTTTATATCAGCGTTAATATTTCCCCTGAACACCTGGTACATGAGAGCTTTATTGAAGACGTTGAGTTGTTACAGGCAAGATTAGGTAAACTGCGTCTGATGCTGGAGCTCACCGAACGCAGCCTCATTGTACAACCAGCACTTGTGTCAGATAAGCTGATACGGCTACGTGAGAAAGGCATATTGATAGCGATTGACGATTTTGGCACCGGCTACTGTTCGCTTTCTTACCTCCAGCAGCTACCCGTTGATTATCTGAAAATCGATCGTACTTTTGTCGATACGATTGATACCAGCGGTAGCGACGTGCCTATTCTGGATACCATTATCATGCTTAGCCATAAACTCGGTCTTAATATCGTTGCGGAAGGCGTGAGTTCAGAACATCAATTGAGCTATATCCTCGATCATAACGTAGGATTTATACAGGGCTATCTTTATGCAAAGCCTATGTGTTCATCTGATTTTACGCACTGGCTTGATACACATGCCAACGAGCAAAATGACAGGATTAAATGCAAAAAAGGTTCAATAAATCAGTAACCACTGAGGTAACATAATGGTTTAACCTGAACGACGCATTCTTAACAGAAGGTCTTATGAGTAAGAAAAAATACCTAATTGATAAGAAAGTCATTCTTGATTGCGAAAAGATGACCCTGTCGTGCGATCGCGAAAGCTTGAGAATCTCTGAATCCGAATGCAATTTACTCATTGCTTTCCATCAAGGGTTATTTAAGAAAGATGACTTGATTGCCTGGGTATGGGGACGAAAAGGCGTTGTGGTTTCCAGTGCGAGCTATTATAAATTAATCAACCAGTTACGCGGTTCATTTGAAAAGGTCGGCCTTCCTGCCTCAGCGGTATTAACGCGTCCTAAGGTCGGCGTAACGCTCTCGGTATCCATCGAACCATTGCCTGATGCTTCAACACCTGCAATGCAAAATATCGCCAGCGATACCGTTGCGCCAGTTACAGACGCATCGCCAGAGCCAGCGCAAATTTCTCCGTTTACCATCAGGAAAGAGTGGTTTTTTTTAATCGGCGCAACGTTATTCTTGCTGGTAATGATTTATATATACCATAACAGTAAGCCAGATTATTTTTCTGAACTGGGGACCTATAACGGATATACCTTTTACGGTGTTACAGAGGATAACCGTACTCTTGAGGATGCGGTGGGGGCTTTTTCCGAGCTGAGCCCGCAAGTCTATAAGCAAAATGGCAATTTTATTTATTATATTCGTGTCCCTAACACCAATATTTTTGTTCAGTGTCTGAATCAACTGAATGTTTCGGAGCCCAAATGCATCACTATCAAAGAACGGTATTGAACAGCATTACGCTGCTTATCCTGGCGGTATCCTTCGCGTTACTGATTATACATGTACGTCAGCAACGCTACCCTTTATCAGATTTGAACGCTTTTTTATGTACTACCAGGACGGTAACCTCAGTTCAGCCGGGGGATTTTCAGGCAGATGGCAATATCGTCCTTGATTTCAAAAATAAACGCATTACGCTGCAATATGACATCATCACCACCCAGCAGATAAAAAAAGTATTGTATCGCGATGTATATATAAAAAACCTGAAAATGCCGGGAGCTGGGATTTATACATTTGATGTTGATTCGGTAAAAGTATTTTCAACTGATACTGCCGGTGATTTTTTAGCACATTTTCGCTTGCTGCACCCTGGTGCCGCTAATGAAATAAGAGTCACCAGAGTCGGTAATAGTACCTATTTGTACTCAATAAATCGTCAGATATATAACGTTTGTACCTCGCAGTGAACCTGGGTTTGCGTTGCCAGTTGGCTATTATCCATAAATATCAACACCTTACTGAATCATACTTTTTCTGAAATTGACGGTAAAATTTATGTAAGACTAATTTCATAACTTTCTCTCGATTTTTCTGGTTATATTGCTGCCGCAATCGGCCTTCTACGGTCATTGCTTGTTAATAAGCATTGAGTTATTCAGCAAAAAGGAGCTTTACATGCAGCGTATTTTTTCACCATGGATTTTGGCAGCACTATTATTTTCGCCCGCATTAGCGGTGGCGATGGAGAATCATACTCTCTCGGTTGGCTATGCCCAAACCCATCTTAGTGCGTTAAAGAAATCTGCCAGTAAAGATCTTCGCGGACTCACACTAAAATATCGTTATGAGTTCAATTCTGACTGGGGGGTGTTAACCTCTCTTACCGCCACTCGTCATGAAGTACAAAATTACAGGTGGGACGCGGGGAAGTTACAAAAAGATGGGGATAATACTACCAGCTATAGTTCGTTAATGATTGGACCAACCTATCGGTTTAATGACTATATAAGTTTGTATGGTAATGTCGGCATGGCAGAAATGAAGATAAAAAACCGCGATAATCATTCCTCTTCAGAAGATGCTTTTGCCTATGGTGCAGGCGTAATCTTTAATCCATTAACGAATCTTTCCCTTGGCCTCTCATGGGAAACCGCTAAATTACTTTTCGTCGATACAAACACATTTGGTGTGAGCGTAGGTTATCGTTTCTAATACATAAAGACGCCTCTGTTTATGGCAAGGAATACATCATCTCAAAAAAATAAAACATCATGACTACGGTAAGAGACATTATGGTCCCTTAAAATATTTATATTGCGATCATTTTTAAATCGTATATCGCCTTGAATCTCCTGGGATAGCAATATTTTATTGCCAGCACAATGCGCCTCAACATTCGACTGGTTTCGCAAGTACTGATTATTTTTAGCAGAATTGATTAAGGAACTAACATGAACAAAAAATTGGTCTTTGTGGCCGCTTTTATGCTAACAGCTTGTAGCGCTAACTCCTTACAACATGGTGCTGAGGGAGTACGTATAACACATAACGAACCTGATGCTTCGTGTACCTATTTAGGGGACGTGACTGGTAGCCAGGGCAATTTTTTCACGGGAGGATGGACGTCAAATAGCAACCTTGAGACGGGGGCCCGCAATGATCTAAAAAATAAAGCGTGGAAAATGGGGGGGAACGTCGTGGTACTGTTAACCCAAAGAGCGGGTCAGACCGGTAGCGTCTATCATGGCACAGGCTCAAGCCAGCAAACAAACGTTACATTAAGCGGCACGGTTTATCGGTGTCGGTGATGATATCTGTATCTATGGACTGAAAATCAATTACGGAAGGACAAGGAAGAGTTGGAAATGGTGCCGATAATAGGAGTCGAACCTACGACCTTCGCATTACGAATGCGCTGCTCTACCAACTGAGCTATATCGGCCCTGCAAGAGGTGTTCACGAGCGTGAATCACGAGGCAAAAGGTTAGAACTTAGCGGGCGATGCGTCAATAGCCAGTGGAATCAACTGCCTATTTTTGCATCGCCCGTTCTCATTTACGCACGAATGGTATCGTCGCCGAAACCAATCCACTTATAGGTGGTTAACGCTTCCAGCCCCATCGGGCCGCGGGCGTGCAGCTTCTGGGTGCTGACTGCCACTTCCGCGCCGAGGCCGAACTGGCCGCCGTCGGTGAAGCGCGTGGAGGCGTTCACATATACTGCGGAAGAGTCCACTTCATTGATAAAGCGGTTGGCGTTACGCAGGGTGCGGGTCAGGATGGCGTCGGAGTGCTGGGTGCCATGCTCGCGGATATGGGCGATAGCCTCATCCATATCAGCCACCACTTTGACGTTCAGATCCAGCGACAGATACTCGTCGTCATACTGCTCCGCTTTCACCGGCTCGACCTTCGCCGGGCCGTTTTGCAGCGCGGGGAGGGCGGAAGGGGCGGCGTGCAGGGTGACGCCGCTCTCGGCCATCTGCTTGCTTAACGCCGGCAGGAAGGTGTCGGCGATGTTGCGGTGCACCAGCAGCGTTTCCACGGTATTGCAGGTGCTCGGCCGCTGGGTCTTGGCGTTGACGATGATCTTCAGCGCAGGGGCGATCTCGGCGGTTTCATCAACGAAGATATGGCATACACCAATCCCGCCGGTGATCACCGGGATCGTTGACTGCTCACGGCACAGCTTGTGCAGGCCCGCGCCGCCGCGGGGGATCAGCATATCGATGTATTTATCCATCTTCAGCATTTCGCCCACCAGCGCGCGATCCGGGCTCTCGATAGCCTGTATCGCGGCGGCCGGCAGACCGCACTCCTGCAGCGCCTGCTGGATCACCTTCACCGTGGCGGCGTTGGTGCGCCAGGTCTCTTTCCCGCCGCGCAGGATCGCCGCGTTGCCGGTTTTCAGACACAGGGAGGCGACGTCGACCGTCACGTTGGGACGCGCTTCATAAATTACGCCAATCACCCCCAGCGGGACGCGGCGACGTTCAATACGCAGACCGCTGTCCAGCAGCCCACCGTCGATCACCTGGCCGACTGGATCGGCCAGATTGCACACCTGGCGCACATCGCTGGCGATGCCGCTCAGGCGCGCCGGGGTCAGCGCGAGGCGATCGAGCATCGCTTCACTCAGGCCATTGGCGCGAGCTTCGGCTAAATCTTCCGCGTTGGCGCGCAGAATATCGTCGGTCTGCGCTTCCAGATAATCGGCGATCTTTTCCAGCACCTGGTTCTTTTCCCGGCTGGAGAGTAACGCCAGCTGCCAGGAGGCCGCTTTGGCGGCAATGCCCATTTGTTCCAGCATTTTCAGCTCCTTAACGGATGATCATATCATCGCGGTGGACGGCCACCGGGCCGTATTCGTAGCCCAGAATGGCATCGATTTGCTGCGAGTGCTGGCCGGCGATAAGGCGCAGCGCATCGCTGTTGTAGCGGCTGACGCCGTGAGCGATGTCGCGTCCTTCGCTATTGCGGATGCGGATCACTTCGCCGCGGGAGAAGTTGCCGCTGACGATTTTGATGCCTTTTGGCAACAGCGAGCTGCCTCTTTCGAGGATCGCCTGGGTCGCGCCCGCATCGACGGTGATTTCCCCCGCCGGCGGCGCGCCGAAGATCCAGCGCTTACGGTTCTCCAGCGGAGACTCCTGGGCGTGGAAGCAGGTGCCTACCGGCAGGCCTGCCATCGCGTGGCCGATGACGTCCGGGCGGTTGCCGGCGGCGATGATGGTATCAATCCCCGCCCGGCAGGCGACGTCCGCGGCCTGCAACTTGGTGCCCATGCCGCCGGTGCCGAGTCCGGAGACGCTGTCGCCGGCGATGGCGCGTAGCGCGTCGTCGATGCCGTAGACGTCTTTAATCAGCTCCGCCTGCGGGTTGCTGCGCGGGTCGGCGGTGAACAGCCCTGGCTGGTCGGTTAACAGCAGCAGTTTATCCGCCCCGGCGAGGATCGCGGCCAGCGCGGAGAGATTGTCGTTATCGCCCACTTTGATTTCCGCGGTGGCGACGGCGTCGTTTTCGTTAATGACCGGGACGATGCTGTTATCCAGCAGGGCGCGCAGGGTGTCGCGGGCGTTGAGGAACCGCTCTCTGTCTTCCATGTCGGCGCGGGTCAGCAGCATCTGGCCAACGTGAATGCCATAGATAGAAAACAGCTGTTCCCACAGCTGGATCAGACGGCTTTGTCCCACCGCCGCCAGCAGCTGTTTGGAGGCGATGGTGGCGGGCAGTTCCGGGTAACCAAGGTGCTCGCGCCCGGCGGCAATGGCCCCGGAGGTCACGATGACAATACGGTGTCCCATGGCGTGCAACTGTGCGCACTGGCGCACAAGCTCGACGATATGGGCGCGGTTCAGGCGACGGGACCCGCCTGTTAAAACACTGGTGCCCAGTTTTACCACCAGCGTCTGGCTTTCACTCATGATTCTCTGCCGTTCAAAAGGAATATCGATATCGAGCTGATGTTGTAGCAGGAGTCGGCCCGCTTGCCAACACCCGGGGCGGCGGGCGCGCCATTTTATTGCGCAGGATCGGGCATTCTGGAGAGGGGATGTGACAAAAATATGTCAGATACATTTAAATACTCTTTTTTATAAAAAGTTCCATATTGTCATAAATATTTAATATCCCGGCGTTAAAAAACCTCCAGTTTTTGATGGGCGAGCGCCCGCAATTGAATAGCGCGTATAAATAAATCACCAGGACTGAATAATGAAAAAGAGTACTCTGGCATTAATGATGATGGGCTTTGTGGCTTCAACAGCGACGCAGGCAGCGGAAGTTTATAATAAGAACGCGAACAAGCTGGATGTGTACGGCAAGATCAAAGCCATGCACTATTTCAGCGACTATGACAGCAAAGATGGCGATCAGACTTACGTGCGTTTCGGTATTAAAGGCGAAACGCAGATTAACGACGACCTGACCGGCTATGGCCGTTGGGAATCTGAATTCTCCGGAAACAAAACAGAGAGCGACTCCAGCCAGAAAACCCGTCTGGCGTTCGCCGGCGTGAAGCTGAAGAACTACGGCTCCTTTGACTACGGTCGTAACCTTGGCGCCCTGTACGACGTGGAAGCCTGGACCGATATGTTCCCGGAATTCGGCGGCGATTCCTCTGCCCAGACCGATAACTTTATGACCAAGCGCGCCAGCGGCCTGGCGACCTACCGCAACACCGACTTCTTCGGTCTGGTGGATGGCCTGGATCTGACCCTGCAGTACCAGGGGAAAAACGAAGGCCGTGAAGCGAAGAAACAGAACGGCGACGGCGTTGGCACCTCGTTAAGCTATGACTTCGGCGGCAGCGACTTTGCCGTCAGCGCGGCCTACACCAGCTCCGACCGTACCAACGATCAGAACCTGCTGGCTCGTGGCCAGGGTTCGAAAGCGGAAGCCTGGGCGACCGGCCTGAAATATGACGCCAACAATATCTACCTGGCGACCATGTACTCTGAAACCCGCAAGATGACCCCGATCAGCGGCGGTTTTGCCAACAAAGCGCAGAACTTTGAAGCAGTGGCGCAGTATCAGTTCGACTTCGGTCTGCGTCCGTCCCTCGGCTATGTGCTGTCGAAAGGGAAGGATATCGAAGGGGTTGGCAGCGAAGATCTGGTTAACTACATTGACGTGGGCCTGACCTACTACTTCAACAAAAACATGAACGCATTCGTGGATTACAAAATCAACCAGCTGAAAAGCGATAACAAACTCGGCATCAACGATGACGACATCGTCGCGCTGGGTATGACCTACCAGTTCTGATTAACCGTAGAACCACCCGCCGCAGCCCTGGCTGCGGCTTTTTTTTAGCGGCGATTCTTCGCCAGATGCAGGGTGTCGCTGTTCATGGTGATCTGCGCGTTATACTCCTTCGGCAAACGGCGCGCCTGGTAGAACGCCGATTCCCAGTAAGGGTTGTCCAGCGAAGAGCGCATCACGCCCTGGCTGCTCGAGGCGTGAAGGAAATTATGATCGGTATCGTAAAAGCCAACGTGCATCCCGGCCCGGGTGCGGAAGAACACCAGATCGCCGGGACGTAAATCGCGCTTATTAACCCGCACGCCCATGTGCAGCAGCTCGCGGGTGGTGATCCGCTCCATCGGCAGGTTAAAGCGATCCTTCAGCGTGCGCCAGACGAAACCCGAGCAGTCGACGCCGCTTTGTTCAGTACCGCCCCATTCATAGGGGGTTCCCTGCCAGGTGTGCATCTGGTCATGCAGGGCCGCCACCACCGGGATCAGATCGTCTGATCCGCTATCAATGGTCATATCCGCATGAGATTTTGTGTTCTTTGCCTGTTTCGGTGAGGAGGAGCACCCTGCCAACAACAAAAAAGGAATTAAAAAGAGAGCATGCGTCAGTTTTGGCTTCATATCGTTATTTTCGAAGTAGCAAGCAGACTGCTTTGTTTTATAGCTGATTAAAAACCACGGCTGAATAAGCCGAGGCCGCCTTTACGTTTATTTACGATTAAAAATAAACAACCCGGAGAGGGATCACCCATAAAAGGCAGTTGTCACTTCCGAACGGCCTGTGCCAGGATTCTGATAGAACATTTCACGAGGCACTCCATGACGCATTACGCCATCTCTAGCGAGACTTTGCCCGGCGCCGCTTTTGACGCGGGGTGGATGACGTCTGCGCCTCATCATTGCTTCACCACGCTCTGCCCACCGCCTCCCCCTCCAGACCGGGTTGTTTTCGGCGCTTAACGCCGTCTTTAGCAGGCGCTTACCTGCCGGTATGACGCTTGATACCTTGTGTTTGACGTTCTGGAGCATGCTATGCACGTTCGCTATTCTCTGCTCGCCTCGCAGGCGACAACGGCCCTTTTTGTGCTGCTGTGGGGCAGTGCGGCCATCTTCACTCGCTGGGGACTGGACAACGCTTCGCCGATGGCGCTGCTGGTCTTTCGTTTTCTGGTTGCCCTGGCTGCGCTGGCGCCGCTGGCCATCGTCCGTCGGCGCTGGCTGCCCGCGCCGGGTACCCGCCTGCAGACAGCGGCTACCGGTCTGATGCTGATTGGCGGCTATTCGGTCTGTTATTTCGAGGCGATGGCTAACGGTGTGACGCCGGGACTTATCGCCACCATCATGGGGATCCAGCCCATCCTTACGCTTTGCGTGGTGGAGCGTCGCCTGCAGGGGCGGCGGCTGACAGGACTGCTGCTTGCCCTGGCGGGGCTGGTTCTGTTGGTGTGGCGCAGCCTGGCGGCCTCGCCGATGGCGATGGTGGGGATCCTGTTTGCGCTGGCGGCGCTGCTGCTGATGACCTTTGGCGCGCTGTGGCAAAAGCGCAGCCGTCAGGCGCCAGCGGATGTCCTGCCGCTGCAGTACGCTGTCAGTCTTGGGCTGTGCCTGCTGATTGCCCCGGTCAGCGGCTTCCAGTTTACCGTTAACGCCGGGTTGATTATTCCGGTGCTGTTTCTCGGACTGTTGATCTCGGTGGTCGCCCAGTTGCTGCTGTACCGTCTGCTGAGCGCGGGAAATATTGTCAATGTCACCAGCCTCTTTTATCTGGTGCCAGCGATCACGGCCCTGCTGGATTATCTGCTGCTGGGCAACCGGCTGTCGGCGGCGGCGATGGTCGGTATGGTGGCGATCATCGGCGGGATCGTGCTGGTGTTCCGCACCGCGAAGGTGCGCGCCGGCTGATGGCGAGCCGGGCGCTGCGGCGTCCGGTTCATTCTCCTGTCATCTTTTTTACGCATGATCCCGGCCGCTTATTTTGATCAACAAGGGAAAGCACATGGGCAACTCGCTGACGATTTTCGATCTCGATAACACCCTGATACAGGGCGATAGTAGTACGGTCTGGAGCCAGTTTATGGTTCGTGAAGGGCTGGCGACGCAGAAGGGGTATCTTGCCCGCGAGGCGCGGCTGATGGCGGATTATGACCGGGGGGAAATGAATATCGTCGATTATGTGGCCCTGATCCAGGCGCCGCTGGCTGGAATACCGAAATCGGATGTTGATGCGCTGGTGGCCCGCTGCGTGCGCGAGGCGATCCTGCCCCGGGTCTATCCGCAGGCGTGGGAGCTCATTCGTCGTCTGCGGGCCGAGGGGGAGCAGATGCTGATTATCTCCGCCTCGGTTAGCCTGCTGGTGCAGGCGGTGGCCGCCGCGCTGGCGATCGATCAGGCGCTGGGCATTGACGTGGCGATGGTCGACGGCGGCTACAGCGGGGTCATTGCCGGGATCCCCAGCTATCAGCAGGGGAAGGTGGCGCGTCTGGCGCAGTGGCGCGAGGCGCATCCGCAGTATGACGGCGAGGTGACGTTCTATACCGATTCCATTAACGATCTGCCGCTGTGCCTGCATGCGGATCGCGTGCGGCTGGTCAATCCCTGTCCGCAGCTGCAGGCGGCGGGTGCCGGATACGGCTGGCCGGTGCTGAGCTGGCGGCTGGAATAGCGGAGCGGATAAATTTTTCTGCGGGTTCAGTCGTTCCAGGCCGGATAAGCCCTGTAGGCCGGGTAAGGCGCCAGCCGCCACCCGGCATAAAAGCAGCTCCGTGCCTGATGCCATCGCCCGGCGGCGCAGTCCAAGTTGCTTGCCGGGCCTACAGACAGTCGGAGCCGGACAAGTAGGCCGGGTAAGGCGCAGCCGCCACCCGGCATAAACGCAGCTCCGTGCCTGATGCCATCGCCCGGCGGCGCAGTTGCTTGCCGGGCCTACAGACAGTCGGAGCCGGACAAGTAGGCCGGGTAAGGCGCAGCCGCCACCCGGCATAAACGCAGCTCCGTGCCTGATGGCATCGCCCGGCGGCGCAGTTGCTTGCCGGGCCTACAGACAGTCGGAGCCGGACGAGTAGGCCGGATAAGGCGAAGCCGCCATCCGGCACAAAGGCGCGCTAGCGTCCGCCCTGATACAGCGGCACCGCGGTGCCGCCGATATAACGACGGCGCAGCCAGGCGGAAAGGGTGTCCATGATCATCACCACCGCCACCAGCAGCAGGGTGATAAACATCACCACATCCCAGTTCCACAGGCGCATATTCTCGGCATAGATAAGCCCAATACCGCCGGCGCCGACGAAGCCCAGCACCGCCGCGGAGCGGGTGTTGGATTCAATCTGATACAGGCTAAGCGCGAGAAAGGTCGGGAACGACTGGGTAAAAATGCCAAAGCGATGCTTTTGCAGGCCGTTCGCGCCCACGGCGGTCAGCCCGCGCCCGGGGGAATGGTCCACGGCTTCGTGTCCTTCTGCGTACAGCCGTCCCAGCAGACCGGTGTCCTGCATGATGATCGCCAGCACCCCGGCCAGCGGCCCGAGGCCTACCGCGCGCACGAAAATCAACCCCCAGATAGCCATATCGATCCCGCGCAGCACATCAAACAGGCGGCGCATCAGCAGGGCAAGGGTCCCCAGCAGCATGCCGCGCATGATGTTGCGGGCAGCAAAGAAGGAGAGCAGCAGCGCCAGCACCGTGGCGGTCAGCGTCCCGGCGAAGACGATAGCCAGGGTGATGCCGATTTGCGTGAAGTAATAGCCGAACGGCCAGTTCCAGAAGTCGTGCCAGACGAACATCCGCGCCAGGTAGCGGCCAATCTGCTGCAGGCCGGTGGTCAGCTGTTCGCCGCTGATGCCGAACTGCAGAAAAAACCAAACGTAATAGAGCACGCAGGCCAGCGCCACCAGCCCGACGTAGCGCAGGTAGCGCCCCTGGACCAGGTAGAGCTGCTTATGCTGCCGCCGGCTGGCGGCGATATCCGGTTGCATGTGCCAGATGCTCATTTTTTTCCCTCCAGTACCCACAGGCGCAGACGACCGGACAGCATGTCCAGCGCCGACACCACCAGAATGATCAGCAGCAGGGTGATGCTCACCTGATCGTAGCGATCGAGTTTGATGTTGGTCATCAGCTCCTGACCGATGCCGCCCGCGCCCACCAGTCCGAGAATCGTCGACGAACGGAAGTTGATTTCAAGCCGCATAAAGCCGTAGGAGAGAAATAGCGGTTTCACCTGCGGCCACAGGGCGAAGCGGATTTTCTGCAGCGGCGACGCGCCGCAGGCCGCCAGGCCGCGTACAGGTTTGTTTTGTGCGCTTTCCACCGCCTCGTAGAACAGTTTGGTCAGGCTGCCGACGGTGTGCAGCATCAGCGCCAGAAAGCCCGGGATCGCGCCGATGCCGAACGCCATGACAAAGATCACCGCCCACGCCAGCTCGGGCATGGTGCGCAAAAAGGCTACCAGCACGCGAATAGCAAAGCGCACCGGAGCCGGGGACCAGGCGTTATTGGCGGCAAGAAACGCGAAAACCGTGGCAATGGCGACCGCCACCAGCGTTGAGGCCAGCGCCAGCTGCAGGGTTTCCCAGATCAGCGGCAGCTGGATCGGCAGGCGATATCCCCACCAGGCCAGCGACCCTTTGGTCTGCACATCGGCGAACAGGTTACCGACACTCAGGGGCGGAATGGTCTCTGCCATATAGTCAAAGAAGTGGGGCAGCGAGTGCCAGATGGTCAGCAGATTAAATTCCGCAGCGCTGCCGGCGGCAAAATAGAGCGCCAGCAGGAGTAGCGACCAGCAGACGGTATCGCGCTTTTGCCGCGAGCGTACCTGCTGGTAATAGCGTTCAAATTCGGTGTGGGTCGTCTTCATGCGTCGGGGATCTTCAACGTAGCGCCGCCGCTTACCCTGGCGGCAAGCAGGCGGCGTTGAGGCAGAATTAACGCGCGCTCACCAGCTCGCGTTTCATATCGATAATCTGCTGAAAGTCAGCCACGCTGCCCGGGCCGATGTGCTGGGTACCGCCCATCGCTTTGATAAAGCAGGCGTGATCCTCGGTGTCGAGTTTTTTCACTGCCGCCACGACCTTCGCCTTAAAGTCTGCCGGCAGCGCATTGCTCACCAGGATCGGGCCGTTCGGGATCAGCGGCGATTGCCAGATAATGCGGATCTGTTTCATCAGATCCGGATGATCCATGCGAATCAGACGGTTGAACGCGCCGGTGGTGTAGCCGGTGTTGTAATCGCCGACCATCGAGGCCCACGTGACCGCGCCGGCGAACTGGCCGTTCAGCACGCCGAGGATGTCCTGCTCGTGGCCGCCGGAGAAGGTAACGCTGGAGAAGGTGTTGTTGTATTTGTTGTCGGCGTTACCGCCGAATTTTTCTTTAAACGCATGGTTAGGGATCAAATACCCGGAAGTGGAATCTGGATCGGCGAAGCCGAAGGCTTTCCCTTTTAAATCATCCAGCGTTTTGTACGGGGAGTCGGCTTTGACGATCACAACGGAGTGATAGCCTCGAGACTGATCTTTGTCGTCCACGGCGATGCCGACGATATCCACGGCTTTCGGGTTATTGATATAAACCGAAGCGTAAGAGGAGGGGGACATGCTTAGCACCACGTCGACTTTGCCTCCCAGCAGACCCTGGATCACCCCGGAATAGTCGGAAGAGTTGCGCAGTTTGGTATCCACGTTCAGTTCTTTATCGAGGAAGGCCTTTACGCACTGGTTATCGCCGATTTGCTGGGTAGCGTTCTGGCCGCCGAGAATGCCCAGATTGAGCTCTTTCGGCTGCGCTGCCGCCGCCTAGATCGGAAGAGCACACG
>ERZ507554.75-NODE-75-length-20959-cov-5.14925_pt1 | contig 20959 bp, 24 predicted proteins | sample MGYA00248668_ERZ507554 | MGnify/ENA primary metagenome ERZ507554 (study PRJEB26165, sample SAMN02676187) | human gut metagenome | isolation source: stool | host: Homo sapiens | place: USA | study: EMG produced TPA metagenomics assembly of the C.diff FMT (human gut...
ATCTCTCATTATTCCATTGCTAACCTTGTTATAGCAAGTTGACTTTCACCTTTTATCACCCGGTTACTCACAGTTTTATCACCTGCACATACAGATTGTTCTAATAACAAACAAAATGGCGGTCAGGCAAACCGTGAAAACAGGATAATGATAAATATAAGCATATAAAAATGAGTGGCGCTAATGCGTCCGGCTATTTAGAATCGCGCACCATGAAAACTGAGACCCCAACCGTAAAAATGGTTGCCATTGCTGCTGATGAAGCGGGGCAACGTATCGACAACTTTTTGCGTACGCAATTGAAAGGCGTACCAAAGAGCATGATTTACCGTATCCTGCGTAAAGGCGAGGTGCGGGTAAACAAAAAGCGCGTGAAGCCTGAATATAAGCTGGAAGCGGGTGATGAAGTCCGTATCCCGCCGGTGCGCGTGGCGGAGCGTGAAGAAGAGGCGGTATCGCCGCATCTGCAGAAAGTGGCCGCGCTCTCTGAGGTGATCCTCTATGAAGACGATCATATTCTGGTGCTCAATAAACCTTCTGGTACCGCGGTTCATGGCGGCAGCGGCTTGAGCTTTGGCGTGATCGAAGGACTGCGCGCGCTGCGTCCCGAGGCGCGTTTCCTTGAACTGGTGCATCGGCTCGACCGGGATACCTCCGGTGTTCTGCTGGTAGCGAAGAAGCGTTCAGCGCTGCGCTCGCTGCACGAGCAACTGCGCGATAAAGGCATGCAGAAAGACTACCTGGCGCTGGTGCGCGGCCAGTGGCAGTCGCATACCAAAGTGGTCCAGGCCCCGCTGTTGAAGAATATTCTGCAGAGTGGGGAGCGGATCGTTCGCGTCAGTCAGGAAGGTAAGCCGTCGGAGACGCGCTTTAAAGTGGAAGAGCGTTACGAATTCGCCACGCTGGTGCGCTGCAGTCCGGTCACCGGGCGGACGCATCAGATCCGCGTTCATACCCAGTATGCCGGCCATCCTATCGCCTTTGACGACCGCTATGGCGACCGCGAGTTCGACAAGCAGCTGTCCGCTACCGGCTTAAATCGCCTGTTCCTGCACGCGGCGGCGTTGAAGTTTACCCACCCGGGAAGCGGGGAGGTCATGCGCGTTGAAGCGCCGCTGGATAACCAGCTGAAGCACTGTTTACAGGTGCTACGCAAAAGCAAATAAGCGCAACGGCGGAATCAGTTCCGCCGTTTTTTTTGCTTCAGCCTAACAGCGGGTTGTAATTTTCGCGGCGCAGCATTTGACAGAGCGCGATTAAAGGTAAACCGACCAGCGTGTTCGGGTCGCGGCCTTCCAGTCGTTCAAATAGCGTAATGCCCAATCCTTCGCTCTTGAAACTCCCGGCGCACTGCAGTGGGTTCTCTTTGCGCACATAGCCCTCGATCTCTTTATCGCTGAGATGCCGGAAGTGAACGTCAAAGGGTTCGCATTCGGTTTGCAGATGGCCGCTGGCAGAGTTGTACAGCGCCAGTCCGGTATAAAAGGTAATGATTGACCCGCTGGCCTTTCTTAACTGCCGGCGGGCAATTTCTTCGGTGTGCGGTTTGCCGGTGATTTCACCGTCCAGTACGCAAACCTGATCGGAGCCTATAATAAGGTGATTGGGGAAGCGCGAGGCCAGGCTCTGCGCTTTAGCCTGCGCCAGCCGGGTAACAAGCTGACGCGCGGATTCATCAGGCCGGGGCGTTTCGTCGACGTCAGGCGCGGCACATTCAAACGGTAAACCCAGTTTTTCCAGCAGCATGCGCCGCCAGGGAGAGGTTGATGCCAGGATAAGTTCAGACATATTTTTTCATCCACATATAGCGCTTCGCAGAGCATCATCTTAAACTATGCGCCGCAATGTGTGCGAATAAATGGCAAAAGGCAACCTGAGGCTGCCTTTTTCTTTGACTCTATGACATTACAAAGTTAATATGCGCGCCCTATGCAAAAGGTAAAATTACCCCTGACTCTTGATCCGGTCCGCACGGCTCAAAAACGCCTTGATTACGAAGGCATCTATGCCGGCGATCAGGTTGAACGTGTAGCCGATTCTGTAGTCAGCGTGGACAGCGATGTGGAATGCAGCATGTCGTTCGCTATCGATAACCAGCGTCTCGCCGTCATCACTGGCGATGCAAAGGTGACGGTAACCCTCGAATGCCAGCGTTGCGGGAAACCGTTCTCCCATCACGTCCACACCACGTATTGTTTTAGCCCCGTCAGAAATGACGAACAGGCCGAAGCACTACCGGAAGCGTATGAGCCGATTGAGGTTAACGAATTCGGTGAAATCGACCTGCAGGCAATGGTCGAGGATGAAATTATCCTCTCCCTGCCCGTAGTTCCGGTGCATGATTCTGAACACTGTGAAGTGTCCGACGCGGACATGGTCTTTGGCGAACTGCCTGAAGAGGCACAAAAACCAAACCCATTTGCCGTATTAGCCAGCTTAAAGCGTAAGTAATTGAGGAGTAAGGTCCATGGCCGTACAACAGAATAAACCAACCCGTTCCAAACGTGGCATGCGTCGTTCCCATGACGCGCTGACCGCAGTCACCAGCCTGTCTGTAGACAAAACTTCTGGTGAGAAACACCTGCGTCACCACATCACTGCCGACGGTTTCTACCGCGGTCGCAAGGTTATCGCTAAGTAATCACGCGATACTCGCAGGATTTCCCGTTGCAGGCCATGGCGGGCGTATGCGTCCCTGGATACCCGGTTAACCCGGTCGCCAGGGGCATTAATGCCCGAGTTGTTGCGTCTGCAGCGTGAGTTTTCGCGGGTGCCAGCGTGATGAAGCTTAGTGAGGACTCCCCGGGTAACTGGGGAATCACCGAACCGGGCAGCGACGATACCTTGACACGTCTAACCCTGGCGTTAGATGTCATGGGGGGCGATTTTGGCCCATCCGTGACAGTGCCTGCAGCACTGCAGGCACTGAACTCTAATTCGCAACTCACACTTCTTTTAGTCGGCGATCCCGACGCCATCACGCCATTACTCGCCAAAGCTGACTTCGAACAACGTTCGCGTCTGCAGGTTATTCCTGCGCAGTCAGTTATTGCCAGTGATGCGCGACCCGCACAGGCTATCCGCAGCAGTCGCGGTAGCTCAATGCGCGTGGCGCTGGAGCTTGTGAAAGAAGGGCGGGCGCAAGCCTGCGTTAGCGCCGGTAACACTGGCGCGCTGATGGGCCTGGCGAAACTGCTGCTCAAACCGATCGAAGGTATTGAGCGGCCGGCGCTGGTGACGGTCCTGCCACACCAGCAGAAAGGCAAAACCGTGGTGCTGGATCTCGGCGCCAACGTTGATTGCGACAGCACGATGCTGGTGCAGTTCGCCGTGATGGGCGCGGTGCTGGCGGAAGAGGTGCTCGGCATTGCCAGCCCTCGCGTCGCCTTGCTAAATATTGGCGAAGAAGAGATGAAAGGTCTCAGCAGCATTCGCGATGCTGCCGCAGTACTTAAAACGCTGCCTTCCCTCAACTACATTGGCTATCTTGAAGCCAATGAATTGTTGACCGGAAAAACCGATGTGCTGGTTTGTGATGGATTCACGGGCAACGTCACATTAAAAACCATGGAAGGTGTTGTCAGAATGTTCCTTTCACTGCTGAAATCTCAGGGAGAGGGCAAAAAAAGGTCGTGGTGGCTGCTGTTACTAAAACGTTGGTTACAAAAAAGCCTGGCGAGGCGATTCAGTCACCTCAACCCCGACCAGTATAATGGCGCCTGTCTGTTAGGATTGCGCGGTTCCGTGATCAAGAGTCATGGTGCTGCCAATCAACGCGCCTTTAGCGTCGCAATAGAGCAGGCAGTGCAGGCGGTGCAGCGGCAAATTCCTCTACGGATCGCCGCGCGCCTGGAATCTTTATACCCAGCTGGTTTCGAGCTGCCGGAAAGCGACAGTGACCTGAACGCCCGACAGCAAAGCGGGACGGATGGCCACCATTGACGCCCGGCAAGTTGAACGAGGCGGGTATATCACCCAAGAGTGACTGAGCGTACATGTATACGAAGATTATTGGTACCGGCAGCTATCTGCCCGAGCAAGTGCGTACAAACGCCGACCTGGAAAAAATGGTAGAGACCTCTGACGAGTGGATTGTCACCCGCACAGGTATCCGTGAGCGTCGTATTGCCGCAGCGCATGAAACAGTTGCTACGATGGGCTTTGAAGCCGCAAAGCAGGCGCTGGCGATGGCCGGCGTGACCGCGGAGCAAATTGGTCTGATTATTGTTGCGACCACCTCCGGTACGCACGCGTTTCCGAGTTCGGCATGCCAGATCCAGTCAATGCTGGGCGTTAAAGGTTGCCCGGCGTTTGATGTCGCCGCCGCCTGTGCGGGGTTCACTTACGCGCTGAGCGTTGCCGATCAGTATGTGAAAAACGGCGCGGTTGACTATGCGCTGGTTGTCGGCGCTGATGTGCTGGCGCGTACCTGCGATCCGGCGGATCGCGGAACGATTATTATTTTCGGCGACGGCGCCGGCGCGGTGGTGCTGGGCGCCTCCGAAGAGCCGGGTATTATCTCAACGCATCTGCATGCCGACGGCAGCTATGGCGAGCTGCTGACCCTGCCGAACGCCGATCGCGTCGATCCGGAAAATCCGATCTATCTGACGATGGCCGGCAATGAAGTGTTCAAAGTGGCGGTCACCGAGCTGGCGCATATCGTTGATGAGACGCTGGCGGCAAATAATCTTGAGCGTTCGGCGCTGGACTGGCTGGTACCGCATCAGGCTAACCTGCGGATCATCAGTGCGACGGCGAAAAAACTGGGCATGTCGATGGATAACGTCGTTGTGACGCTTGACCGTCACGGTAACACCTCCGCGGCGTCAGTTCCTTGCGCGCTGGATGAGGCCGTTCGCGATGGCCGTATTCAACGCGGTCAACTGATTCTGCTGGAAGCCTTTGGTGGCGGTTTCACCTGGGGTTCCGCGCTGGTTCGTTTTTAGTATAAGGATTTAAACATGACGCAATTTGCTTTTGTGTTCCCGGGACAGGGCTCTCAGTCCGTAGGTATGCTGGCCGATATGGCGGCGACCTGGCCGGTGATTGAAGAGACCTTCGGTGAAGCTTCCGCAGCGTTGGGTTACGATCTGTGGGCGCTGGTTCAACAGGGGCCAGCAGAAGAGCTGAATAAAACCTGGCAGACCCAGCCGGCGCTGCTGACCGCCTCCGTGGCGCTGTATCGTGTCTGGCAGCAGCAGGGCGGCAAAGCGCCGGCGCTGCTGGCGGGGCACAGCCTCGGCGAATACTCCGCGCTGGTGTGTGCCGGCGTTATCGGTTTCGCTGATGCCGTTCGCCTGGTTGAGCTACGCGGGAAATTCATGCAGGAAGCCGTACCGGAAGGTACCGGCGCCATGTCCGCGATTATCGGTCTGGATGACGCTTCTATCGCCAAAGCCTGTGAAGAGTCTGCCGAAGGGCAGGTCGTCTCTCCGGTGAACTACAATTCCCCGGGCCAGGTGGTTATCGCTGGGCACAAAGAGGCCGTTGAACGTGCGGGCGCCGCTTGTAAAGCCGCCGGCGCCAAGCGCGCGCTGCCGCTGCCGGTGAGCGTGCCGTCCCACTGTGCGCTGATGAAGCCAGCCGCAGAAAAACTGGCGGTAGAGCTGCAGAAAATCACCTTCAACGCGCCGACGATTCCTGTCGTGAATAACGTCGACGTGAAATGCGAAACCGCGCCGGACGCCATTCGCGACGCGCTGGTCCGCCAGCTGTACAGTCCGGTGCAGTGGACTAAGACCGTTGAGTTTATGGCTGCCGAGGGCGTAACGCATCTGTATGAGGTTGGCCCGGGTAAAGTCCTCACCGGCCTGACCAAACGTATTGTTGACACCCTGACCGCTTCCGCGCTTAACGAGCCGGCGGCGATGTCTGCGGCGCTTGAGCAATAAAAGAGGAAAACCATGAGTTTTGAAGGAAAAATCGCGCTGGTTACCGGTGCAAGCCGCGGTATTGGCCGTGCAATCGCTGAAACGCTCGCCGCCCGTGGCGCGAAAGTTATCGGTACTGCGACCAGCGAAAGCGGCGCGCAGGCCATCAGCGACTATTTAGGCGCCAACGGTAAAGGTCTGATGTTGAATGTGACCGACCCGGCATCTATTGAATCTGTTCTGGAAAATGTTCGCGCAGAGTTTGGCGAAGTTGATATCCTGGTAAATAATGCCGGTATCACTCGTGACAACCTGTTAATGCGCATGAAAGATGACGAGTGGAACGATATTATCGAAACCAACCTGTCATCGGTTTTCCGTCTGTCAAAAGCGGTAATGCGCGCTATGATGAAAAAGCGTCATGGACGTATTATCACTATCGGTTCTGTGGTTGGTACCATGGGAAATGCGGGTCAGGCTAACTACGCTGCGGCGAAAGCAGGTCTGATCGGCTTCAGTAAATCACTGGCACGTGAAGTTGCGTCCCGCGGTATTACTGTAAACGTTGTTGCTCCGGGCTTTATTGAAACGGACATGACGCGTGCGCTGACCGATGAGCAGCGTGCGGGTACGCTGGCGGCAGTTCCTGCGGGGCGCCTTGGCACCCCAAATGAAATCGCCAGCGCGGTTGCATTTTTAGCCTCTGACGAAGCAAGTTACATCACTGGTGAAACGCTGCACGTTAACGGCGGAATGTACATGGTCTGACCGAGATTTGTGCAAAACGTTCAGGAACCGCGCACCTCGCACGGTTTCATGTGCGGTTTTGTGCGAAAAGATTTGCGTTCTTAGGGCAAACGGCCTCAAAATAGCGCAAAATCGTGGTAAGACCTGCCGGGATTTAGTTGCAAATTTTTCAACATTTTATACACTACGAAAACCATCGCGAAAGCGAGTTTTGATAGGAAATTTAAGAGTATGAGCACTATCGAAGAACGCGTTAAGAAAATTATCGGCGAGCAGCTGGGCGTTAAGCAGGAAGAAGTTACCAACAATGCTTCCTTCGTTGAAGACCTGGGCGCTGATTCTCTTGACACCGTTGAGCTGGTAATGGCTCTGGAAGAAGAGTTTGATACTGAGATTCCGGACGAAGAAGCTGAGAAAATCACCACCGTTCAGGCTGCCATTGATTACATCAACGGCCACCAGGCGTAAGTGAACATCTCCAGGCGGTCATTCGACCGCCTGAGTTTTATCTTTTTTTTGTCCCACAAGAATCTATTTTCCCTCCCTGGAGGACAAACGTGTCTAAGCGTCGTGTAGTTGTGACCGGACTGGGCATGTTGTCTCCTGTCGGCAATACCGTAGAGTCTACCTGGAAAGCTCTCCTTGCCGGTCAGAGTGGCATCAGCCTGATCGACCATTTCGATACTAGCGCCTATGCAACGAAATTTGCTGGCTTAGTAAAGGATTTTAACTGTGATGACATTATCTCGCGCAAAGAGCAGCGCAAGATGGATGCCTTCATTCAATATGGAATTGTCGCTGGCGTTCAGGCCATGCAGGATTCTGGCCTTGAAGTGACGGAAGAGAATGCAACCCGTATTGGCGCCGCTATCGGCTCCGGTATTGGCGGTCTCGGCTTGATCGAAGAAAACCACAGTTCGCTGGTTAACGGTGGACCGCGTAAGATCAGCCCATTCTTCGTTCCTTCCACAATTGTTAACATGGTGGCCGGGCATCTGACCATCATGTTTGGTCTGCGCGGGCCAAGTATCTCTATCGCGACTGCATGTACTTCAGGTGTGCACAACATCGGCCAGGCCGCGCGCATCATCGCCTATGGCGATGCCGATGCGATGGTGGCAGGCGGTGCGGAGAAAGCCAGTACCCCGCTTGGCGTGGGTGGTTTTGGTGCAGCACGTGCGCTCTCTACGCGCAATGACAACCCGCAGGCGGCGAGCCGTCCGTGGGATAAAGATCGCGATGGCTTCGTGCTGGGCGATGGCGCGGGCATGGTAGTGCTGGAAGAGTACGAGCATGCGAAAAAACGCGGCGCCAAAATCTACGCCGAGATCGTCGGCTTTGGTATGAGCAGCGATGCTTACCATATGACGTCTCCGCCGGAAGATGGCGCTGGCGCTGCGCTGGCGATGGTCAATGCTATTCGCGATGCGGGCATCGAACCGGGCCAGATTGGCTACGTCAACGCCCACGGCACCTCGACGCCGGCTGGTGATAAAGCGGAAGCGCAGGCGGTTAAGTCTGTCTTCGGTGAGGCAGCGAGCCGCGTACTGGTAAGCTCCACCAAATCCATGACCGGGCATTTGCTGGGTGCGGCAGGGGCGGTAGAGTCGATTTACTCTATCCTGGCGCTGCGCGATCAGGCGGTTCCGCCGACGATCAACCTCGACAACCCGGATGAGGGCTGCGACCTCGACTTCGTTCCGCACGAAGCGCGTCAGGTTTCCGGTATGGAGTACACCCTGTGCAACTCCTTCGGTTTTGGCGGCACTAACGGTTCGTTAATCTTCAAAAAAGTATGACAGGGCTTGCCCCGGTACAGCTTTAACAAAAGGCCCGTTCGTCGGGCCTTTTTTATTCAGCTTTCTCCGCTTGTCCTCTGCTTTGGGTCCTGAGACACTGACCGACCAGTGAAAAGGAGTCCTTTATGTTCTTAATAAATGGCGTTGCACAGGACACGCTGGTGGCGAACGATCGCGCCACCCAGTTTGGCGACGGCTGTTTTACCACCGCCCGCATCCAGCACGGGCAGGTTGCGCTGCTGGATGCTCATCTACAGCGTTTGCAGATGATCTGCGAAAAATTACGCATCCCATTTGATGACTGGCTGACGCTGAGCGATGAGATGCAGCGTCTGGCGCGGCCGCATGCGCAGGGTGTGCTGAAGGTGACCCTGACCCGCGGCGCCGGCGGGAGGGGATACAGCACGACGGGCTGCCTGACACCGACCCGCATTCTCAGCGTCTCTCCGTTCCCGGCGCATTATGCGCGCTGGCGGGAGGAGGGCGTTTCCCTGATCCAGAGCCCGGTGCCTTTGGGCCGCAACCCCTGGCTGGCTGGCCTGAAGCATCTTAATCGCCTTGAGCAGGTGCTGATCCGCTCTCATCTTGAACAGACGGACGCCGATGAGGCGCTGGTCCTTGACAGTGATGGGTGGCTTACGGAATGCTGTGCCGCGAATTTATTCTGGCGTAAGGGACGTGATGTATTTACTCCGCGACTCGATTATGCCGGGGTCAACGGCATTATGCGGCAGCGCTGTATTGCGCAGCTGGCACCATCGACATTTCGCGTTGTCGAAGTCACTGCGCGCCCCGAGGCGTTGCGTGAAGCCGATGAGGTACTGATCTGTAATGCGCTGATGCCACTGGTGCCGGTTCGTCGCTGGGAAGAGACCGTCTGGTCCTCGCGTGAGCTTTACCATTTTTTAGCCCCTTTGTGTGAGCTGTCTGGTTAGTATGAAGAAAATGTTACGATTTATTCTGCTGTTAGTGGTGGTGTTGGGCATCGCCGCGGCGGCAGGCATGTGGAAAGTACGCCAGCTGGCGGACAGCAAGCTGCTGATTAAAGAAGAGACGATCTTCACCCTGGAGGCCGGCACCGGGCGTCTGGCGCTGGGCGAGGATCTTTATCGCGAGAAGGTGATCAATCGCCCGCGCGTTTTCCAGTGGTTGCTGCGGGTGGAACCTGAGCTGTCTCACTTCAAAGCCGGGACCTATCGCTTCACCCCGCAGATGACGGTGCGCGAGATGCTGCAGTTGCTGGCCAGCGGTAAAGAGGCGCAGTTTCCGTTGCGCTTTGTCGAAGGTATGCGCGTCAGCGACTACCTTCGCCAGCTGCGCGATGCCCCGTACGTGAAACACACGCTTGATGACGACAGCTACGCGACGGTGGCTAAGGCGTTAGGGCTCGAGCATGCCGACTGGGTGGAGGGCTGGTTTTGGCCGGATACCTGGATGTACACCGCTAATACCAGTGATATCGCCATCCTCAAGCGCGCGCATCAGAAAATGGTCACCGAAGTGGCGAAGATCTGGGAAGGACGGATGGAGAATCTGCCCTATGCCGATCAGAACCAGCTGTTGACCATGGCCTCGATTATTGAGAAAGAGACCGCGGTGGCGGAAGAGCGTGATCGCGTCGCGTCGGTATTTATCAACCGCCTGCGCATCGGTATGCGCTTACAGACCGATCCGACCGTGATCTACGGGATGGGCGAAGGATATACTGGTAAGTTAACGCGTAAGGATCTCGAGACGCCGACCGCATACAATACTTATACCATCAGCGGCTTGCCGCCAGGCCCTATCGCGGTGCCGGGCGAAGCGTCACTGAAGGCGGCCGCCCATCCGGCGAAAACGCCATATCTCTATTTCGTCGCCGACGGGAAAGGGGGCCATACGTTTACCACAAACCTGGTCAGCCATAACCGCGCGGTGCAGGACTATCTGAAAGTACTTAAGGAAAAAAATGCGCAGTAACTATATCGTCATCGAGGGGCTGGAAGGCGCCGGGAAGACCACCGCGCGTCAACTGGTGGTGGAGACGCTGCAGTCGGCAGGTATTCACGATATGGTGTTTACCCGCGAGCCGGGGGGCACCATCCTCGCCGAAAAGCTGCGTAGCCTGGTGCTGGATATCCAGTCCACAGGCGATGAAGTCATTAATGATAAAGCAGAAGTGCTGATGTTTTACGCGGCGCGCGTCCAGCTGGTGGAGACCGTGATTAAGCCTGCTCTGGCCCGCGGCCAGTGGGTGATCGGCGATCGTCACGATCTGTCGACTCAGGCCTATCAGGGCGGCGGTCGGGGAATTGACCGCACGATGCTAGCGACGCTGCGCGACGCGGTACTCGGCGATTTTCGCCCCAATCTGACACTGTACCTCGACGTCACGCCAGAAGTCGGGCTGCAGCGCGCCCGGGCCCGCGGCGAGCTGGATCGCATTGAGCAGGAGTCCATGAACTTCTTCAATCGCACCCGTGCGCGCTATCTTGAGCTGGCCGCAGTCGATCCTTCAATCCGTACGATTGACGCGACTCAGTCGCTGGACGCCGTAGCGCGTGACATTCGCGCCACGATCGTCCAGTGGATGGCGGAGCAGCCGGCATGAAATGGTATCCGTGGCTGCGCCCCTCGTTCGAGCAACTGGTCGGTAGCTATCAGACCGGACGAGGCCACCACGCCTTACTGTTACAGTCCCTGCGCGGGATGGGCGGCGAGGCGTTAATTTACGCACTGTGCCGCTTCCTGATGTGCCGCCAGCCCGAAGGGCATAAAAGCTGCGGCCAGTGCCATAGTTGCCAGCTGATGCAGGCCGGTACGCATCCTGATTACTATTCGCTAAGCCCTGAGAAGGGCAAGAGCGCGCTGGGCATTGACGCGGTGCGCGATGTTAATGAAAAGCTCTATGAGCGCGCGCGCCTCGGTGGGGCGAAAGTGGTATGGATTAGCGATGCCGCCTTGCTGACCGATGCTGCCGCTAACGCCTTACTGAAAACGCTGGAGGAGCCCCCGGAGAATACCTGGTTCTTCCTCGCCTGTGAGGAACCGGCACGTCTGCTGACCACCTTGCGCAGCCGTTGTCGGCTGTACCATCTGGCGCCACCCTCAGAATCTTATGCTCTGGCCTGGCTGTCGCGGGAGGTGAACCAGCCGCATGAAGCGTTGCTGACGGCGTTACGTCTGTGCGCTGGCGCGCCGGCTGCGGCGCTCGAAGTGCTACAGGAGCCGCAGTGGACGGCGCGACAGCAGCTGTGTCAGGCGTTGGCGACTACCCTGGCGAGCGGTGACTGGCTGGCGCTACTGGCGATACTTAATCATGAACAGGCGGCGGTTCGCCTGCACTGGCTGGCATCGCTGCTGGTCGATGCGCAAAAACGACAGCAGGGGATTGCCCTGGTGAGTAATCCGGACGTCTGGCCGCTGCTGGAGCAGCTGGCGCACAGCCTGCCGGCCGCCCGGCTGCAGGCGATCGCTGATGACGTCTGTACCTGCCGCGAGCAATTGCTGAACGTCGTCGGCGTTAACCGCGAACTGCTGCTTACCGAGCGCTTGCTGCGCTGGGAACATTACCTGCAACCTGGGACGGTTTTACCCGTCTCCCACCTCTGAGTGAGACATTATGTTTTTAGTCGACTCCCACTGCCATCTTGATGGTCTGGATTATCAAACTTTGCACAAAAACGTCGACGACGTGCTGGCAAAAGCGGCCGCGCGCGATGTGAAATTTTGCCTCGCGGTCGCCACGACGTTGCCCGGCTACCGCAGTATGCGTGAGCTGGTGGGGACGCGTGATAACGTCGTCTTCTCCTGCGGCGTGCACCCGTTAAACCAGGACGAGCCCTACGAGGTCGAGACCCTGCGCGCGCTGGCAGCGGAAGAGGGCGTTGTGGCGATGGGGGAGACCGGTCTGGATTATTTTTATACCCCGGAAACCAAAACTCAGCAGCAAACCTCCTTCCGCGATCACATTCGCATCGGCCGCGAGCTGAATAAACCAGTGATCGTCCACACCCGCGACGCGCGTGCCGACACCCTGGCGATTTTGCGCGAAGAAAAAGTGACGGATTGCGGTGGCGTACTACACTGTTTCACTGAAGACAGGGAGACTGCGGGTAAACTGCTCGACATGGGGTTCTATATTTCGTTTTCCGGTATCGTCACGTTCCGCAACGCGGAGCAGCTGCGTGATGCGGCGCGCTATGTTCCACTGGATCGCCTGCTGGTGGAGACCGATTCGCCGTACCTGGCGCCGGTACCCCATCGTGGCAAAGAGAACCAGCCGGCGCTGGTGCGTGACGTTGCTGAATACATGGCGGTGTTGAAGGGGGTGTCGCTGGAGCAGCTGGCCCAGCAGACCACCGACAATTTTGCCACTCTGTTCCACATTGACCCCGCCCGCTTGCAACCCGCTTGATCTGCTTATTATTTTAAGGCTCGTAATTAATAGCCAAAGCGAGTAAAGTTCACCGCCACAAAAGTGGCGGTGAAGGTTTTTTTGCAACATCCAGATACATCTTATGTAAGCTGATGTAAATTTTTACCGTAAGGCTGATTGAAACGTGATAGCCGTCAAACAATCATCCTGTTAATTATTTTACTCTGTGTAATAAATAAAGGGCGCTTAGATGTCCTGTCCACGGCGCGGTTCTCCCCCCGGGCCAATGCGTGAAAACGTAAAAAAAGTACCAAATACTCAGGAGCACTCTCAATTATGTTTAAGAATGCATTTGCTAACCTGCAGAAGGTCGGTAAATCGCTGATGCTGCCGGTATCCGTACTGCCTATCGCAGGTATCCTGCTGGGCGTCGGTTCCGCAAACTTCAGCTGGCTGCCAGCCGTGGTCTCCCACGTTATGGCAGAAGCAGGCGGTTCAGTTTTCGCCAACATGCCGCTGATCTTCGCTATCGGTGTGGCCCTCGGCTTCACCAATAACGACGGTGTATCCGCACTGGCTGCAGTCGTGGCTTACGGCATCATGGTGAAAACCATGGCGGTTGTTGCGCCGCTGGTGCTGCATTTACCTGCTGACGAGATTGCGGCAAAACACCTGGCTGATACCGGCGTGCTTGGCGGTATTATCTCCGGTGCTATCGCCGCGTACATGTTCAATCGCTTCTATCGCATTAAGTTGCCAGAGTACCTTGGCTTCTTTGCGGGCAAGCGCTTTGTACCGATTATCTCCGGTCTGGCCGCTATCTTTACCGGCGTGATCCTCTCCTTCATTTGGCCGCCGATCGGTTCCGCGATCCAAACCTTCTCCCAGTGGGCTGCTTATCAGAACCCGGTGGTAGCGTTTGGTATCTACGGTTTCATCGAGCGTTGCCTGGTGCCGTTTGGTCTGCACCACATCTGGAACGTTCCTTTCCAGATGCAGATCGGCGAATACACCAACGCGGCTGGTCAGGTGTTCCACGGCGATATCCCGCGCTACATGGCAGGCGACCCGACCGCGGGCAAACTGTCTGGCGGCTTCCTGTTCAAAATGTACGGTCTGCCGGCAGCGGCTATCGCGATTTGGCACTCTGCTAAACCGGAAAACCGCGCTAAAGTGGGCGGTATCATGATCTCCGCTGCGCTGACCTCGTTCCTGACCGGTATCACTGAGCCGATCGAGTTCTCGTTCATGTTCGTGGCACCGATCCTGTACGTTATCCATGCCATCCTGGCAGGTCTGGCGTTCCCGATCTGTATCCTGCTGGGTATGCGTGACGGTACCTCGTTCTCTCACGGCCTGATCGACTTTATCGTCCTGTCCGGTAACAGCAGCAAGCTGTGGCTGTTCCCGATCGTCGGTATCTGCTATGCGATCGTGTACTACGTCGTTTTCCGTGTGCTGATTAAAGCGCTGGATCTGAAAACACCGGGTCGTGAAGATACCACCGAAGAGAACAAAGCTGGCGCAACCAGCGAGATGGCTCCGGCGCTGATTGCCGCTTTCGGCGGTAAAGAGAACATCACCAACCTTGACGCATGTATTACTCGTCTGCGTGTTAGCGTGGCGGATGTAGCGAAAGTTGACCAGGCTGGCCTGAAAAAACTGGGCGCCGCTGGCGTGGTAGTAGCAGGTTCAGGCGTACAGGCCATCTTCGGTACCAAGTCCGATAACCTGAAAACTGAAATGGATGAGTACATCCGTAACAGTTAAGACGTAGTATCGGGGAGACTAAGGCAGCCAAATGGCTGCCTTTTTTACGTCTTCAGACGGGGCTTTTGAGGTGGATAACCCTGAAAATTGTCCGGCAAATGCTTATTCCATCATCAGCTAAGTCTATAGTTGAATAAGAAAAAGTGCTTTCAGGTTGAAAGAGGGGGAGAATGTCGCTCATACTCTTATCTGAACCTGTGCGTCCGCGTTTATCTGCAGAAGCAGGCCAGCGCATGGGATTAAACTAATAAGGAATCAGTCATGGCAGAAGAAACGATTTTCAGCAAAATCATTCGCCGGGAAATCCCGTCGGATATTGTTTATCAGGACGATCTGGTTACCGCTTTTCGCGACATCTCTCCGCAGGCGCCGACCCACATTCTGATTGTCCCGAATGTTCTGATTCCTACCGTAAATGACGTCACCACCGAACATGAGCTGGCCCTGGGCCGGATGATGACCGTCGCGGCGAAGATTGCCCGCGATGAAGGTCTCGCCGACGATGGCTACCGGTTGATCGTCAACTGCAACCGCCACGGCGGCCAGGAAGTTTACCATATCCATATGCATCTGCTGGGCGGCCGTCCGCTGGGCCCGATGCTGGCGCACAAAGGCTAACGCCATGCTCAAGACCCTTTTGGGCGCGTGTCTGGCAGCGGGGCTGCTGGCCGGATGTAGTTCCCATCCGGAGATCCCCGTTTCTGAGCAGCAGGCGTTGGTGATGGAATCGAGCGTACTGGCCGCCGGGATCAGCGCGAGCGAGCCCGCGGTCGTGGCGACGGAGATCCAGGCCACCGCCTCCTCAACGCTGTATAACGAGCGCCAGCAGCCGATCACCGTGCATTATCGTTTTTTCTGGTATGACGCTCGCGGACTCGAAATGCATCCGCTGGAGGCACCACGCACCATTGTGGTTCCGGCCCGCTCTTCCGTGACGTTGTACGGCAGCGCCAATATCCTGGGGGCGCATAAGGCCCGCCTTTATCTTTATCTGTAAGGGGTAATTATAATGATGAAAATGTGTCGCTATGCGTTAATCACAGCACTGGCGATATTCCTCGCAGGCTGTGCGGGGTTGCGGGAGCAGCCCGCGCCGGTCGAAGAGGCGAAACCGCAGCCGCAGCAGCCTGCGCAGCCGCAGCCCACGGTGCCGACGGTACCGGCGGTGCCATCCGTCCCATCGCAGCCGGGGCCCATTGAGCATCAGGATCAGCAGTCGGGTCAACCAGCGCCGCGTGTGCGTCATTATGACTGGAACGGCGCGGTCCAGCCGCTGGTGGGGCAGATGCTGCAGGCGAGTGGGGTCAATGCGGGCAGTATTCTGCTGGTTGACAGCGTGAACAACCGCACCAATGGTTCGCTGAATGCCGGGGAAGCGACCACCGCGTTACGCAACGCGCTGGCGGGCAACGGTAAATTTACCCTGGTATCGGCGCAGCAGCTGGCGGTCGCCAAGCAGCAACTGGGCCTGTCGCCGCAGGACAGCCTTGGCAGCCGCAGCAAAGCCATGGGCATCGCCCGCAACGTGGGCGCGCAGTATGTGCTTTACTCCAATGCCACTGGCAACGTCAACGCGCCTGAGCTGAAAATGCAGCTCATGCTGGTGCAAACCGGCGAGATTATCTGGTCAGGTAAAGGTGCGGTTCAGCAACAATAAGCTAACGCGCGACGAACTCTTGTCGCGCTTCTTTCCCCACTATCATCCTGTCGTCTCGCTGGGTCAGAGTGGCCTCAGCGGCGGCAGTGTGATTATCAGCGATGGCGACCGGCGGCACGTGCTGCGTCAGCCGCACGATCCGTCTGCCGCCACTTGCTATTTTCGCCGTCAGTATCGCGCACTCCGCCGACTACCCGTCAGGCTGGCCCCAGCCCCGTTGTTTTACTCGCCCTGCTGGATGGTGGTGGAGTATTGCGCGGGTGAGGTAAAAAGCGCGTTACCAGCCTCCCCGCAGCTGTCGGGCTTATTGTATGATTTGCATCAGCAACCGCGGTTTGGCTGGCGTGTTAGCCTCACACCGCTGCTGGCCCAGTACTGGCAGAGGTGCGATCCAGCGCGGCGCACGCCGCGCTGGCTGCGCTGGCATCAGCGGCTGCGCCGCCAGGGCGAGCCCCGTCCTCTGCGACTGGCGCCGCTGCATATGGACGTCCATGCCGGCAATATTATCCATAATGAGTCCGGTCTGAGGCTGATCGACTGGGAATATGCCGGCGATGGTGATATTGCGCTGGAGCTGGCCGCGGTGTGGAGCGCGCCTGGCGAGCGCCGTCAGCTGGTGGATGCGTATGCCCGGCGGGCGGCGATCGACGCGCAGCTGCTTCGGCGGCAGGTTGCGCGCTGGCGCCCGTGGGTACTGCTGCTGATGGCGGGCTGGTATGAAATGCGCTGGCGGCAGAGCGGGGATCGGCAATTTATCACGCTGGCAGATGAAACATGGTGTCAGTTAGACAACGAACGCAAAGGATAAGAGAGGTCAGTGTGGGCCCAGTCATGTTGGATGTCGAAGGGTATGAACTGGATGCGGAAGAGCGAGAGATTCTGGCGCATCCGCTGGTGGGAGGGTTGATCCTCTTTACCCGAAATTATCACGATCCGGCGCAGTTGCGCGAGCTGGTGCGCCAGATCCGCGACGCCTCCCGAAACCATCTGGTGGTGGCGGTCGATCAGGAAGGGGGGCGGGTTCAGCGTTTCCGCGAAGGGTTTACCCGTTTACCGGCGGCCCAGTCTTTCGCCGCGCAGCTGGGGATGGAAGAGGGGGGCAAACTGGCCGCTGAGGCCGGTTGGCTGATGGCCAGCGAAATGATCGCCATGGACATCGATATTAGCTTTGCGCCGGTGCTGGACGTCGGCCATATCAGCGCCGCGATCGGCGAACGTTCTTATCACGAAGATCCGCAAAAAGCGCTGGCGATGGCGCGTCACTTCATTGACGGTATGCACGCCGCGGGCATGAAAACCACCGGCAAACACTTCCCGGGACACGGGGCGGTGACTGCTGATTCGCACAAAGAAACACCGTTCGATCCACGGCCGGCATCGGTTATCCGCGACCACGATATGGCGGTGTTCAAAAGCCTTATCGCCGAGCAGCGTCTGGATGCCATTATGCCGGCGCATGTGATTTACCCGGAGTTCGATCCGCGTCCCGCCAGCGGCTCGGCGTACTGGCTGAAAACGGTGCTGCGCGGCGAGCTGGGCTTTGACGGGGTGATTTTCTCCGACGATCTGTCGATGGAGGGGGCAGCGATCATGGGCAGCTATGCCGAACGTGGCCAGGCGTCGCTGGACGCCGGTTGCGATATGATACTGGTCTGCAATAATCGTAAAGGCGCGGTCAGTGTGCTGGATAACCTGTCGCCGATCAAAGCAGAGCGTGTTACGAAATTGTATCATAAAGGTTCCTTTTCCCGTCAGGAGTTAAGGGATTCAGCCCGTTGGAAAACGGTGAGTGCCCAGCTGGAGCAGCTTCATGCGCGCTGGCAAGAGGCGAAGTCCGCGTAACGCTCTGTGGGGCGTTGTTGTCAGGTGAGGATGCGATGATTATCTATTTACACGGTTTTGACTCGAACAGCCCCGGTAACCATGAGAAGGTGATGCAACTGCAGTTTATCGACCCGGACGTGCGGTTGATAAGCTACAGCACGCGTCATCCCAAGCACGATATGCAGCATTTGCTGAAAGAGGTCGATAAAATGCTGCAGCTCACTGCCGATGATCGGCCGCTGATCTGTGGCGTCGGCCTTGGCGGCTACTGGGCGGAGCGGATTGGTTTTCTGTGCGATATCCGCCAGGCGGTGTTCAATCCAAACCTGTTTCCGCATGAGAACATGGAAGGCAAAATCGACCGACCGGAAGAGTATGCTGACATCGCCACCAAGTGCGTGACCAACTTCCGCGAGAAGAACCGCGATCGCTGCCTGGTGGTGCTCTCCCGGCAGGATGAAGCGCTGGACAGCCAGCGTTCCGCCGATCTCCTGCACCATTATTATGAAATTATCTGGGATGAAGAGCAGACCCATAAATTTAAAAACATCTCGCCGCATCTGCAGCGGTTGAAAGCGTTTAAAACCCTCGGTTAACTGCTTTTCTCTTGTTCCCAAACCCGCGTCGGGTTCACCACGCGGGTTTTTTCATGTCTACACTTATTGGTTTCGCTGAAAAAATACGCGACAAAACTTGATGCACATCAATTTTGGTATGACCAATGCACCGTTCATGGTATTCTCGACAGTGCTGAATGGTTTCATTGACGTAACTTGTTGTTAAATAAAGGCTATTACAATAACTTTTATTTAACAATTGGTTAATAATTTTAGGGGTACACATGACTACGCCATTGAAAAAAATCGTAATTGTGGGTGGCGGCGCTGGCGGACTGGAACTGGCTACTCAGCTGGGGAAAAAGTTAGGGCGCCATAAAAAAGCGAAAATCACCCTGGTGGACCGTAACCACAGCCATCTGTGGAAGCCGCTGCTGCACGAAGTGGCCACCGGTTCTCTGGATGAAGGCGTTGATGCGCTGAGCTATCTGGCCCATGCCCGCAACCACGGTTTCCAGTTCCAGCTGGGCTCGGTGGTCGATATTAATCGCGAAGGGAAGACCATTACCCTCGGTGAGCTGCGCAATGAAAAAGGCGAGCTGCTGGTGGCTGAGCGTAAACTGCCGTACGACACGCTGGTCATGGCGTTGGGCAGTACCTCGAATGACTTCAATACCCCTGGCGTAAAAGAGAACTGCATTTTCCTCGACAACCCGCACCAGGCGCGTCGTTTCCATCAGGAAATGCTCAACCTGTTCCTTAAATACTCCGCGAACCTCGGCGCTAACGGTAAAGTAAACATTGCCATCGTCGGCGGCGGCGCCACCGGCGTGGAGCTCTCCGCTGAACTGCATAATGCGGTGAAACAGCTGCACAGCTACGGCTACAAAGGGCTGACTAACGAAGCGCTGAACGTCACGCTGGTTGAGGCGGGTGAGCGCATTCTGCCGGCCCTGCCGCCGCGCATTTCCGGAGCGGCGCATAATGAGCTGACCAAGCTGGGCGTACGGGTGCTGACGCAGACCATGGTCACCAGCGCGGATGCGGGCGGCCTGCACACTAAAGATGGCGAATACATTGAGGCGGATCTGATGGTCTGGGCGGCCGGGATCAAAGCGCCAGATTTCATGAAAGAAATCGGCGGCCTGGAAACCAACCGTATCAATCAGCTGGTGGTTGAGCCGACGCTGCAGACCACCCGCGATGCGGATATTTTCGCCATCGGCGACTGCGCCTCTTGTGCGCGTCCGGAAGGCGGCTTTGTGCCTCCGCGTGCCCAGGCGGCGCACCAGATGGCGACCTGCGCGCTGAACAACATCCTGGCGCAGATGAAAGGCAAACCGCTGAAGGCGTACACCTATAAAGACCATGGCTCGCTGGTGTCGCTGTCCAATTACTCCACTGTCGGTAGCCTGATGGGTAACCTGATGCGCGGCTCGATGATGGTGGAAGGGCGCATTGCGCGCTTCGTGTACATTTCCCTGTACCGTATGCACCAGATTGCCCTGCATGGCTACTTCAAGACCGGCCTGATGATGCTGGTCGGGCGTATCAACCGTATCATTCGCCCGCGTCTTAAGCTGCACTAATCCCTGTCTTTACCCGGAGCGCGCCTTGACAGCGCCTCCGGACTCACTCCCAGAAACCGCGGCGCTCCCGCTCGGAATCCTCTGAATCCCTTTGATTTGCAGCGAATTCTCGCACTTTTCATCCGCTATCTGATTTGCGCCCTCTCGGCTCCGGTTGCAAAATTGTATCAACAGTAACAAAGGAGGATCTCCCGTGAATAAATCTATGTTGGCGGGTATAGGGATAGGCGTGGCTGCCGCGCTGGGCGTTGCAGCTGTCGCTGGTCTCAACGTGTTAGATCGCGGCCCGCAGTATGCACAAGTGGTCTCCAGTACACCGATTAAAGAAACCGTGAAAACACCGCGTCAGGAATGCCGCAATGTCACGGTGACCCATCGTCGTCCGGTACAGGATGAAAACCGCATCGCTGGCTCCGTGTTGGGCGCAGTGGCGGGTGGGGTGATTGGCCACCAGTTTGGCGGTGGCCATGGACGCAGTGTGGCGACGGTCGTGGGTGCGCTGGGCGGCGGCTATGCCGGTAACCAGATCCAGGGCGCGATGCAGGACAACGATACCTACACCACCACCCAGCAGCGCTGCAAAACGGTGTATGACAAATCCGATAAAATGCTCGGCTATGATGTGACCTATAAGATAGGCGATCAGCAGGGGAAAATCCGCATGGATCACGATCCTGGCAGCCAGATCCCGCTGGACAACAATGGCCAGCTGGTCCTGAACAACAAAATCTAAAAACAGATTTGTGTATTGATTAGCCCCTCAAACGCTCAGGCTGAGGGGCTTTT
>ERZ507554.77-NODE-77-length-20817-cov-4.77045_pt1 | contig 20817 bp, 20 predicted proteins | sample MGYA00248668_ERZ507554 | MGnify/ENA primary metagenome ERZ507554 (study PRJEB26165, sample SAMN02676187) | human gut metagenome | isolation source: stool | host: Homo sapiens | place: USA | study: EMG produced TPA metagenomics assembly of the C.diff FMT (human gut...
ATAGAAAATATTCCGCGTCACTTCGTCATCAAAGCGCACGTTGTTATAGCCGACGATACAGGTTTGCGGCACCGTGAACAGATCGTGGATGCGGCGGGCAAATGCGGCTTCGTTATCCCCTTTGGCCAGCGCTTCCTGCGGGGTGATCCCGGTGATCATCACAGCCTGCGGCTGTGGCAGGTAATCGTCAGCGGGCTTGCAGTAGAACACCTCGGGCTCGCCCAGCACGTTCAGCTCCGCGTCGGTGCGGATGGCGGCGAACTGCGCCGGCCGGTCGAGGGAAGGGCTGGTGCCGAAGGTTTCGTAATCGTGGAATAAAAATCCGGGCTGGTTGACGCTATCTTGCATAGTCTGTTCATTATCCGTGGTGACGTGCGACCGGTATGGTAAACGATTTGCCCGGTCATCAGAAGGGCAACGGCAGGCAACTTCTTCTGCCGTGTCATATTTTCTTGCAATTAAACCCTGATATGAAACGCGAAGTTCCGTAAAAAGGACGGCGGATCTGTAAATCTAGAGGATATGCCGTTGAAAGGCCGTTTGTTTATTGCTGTATCTTTGCTCGCTTCGAGCGTTTCCTGCGCCTTTGCCGTCGACTTACCTGCTACGGTCGCGCCGCCTTCCATTCAGGCTGGTTCCTGGGTGCTGATGGATTACACCACTGGTCAGGTGCTGACCGCGGGTAACGAACATCAGCAGCGTAATCCCGCCAGCCTGACCAAACTGATGACCGGCTACGTGGTCGATCGCGCCATCGACAGTCATCGTATCACCTTTGACGACATCGTCACCGTGGGTAAAGACGCCTGGGCGAAGGGCAACCCGGTGTTCGACGGGTCATCTCTGATGTTCTTAAAACCAGGGGATCGCGTCAGCGTCCGCGACCTCAGCCGTGGGCTGATTGTCGACTCGGGTAATGACGCCTGCGTCGCGCTGGCCGACTACGTCGCCGGCGGCCAGCCGCAGTTTGTCGCCCTGATGAATCAGTATGTCGAAAAACTGCACCTGCAGGACACCCATTTCGAAACCGTCCACGGCCTCGACGCCCCGGGCCAGCACAGTTCGGCCTATGACCTGGCGGTGCTGTCGCGGGCGATTATCCATGGCGAGCCTGACGTCTACCATATGTACAGCCAGAAAAGCCTGACGTGGAACGGCATCACCCAGCAAAACCGGAACGGCCTGCTGTGGGATAAAACCATGAACGTCGATGGCCTGAAAACGGGCCACACCTCCGGCGCCGGCTTCAACCTGATCGCTTCGGCGGTGGATGGCCAGCGCCGGCTGATCGCCGTGGTGATGGGGGCGGACAGTCCGAAAGGCCGCGAGCAGCAGGCCGCCAAACTGCTGCACTGGGGCCAACAGAACTTTGACACCGTGCAGGTGCTGCAGAAGGGGCAGAAGGTCGGCAGCGAACGCATCTGGTACGGCGATAAAGAGCAGATTAAGCTCGGCACCGATCAGGATTTCTGGTTAGCGCTGCCGAAGGCGGAAGTGTCGCGGATTAAAGCGAAATACGTGCTGGATAAGAAGGATCTGGAGGCGCCGATCGCCGCCAACCAGCGGGTCGGCGAGATTTCGCTGTATGACGGCAACAAGGTGGTGGGGCACTATCCGCTGGTCACTCTCGAAAGCGTCAATAAAGGCGGGGTGTTCTCACGAATGAGCGATTACCTGCACCACGAGCTGTAACCACGCCAACCGCCTCTTTGCAGGCGGTTTTTTTTCGCCTGTCGCTCATGCTGACGAGGTGTCTGTTTTTTCAGCAGTGGTGATGGCGACTCTGTGAATTCGCGCACATACTGAGGGGGGATCTCCTGCTAAATTAACTGTATATTTATACAGTAACCTATCCCCAAAGGAGGCAAGATGAACTACAGCGTCACCCCCCTCGGCAAGAAAACCATTGCCGGTTTCCATCTGGTCGGGCCCTGGGAGCACACGGTCAAGCAGGGGTTTGAGCAACTGATGATGTGGGTTGAGAACAGTCAGGTGCCCGCCCGGGAATGGGTGGCCGTCTACTACGATAACCCGGAGGAAGTGCCCGCGGAAAAACTGCGCTGCGCGACGGCGGTGACCGTTGATGAGAATTACGTCATTCCCGCCAACAGCGAAGGGGTGATACTGACGGCGATTGCCGGCGGGGATTACGCCTGCGCCCGCGCGCGGGTGGTGGATTACGATTTCACCACGCCGTGGATGCAGTTTTTCGACAGTCTGTTGCAGAGTACCGCGTATCGTATTGCTCCTCAGCCCTGCTTTGAGGTCTATCTTAATGATGGCAACCACGACGGCTACTGGGATATCGACATGTATGTTCCCGTTGAGCGCGTCGCGTCGTAGCGGTTAACCCCTGTTCCGGACAAGGTTTTTTACATTCCCGGCATGCTCCGGGCGAAAAAGCAGTTACAATTGGCCTTTTCGTTTTGCCGGAGAGGGTTGTGCGCGCTGATAAATCACTCAAGCCATTTGAGATCCGCTTGTATCGCCATTATCGGGTGGTGCATGGTGTGCGGATTGCGCTGGCCTTTGTGCTCACTTTTTTGCTGGTACGGCTGCTGAACGTGCCGGAGGGGACCTGGCCTCTTATCACCCTGGTGGTGGTGATGGGGCCGATCTCCTTCTGGGGCAACGTCGTGCCGCGGGCGTTTCAGCGCATCGGCGGCACGATCCTCGGCTCGGCGCTGGGGCTGGTGGCGCTGAAGCTTGAGCTTATCTCCCTGCCGCTGATGGTCATCTGGTGCGCGGCGGCGATGTTCCTGTGCGGCTGGCTGGCGCTGGGCAAGAAACCCTATCAGGCGCTGCTGATCGGCATTACCCTGTCGGTGGTGGTCGGGGCGCCACCCGGCGACATGCATACCGCGCTGTGGCGAAGCGGCGACGTGATCTTCGGCTCCCTGCTGGCGATGCTGTTTACCGGTATCTGGCCGCAGCGGGCGTTTATCCACTGGCGTATCCAGATGGCCAGCTATGTCACGAACTTCAACCGCCTCTACCAGGCCGGCTTTTCGCCAAATCTGGTGGATCGCCCGCGGCTGGAAAAACATCTCCAGCAGGCGCTGAACGACGTCGTTAAAATGCGTGGGCTGATCACCCCCGCCAGCAAAGAGACGCACATCCAGAAGGCGATCTTCGAGGCTATCCAGACCGTCAGCCGCAACCTCGTCTGCATGCTGGAGCTGCAGATCAACGCCTGGTGGGCCACCCGTCCGGGCCACTTTGTGATGCTCAATGCGCACACTCTGCGGGAGACGCAGCAAATGACCCAGCAGACGCTGCTGTCCATCGCCCACGCGCTGTACGAAGGGAACCCTCAGCCTGTGCGCGCCAACAATGAAAAGCTGAATGAGATTGTCCTTGAACTGCGCCAGCTGATGAAAGAGCAGGGCGATGACGGCCTGGCGGAAACCCCGATCCATGGCTATGTTTGGCTCTCTATTGAACTGGCGCGCCAGCTGGAGCTGCTGTCGCATCTGATCTGCCGCGCGTTGCGCAAATAAACGCCAGATGCGCCGGATAACTGTATGGGTTGTTTCGATTCAGCAGCGTTTAGGGTTATGATAAACGCAAAGGAAAAAACATTGTCATCAGCGACTGCTAGCAGTTATGTTAGCCCTATAACGCAGTCGCTTTACGAATCCGAATCTCAATTATTAGGGGTGTAAAAATGGAAACAACTAAGCCTTCTTTCCAGGACGTACTGGAGTTTGTTCGTCTGTACCGTCGTAAAAACAAACTGCAGCGTGAAATTCAGGACGTTGAGAAAAAGATCCGTGATAACCAGAAGCGCGTTCTGCTGCTGGACAACCTCAGCGACTACATCAAACCGGGTATGAGCGTGGAAGCTATCCAGGGCATCATCGCCAGCATGAAGAGCGATTACGAAGATCGTGTTGATGATTACATCATCAAAAATGCCGAGCTGTCCAAAGAGCGTCGCGACATCTCCAAAAAACTGAAAGTGATGGGCGAAGCCAAAGCCGAAGGCTAATCCCTGTCGGTCCGGCGGCAATCTCCGTCGCCGGGCTGTTCTGCTCTCCCTCTCCCTTTGTTTCTTTTCTGCAAAACTTTGCCCCGGCAACTGCCTCTCTGTACCGACTCTTTGCTATACTGCCCCGCGAAATGTATTGATATCGGAAAGGTTTCTCTGATCCTGGCCGGGCATCTGATGCAGCGGCGTCAGGGCGATATCTCAACACCTCTCACCTCTCCGACGATCGATTCGCCAGAAGACAAACTCAGGTGCTGACCGGGCGCGACAGAAACCTCCGCTGCTTTCGCCGACAGGAGTCAACCTCACGTGATTAAGTCATTCTTTGCTGCACTCTCGTTTATCAGCCGCCTGCCGGTTCCGGCGCGGTTATCCCAGGGCCTGGAAATCGAACAATATCAGCGCAGTATCGTCACCTTTCCGCTGGTCGGTTTACTGCTCGGCGCCATCGCCGGCGCGGTGGTGTACCTCTTGCAGCCGTGGTGCGGCGTCCCGCTGGCGGCGCTGTTCGGCGTGCTGACGCTGGCGCTGCTCACCGGCGGGTTTCACCTTGACGGGCTGGCCGATACCTGCGACGGCATCTTCTCCGCGCGTACCCGCGACCGGATGCTGGAGATCATGCGCGACAGCCGGCTGGGCACCCACGGCGGGCTGGCGCTGATCTTCGTGCTGGTAGCAAAGGTGCTGGTGATCGGCGAGTTGCTCCTGCGCGATGCCCATCCTATTGCAGCGCTGGCGGCGGCCAGCGCCGTCGGACGCGGGATGGCAGTGCTGCTGATGTATCGTCATCGCTATGCGCGGGAAAAAGGGCTGGGTAATCTGTTTATTGGCAAAGTTAGCCTGCGGCAGACGCTGGTGACGATGGTGATAGGGATCGCGCTGGCGACTGCCCTGCTGGGGCTGCCTGGCTTGCGCGCCGCGCTGATCACCCTGGTGCTGATCTGGGGTCTGGGATGGGCGCTGAAGCGAACCCTTGGCGGGCAGACCGGGGATACCCTCGGAGCGGCGATTGAGCTGGGCGAATTGCTCTTTTTACTGGCGCTGCTGTAAGGCCTGGCGCCAACGATGAGGAACAGAATGGACACACTTTCGGCGTTACTGGCTGCCATTCCGCAGCCTGATGTGGCGGGCATGGCGCGCGCGCAGCAGCATATTGATGGCCTGTTAAAGCCCCCCGGCAGCCTTGGCCGTCTGGAGACGCTGGCCGTGCAGCTGGCCGGTATGCCAGGGCTGCAGGGGCAGCTGGCGCTAAGGGAGAAAGCGATCGTGGTGATGTGCGCTGACCACGGCGTCTGGCATGAAGGCGTAACGCCTTCGCCGCAGGCGGTGACAGCCATTCATGCCGGCAATATGGTGCGGGCAAACACCGGCGTCTGCGTGCTGGCGGCGCAGGCCGGGGCCAGGGTGCAGGTGGTGGATGTCGGCATCGATGCCGACCCGCTGCCGGGCCTGATTAACCTCAAGGTGGCCCGCGGCAGCGGGAATATCGCCCGCACGGCGGCGATGAGTCGCCAGCAGGCGGAGACGGTGCTGCTGGCCAGCATGCATCTCACCCGCCAGCTCGCCGCCGACGGGGTGAAAGTCTTCGGCGTTGGCGAGCTGGGAATGGCCAATACCACCCCGGCCGCAGCGGTGATTAGCGTCCTGACGGGTTGCGACCCTGATGCGGTGGTGGGCTGTGGGGCCAATCTGCCTCTGGCGCAGCGGGGCCATAAGGTGGCGGTGGTGCGCCGGGCGATAGCCCATAACCAACCGAATCCGGAAGAGGGGCTGGATGTCCTGGCGAAGGTGGGCGGTTACGATCTGGTGGGCATGACCGGGGTGATCCTCGGGGCGGCCTCCTGTGGCCTACCGGTGGTGCTGGATGGCTTCCTTTCCTATGCCTCGGCCCTGGCGGCCTGTCGCATGGCTCCCGCGGCGCATCCGTATCTTATCCCTTCGCACCTGTCGGCGGAGAAAGGGGCGCAGATCGCCCTCGACGCGCTGGGGCTACGGCCGTATCTCGATATGGACATGCGTCTGGGGGAGGGCAGCGGCGCCGCGCTGGCCATGCACCTGCTGGATGCCGCCAGCGTGATGTACAACCAGATGGGAACGCTGGCGCAGAGCAACATTGTGCTGCCCGATAGCGCGCCATCGTCCTGATGGTAAAGCGCATCGTCTCCACGATGGGGGACGATGCGCCGGGTTTACAGCGCCTGCTGCCAGACCGCCTGCGGCAGGAGATAAACCTTCGCCGGGGCGCGCATGCCGTCGGTGACAATATGGCGGATGCCGCTGGCCATCACCGCCAGGGTGACGTCAAACGCGTTCAGGCTGTCGCCGAAGCCCGCGGTCAGGTTGAGCATCGAACCATTGGCCAGCAGATAGATGGTTTTGTCGGCCATGCGGTAGGCGTTGATATACGGCATCACCTCTTCCTGAGGGTACTGGCGCAGGTACTCGCCGTCGATCTCTTCCGCCACGTGGCCGACGTTAAGGATAAATACCCCCGCTTTCGCGCGGTCCAGCGCCTGGCGATTAACCACGTTTTTACCGCCTGTCGCTGTGGCCACCACGTCCGCCGAGGCGATAGCCTCCTGGAGATCGACCACGTGCCAGCCGTCGTAGGCTGCCTGCAGACGGCGGGCAGGATCGATCTCCGCCACCATCACCTGGCCACCAAAGGCTTTTGCCGCCGCCGCGACGCCCTGGCCAACCAGGCCATAGCCGATCACCAGCACTTTTTTCTCATGCAGGGTGAGATGAGTGGTCTGGAAGAAGGTGTGCCAGGCGGTGAGACCGACCATATGACGGTTGTGCAGCCCCTCTTTGACCGGCAGATCGTCCCAGTTAAAGATCGGATAGCCTGGCTGAATATCGCCCAGCCGATTGACGCCCGAGCCGGTGGCTTCCAGGCCGGCCACGATGTTCCCGAATTCGCCGCGCTGGTGGAGCAGGGTGGTGATATCGGCGCCCATCTCGCACAGGTGAGTGGGCTGCCAGGCAATCGCTTTTTCCCATGACTGTTGCCAGTCGGTATCGCTCATATTGCGCCATGCGCAGGCCTCGGCGCCGCGCTCCACCAGCCAGGCCACCACGTCGTCCTGCACGGTGGTGGGGTTACAGGTGGTTAAAAAGACCTGAGCGCCCTTGTCGAGGATCCCCTGCACCAGCGGGATCATTTTCATGTCGAGGTGCATACAGCAGGCCAGACGCACGCCGCTGAGGTCGGGCAGCGCGGCGACCTGACGCAGGGTACGCGGCATATTCTGGCTGGCCCATGCCACTTCTTTCGCTAAAGAGATTTTATTATTCACTGGGTTATGACCTTCAATTCGCAAAAGGGGTATCCCCCTGACAGAAAAGGGATTCTATCAGCCCACGCGAGAATTCACAGCACAATGCCGCCGGGATGTCGCCGCCCGCGCTATCCCCTGCGAAAGACAGGGTTGTTAATTTAAGGTTAAAAAAAGAAAATAAAATATAAGTAATTCCTATGATCTAAGCGATAAAGCGATGTTAAGTGTCATTCCTGGCAGGCTGTTTTCACGGCTGCGGATTTTCCTTGGGCGCCTGAAGCCGCATGCGCTGCCGGTAGCCCGTCGGCATATTGTTCTGGGCTCCATAGGCGCCGGCACCGGACTGGCGGTAACCAGCATGTTCAGCCACTGGCTGCTCGGCGAAGTCAATCTGTGGTTTATTGCCCCGATGGGGGCCTCGGCGGTACTCCTGTTTGGCGTACCGAGCAGCCCGCTGGCGCAGCCGTGGTCGATTGTCGGGGGTAATGTGCTGTCGGCGCTGATCGGCGTCACGGTCGGTATGCTGGTCCCCGATCCGGCGTTGGCCTGCGGCCTGGCAGCGGCCCTGGCCATCGCCGGGATGTATTTTCTGCGCTGTCTGCATCCCCCCGGTGGCGCGGTGGCCCTGACGGCGATCCTCGGCGGGGCCGGGGTGCACAGCGAAGGTTATCATTTTGTGCTGACCCCGGTGCTGCTCAACTCGCTGATGCTGGCGCTGCTGGCCATCGTGTTTAACAACCTGGTTGGCCGCCGCTATCCGCATCCGCTGGCGGCGGAGGAGGTCAAACCCCGGACGGTGCCGCTGGACATTTCGGTCACCAGGGAAGATATTCACGCCGCGTTGCTGGAAGGCCAGTTCCTGGATATTGACGAAGACGATGTCCAGGAACTGCTGGAGAATATCGAACAGCAGGCTCGGCAGCGCATCGCGGCGGCAGCCCGCCGCTAGGGACGCACTTCAGGCTGCGGGTTACAGATCGCCGGTAAGATACTGCGCGACCCCGCGGCCAAAGCTCCAGTCACCTTTCTGATTACTGATAATCGACACCATCACATCATCGCCGCTCAGGCCGCAGTGCTCTGCCAGTTCTTCCTGCAAGATGGCGAAGAAGCGCTGCTTCTGCGCCTCGCTGCGCGGGCTGGTATAGACCCGCACCACCACCAAATCCCGCGAGCGGCTCAGTCCGAGGCCGGTATCGTCAATCACCATATGGTGGGCTTTGTTTTCGTGAACAATCTGGTAGCGGTCGCGTTCCGGTACTTCGAAAGCGCGCAGCACGGCGCGATGGGCTGCATCCAGCAGAGTTTTGATCTCCTGTTCCGTACGGCCTTCAATCAGGTCAAATGTCAGTAATGGCATGCAGGTGTTCCTTATCGTTAGGGAAAATGACGGGCTGATCAGGATGCTAGCCGATGCCGCCGCCGGCAAAAACCGCTATAGTTGAATACATTGTTTTTACTGGTGAACAATCACATGAGCGAGAGTCGTCCGGAGAGTTACTGGTCTCATCTGTACTGGCTGACGGTGCTGGAAGAGCAAAAAAGCTATACCCGGGCCGCGGAAAAGCTCGGGATCAGCAAGTCGGCTATCAGTCAGAAAATCAGCGAACTGGAGCGGGTGACCGGCAAAACCCTCGTCCATCGCACCACCCGCAGCGTGAGCCTCAGCGACGACGGACTGCGGCTTGTGGCGGAGCTCAACGAGCCGTTTGGTCAGCTGCGGGATATTTTCACCGGCGCCTGCGATGAGGGGGGGCCGCTGCGGGGAACGCTGCGCCTGACCGCGCCGGTGGCCTTTTCCCGCCAGCAGCTGGTTCCGGCGATTGCGCCATTTTTGCATCAGCATCCCCAGCTGCATCTGCAGCTTGAGGTGACCGACCGACTGGTCTCTCTGGCCAGCGAAGGGTTCGATCTCGCCATCCGCCACTGTCGGCGCGAGGCGCTCCCGGATACCCACGTCGCCTGGCCGCTGTGTCACACTGCGACGCTGATCGTCGCGTCCGCCGACTATATTCGCTGCCATGGCCGCCCGGAAAACCCCGACGATCTGCGCCACCACCAGTGCCTGACCTATCCCCGCGGGCCACAACGTCCGCAGTGGACGTTCGCCTCCCGCCAGACGCCCGATGTTCGGTTGACCATCAACGTGCAGGGGCCGTTCGCCACGAATAACAGCGAGTCGCTACGTGATGCGGTGCTGGCGGGGCTGGGAGTGGCGCTGCTGCCGGATTTCAGCGCCCGGGAGGCCATCGGTCGCGGGCTGGTACAGGAGCTGCTGCCCGCGTGGCAGCCGGTGGAGGTGTTTGCCGATCGGCTGTATGTCATCCGACCCTATACCCCACGCGTGTCGCGCGCGGTGGAAACCTTCAGCCGCTACCTGAAAGCGACCTTCAGCGAGCCGCGTCCAGCTCCCGTGCCAGCGCCTCGCTAAAGCGGGGCAGCAGATGGCGCTCACCGGGAAGCAACTCCGCCAGGGTGACGGTTTTGTCGGCGCGGTAGACCCGCTCGCTGCCGAGCTGCGCTTCGAAGGCGTTCGCCGCCTGGTGTGCCGCGCGAAGGTCGGCGTCAATAAGGATCACTGCATGGGCCAGCACGACATGGCCGCGGCCTGCCGTCAGCGGCCGCCAGTACTGGGCGGTACCGACAATCTTGCGCGCCTCCGTGCCCTCTCCGCAGGCGAGGTTATACCGGCCATCGCAAAAGGAACCGTTTACCGCCTGGGCGTGGCTGGCAACGCCGAAGCGGGCGAGGGTGCGCTGCAGCACAGCGCACAGCGAGTGATAGATGGGTTCGGCGGCCTCGCCGAGCGGCTGCTGCACCGGCCAGGCGAGGCTAAGGTTGATAATGCCCGGCCCCTGGGGCACCAGACCGCCGCCGGAGCGGCGGAGCCATACCGGCCAGCCGTGCGCGGCAAAATGCGCGCTAACCGCCGGCAGATCCGCAAATTGACGATAGCTCCCCGGCACGACAAATCCCTGCGGCGCCTGCCAGAGCTGGGCGACGGCTTCGCCAGCGCTGGCTTTGGCAAACAGCGGCTGTTCCGCCTGGGTGGGGTCTTCGCAAAACTGCAGCGCCAGTGAGGACGGGGTAAAATGGCGAGGCCAGCAGTCGGCCAGGGATAACAGAGACATGCATTCTCCTTACGGGAGGGCGCCGGCTGCGCCCTCCGCTGGTGGGTCAGTCGGGCGCGTGTTTTTTCATCAGCAGGGCGGTGAGCGCCGACAGCAGGCATCCCGCGGTGAGATAGAGGGCCACGCTGTGCCACGATCCACCGGAGAAGGTGACCAGCGCCGCGGCAATAAACGGGGTAAAGCCGCCGCCGACCACGCTCGCCACCTGATAGCCGACGCAAGCGCCGCTATAGCGATAGCTGGCGCCGAACAGCTCGGTAAACATCGGCTGCTGGACGCAGACCACCATATCATGGGCTATATTGGCCAGCATCAGGGCGAAGAACAGGATCCAGAAAACGGACTGACTCTCCAGCGCCATAAAGAACGGGAAACCGCTCAGCGTGCCGATCAGCGCGCCGGTGATGTATATCCGTCGGCGGCCAAAGCGGTCTGCCAGCCAGGCGAAGCAGGGGATAGTCAGGCAGCTGAGACCGCCTACCAGCAGGCCAATGTTGAGAAACAGCTCGCGCGGCAGGCCGAGGTTTTGCGTGGAGTAGTTGAGGGCGAAGGCGGTGACGATATACATCGTCAGCAGTTCACACAGCCGCAGGGCGATAATCAATAAAAACGCCCCCGGATGACGAAGCAGCGCTTCCACTACCGGTAGCCGCTTTTTCATCTGCGGCGCGTTGGCCTGGCTCTGCTGGGCTTCAAATTCCTGCGATTCCGCCATGCCGTTACGGATCCACAGCGCCATAAGGACCAGCACCACGCTGAACAGGAAGGGTAAGCGCCAGCCCCAGCTGAGGAACTGCTGGTCGGTGGTCAGGCTGCTGATCAGCGATACCAGCCCGGTCGAGAGCAGGAGGCCGACGCCGTAGCCCACCTGCACCCCGCTGCTGTAAAAGGCTTTTTTCCCTTTCGGCGCGTTCTCTACCGAGAGCAGCGCCGCGCCGCCCCATTCGCCGCCGACGGCGAATCCCTGCACCGCTCGCAGGAACACCAGCAGCACCGGCGCCCACCAGCCAATCTGGTTGAACGAGGGAAGCAGGCCAATACAGGCGGTGGCGATACCCATCATCCAGACCGTCATCATCAGCATCCGTTTCCGTCCGAGACGGTCGCCGAAATGGCCGAAGACGATGCCGCCGAGCGGGCGAAAGAGGAACCCGACGCCGAAGGTCGCAAACGCCGCTAGCGTCCCCATCGCCGGCCCGATCTGCGGGAAAAACTCGCGGTTGAACACCAGCGCGGCGGTAATGCCATAGAGAAGAAAATCGTACCAGTCGACCACGGCGCCGGCAAAACTGCCCCATGCCGCCCGCCGGGCGCGATGCAGTGCATTCACCGGCTCGGTGGGCTGCACGCTTATTGTTGAATCCATACCCTGTCCTGTCAGTCACGTAATTTGTCGTTATTGGAATGAGACGCTTTTACCCCTGCGCCTGTCCTGAGACTACCTTGCCGCGCTTGTTCAGGAAAGCGATTTACCCGGCAAAAAAACAGAATGGTGCAAAAAGTAAGCGACTGGAATGGCGGGCGAAATCACAACCTGTGGTAAACATTCTGGCAATTTAGCCATCAGCTTATACTTTTAATTAAATCAACGGATAACAAAGATGGACACCTTTTAAGAATTGACGTAAATGGTTTACACTTAACACGTCTCCTTCTCTGGAATGGTGAGTTAAATGCGTCTACTTCTTGCAGTGTTATTTTGTTCTGTCATTTTGCCTTCTGCTTACGCTGAAAAACTGCCTACGCCGACAGGAAAACCTGTGCTGACCATTTCCGGGAAAATCGGAAATACGAACGTCGGTGACAAAGCCGTTTTTGATCTCGCAATGCTGGAAAAACTGGGGATGAAGACGGTGGAAACCACCACCCCCTGGTACACCGGCAAGGTCCGTTTTGACGGCATTCCCCTTAATAAACTCATGGATTTAGTCGGCGCGAAAGGCACATCGGCCCGCGTGCTGGCGCTGAATGACTACACGACCATTATTCCGATGGATGATTTTTATAAATTCCCGGTCATTATGGCGTTAAAAATGAACGGCGAGTATATGCGCATTCGAGACAAAGGCCCACTATTTATTGTTTACCCTTACGACAGCAGTGCTGAATTACAGAACCAGATCTATTATTCCCGATCGGCCTGGCAAGTTTCTAAGATTATTATAGAGTAAGGGTTGGATCTTGAATCGAATACTCACGGCTATTATTTTGTCGTTATTTATTGTTACCGGATATATAACTTATCTGGTGCATGAGCGACAAAGTGAGTTGCAAAAATTTACCCGCTATACGGACTCGTGGTCCATGTCGCAGATGGTGTCGGAATATATGCGACTGGAGTCTCGTCTGGCGGGAATGGCGATTGGGGCCGAAGGGGCGGACCACGATGAGGTGCGCCTGCGCCTGGAGATCATGATGAGTCAGATCGAACTCCTGCAGGAGGGCGATCTGGGTAAATTTATTAACAAAAGCGAGCAGCGAAAGACGGTTGTCGCCACGCTGATCCGCAATCTCCATCAGCTGGATAAACAGGTTGATACCATGACGCCGGAGCAGGTCAAACAGATCCTGCCGGTGTTGAGTGAGCTGGACGGTCCCCTGACCTCAATGGCCGCCGCCACGCTGACGCAAGATATTAATATCGTTAATGTCACACATGATAAAATTCAGCATCTCTATTATATCTACTCGGTGATCTCCATTCTGCTGATCGCCATGTGTATTACTTTGGGTCTGCTGATGCTGCGGCAGAATAATAACCTGCGTCGCGCCCATGTTCGTATGAAGACCCTGGCCAACGATCTGCAGATCTCAAAAGAGAAGTTGCAGGTGCAGAACCGCCGTCTCCAGTATGATGCCTACCATGATTCGCTGACCGGCATGCCCAACCGACTCTTTTTCTGGCAGCGGCTGCAGGAGATCGTCAATCAGGTGCGTCCCTATAAGGGATGCGCCGTGGTGATGCTTTTCGACCTCGACAGCTTTAAGGATGTGAACGACACCCTCGGCCATGATGCTGGCGATAAGCTGCTGCAGGATCTGGCCAGTCGTCTCTCCTTTTTCCGTAAAACCTCCGAGACGCTGTATCGCCTCGGCGGCGATGAGTTCGCGATGCTCTCTTACGATCTGACCGAAGAGATGGCCCTTGAGCGGGCCAATGTCATCCGGGAAAAAATCAGCCAGCCCTATCAGATCTACGATGCGCAGATTAATATCGACGCCTGCATCGGGATCGTGATTTCAGATGGCGAAAGCCGTACCGATTACCTCTACAAATGTGCCGACCTCGCGCTGTATGAGGCGAAAAAAGAGGGCAGCGGACATGTGCAAATCTTCCGACCGGGGATGCTACAACGTTTGCAGGAGAATAAATCGTTCGAGGACGATCTGCTGCTGGCCCTGGCCCATGACGAGTTCAAAGTTTACTACCAGCCGATCGCCGATACCGTCACCCGCGAAATCTATGGTTATGAAGCGCTGGTTCGCTGGTTTCATCCGGTGCGCGGCGCCGTGCCGCCGACCGTCTTTATTCCGGTGGCAGAGAAAATCGGTCTGATTAATGCCCTTGGTGAGTGGGTGCTGAAGACTGCCTGCGCCGAAGCGGCCAGCTGGGCGACGCCGCTCAAGGTCTCGGTTAACGTTTCACCTATTCAGCTGATGAACACCTCGCTGACCGACACCATTATCGGCGTGCTGCAGCAAACCGGCCTCGATCCGCGACGCCTGGATCTGGAGATCACTGAGTCGGACGTGTTCAATGAGAATACCCGTTCGCTGGAAATTCTCAGCCAGCTGCGCGAGCAGGGCATTCAGATCTCCATTGATGACTTTGGAACCGGTTATTCTTCCCTGTCGCGCCTAAGCTACTTTCCGTTCGATAAAATTAAAATCGACCGTTCGTTTGTTATCAATATTCCTGAGCAAAAAGACGATTTGGATATCGTTCGTCTGATTATCAGTATGGGAAAGAGTCTGCATATGCGGATTGTGGCGGAAGGCGTGGAAACCGAAGAACAGTTGACCTCGCTGCAGGCGCTGGGCTGTGACCTGGTCCAGGGGTATTTAATCGGCAAGCCGAGTCCGCTGCGCTAACAAATTTTTAACGCGTTTATTTTTATTCCTCCGGGCGATTTCAGGATCCTGAAATTGCCTTTTTTATTTTATCTTAACGCTAATCCCTGGGAGGTATAAAAAGGGGTAGAGGAAAAATTCCATAACAAAATAATATCCTTACCCTTTAAAAGGGGTATATGATATGCATCATATAGGCTATTTCTGAACGTCTCGTTTGAGACGGTAAAGTGAGGCACCATCATGCAGCGAATCATTATTCCCACCCATTATGTTCACACCCGCAGCACGCCGCTGTGGACCAAAGAGACCGCCCCGGCCTCTATCTGGCGCCGCCATCTGGACGCTGGCACCCGGCAGGGGGTTTACCCTCGTCTCTCGGTGATGCAGGGGGCGATCCGCTATCTCGGTTATGCCGATGAAACCAGCCCCGATCCTGTAGAGACCCTGACCATTGAAGCTGGGCAGTTTGGCGTCTTTCCGCCGGAAAAATGGCACTGTATTGAGGCGCTCACTGATGACACGGTGTTTAACGTCGACTTTTACGTTGATCCGCAAATTCTCATCGAGGGATAAAAAGAAATGACCAGTGAAAATAAAGGCTATGCTGTAGCGCTGGAAAACTGCCAGCTTCACCAAAAGCGTGAAAAAATATTCCTCAAACCGATGGTGTTGTATATTCCGCAGCAGGCGGTGGAGGCCGTTAATAGTCTGCTGAATGACCTGCCGGGTGGCAATGAAGAAGGAGAGTGGGTATTGACCGTCACCAATAATAATAACGGCGTCTCGGTCGATAAAACCTTTACCTCGCGCATGGCGCTGTGCGAACCGTCCACTGCCGCCGATGCAGTGAAAGATTTGATCAATATCGTCCGCGGTTATGAGTCCGATGAAGAGACCAACGTCTGCGGCTGGTAGCGCCGCTATGTTTCTGCCGGGTGACTATCGTTGCCCGATGCCATCTGGCCGACCAGCCACTCCCGCAGAGCGATAATATCCGCCCGCTGCGCTGCCGCTTCGGTAGTGATCAGGTAGTAGCGGGCGCCCGGTAATGCGTTGCTGAACGGCTCGGACAATACGCCGCGCTGCAACAGATCCCGCGCCAGCAGTTCGCTGGCGATCACGGCCCCCTGACCAGCCACTGCCGCCTGCAGGGCGTGGGTCTCATCGCTAAAGGTTAACCCCGCATCAATATTCAGCGACGGCGGCCCATAGCGACGGCGCCAGCTCTCCCAGGTTGGCGAATCGGCCGGCACATGCCGGTTGGCGACGTGAAACAGCGTCACCCGCTGCAGATCTTCAGGCTGGACGAGGCCCAGTGACGGGCTGGCAACCACGATAAAATGATCCTCATACAACAGCGTACAGCACAGGTCCGGCTCCGGCGTTTCACGATAGCGAATCGCGGCGTCCACCGTGCCCAGATGCAGATCCACCCGTTCAACGCTGGTGTGTAGCCGCAGGTCGATCGCCGGAAAGCGGGCGGTAAAATCTGCCAGCCGTGGCACCAGCCAGTGGGTGAGGAAATTGGATGTGGTGGTGACGGTTAAGGATGGCGGCTGACGGGCATGCGCGATCTGAACGACCGCCTGTTCCAGGGCGCTAAAAGCACGCTGCGTGGCGGCGTAGAGGATCTCGCCATCGGCGGTCAGACTGACTCCCTGGGCACTGCGTTCGCAGACCCGGCACTCCAGCACCGACTCCAGCAGTTTAATCTGATGGCTGACTGCCGTCGCGCTGACGCCGAGTGCATCGGCGGCCTGTTTAAAACTGCGGTGGCGGGCGACGGCATGAAAGGCGCGCAGCGCCCCCAGCGGCGGCAGACGGGGTGTTCTCATGGCTGAGTTTTTCTCATCTATGGCTGAAAACTATGCGTTTGTGTGTCCCTGTATAGTGACGATAGGCTACGGGCATGTAAAGACAATGACATGAATTAAATTCATGTATCTTCGCCTGACAGGAGTCAACTATGCACATTGTAAGCCGCTACACCGCCGCGGAAGCCGCGGCAACGATCGACCCCCGCGGTCGCGCTATCGCCCTTAGCGTGGTCATCGCCGCCGGGGCCTTGCTGTTAATCATGACCCCGGCTATCGGGACGACCGGCACGCTGAGTCTGCTGACGGCGCTGATTGCGGCCTTTGGCGTCGGGTGGGGATTCACACGTGGACAATTCTGGCTTTATCGCTCGCCCCTGGCGACGACGCGCTGGGCCTTTCTGTTGTCAGCGGCCGGCTGGCTGCTGGCGCTGGTGGCCTGGTATGGCGGGCAGGACTGGCCGGCACTGCTGCCGGGCGTGGCGTTCGGTGGAGCGGGAGCGGCTGTCGCCTGGCGCATTGCGGCGGGTAGGACGGCGCTGCCGGGGATGCGAATCAGCGGCGCCACGGTGCTGAGCGTAGCTATCGCCATCGCGGCGACGCTGCTGACCTGGCATACTGCGGGCGGAGGACGCCATGGTGTGTGCTTTGCCTTCGCCGTGCTGCTCGACTGGGCGCTGCTTGGCGCGTTGATGGTGCGGATCCGCCAGCAGGAGAGTGTGGCCTGATACCAGGCGCTGTCTGGTCCAGGATCGGCGAATCAAGCGAGACGGGATAAGTTGTCCGGCGAGGCGTTAAATATCTTCTACACTGTTACAGACATCACATTCCTGTGCGGTCGGCACTCCTGCCGGCCGCCGTCGGCGTTCAGCCCAGGCGCGGGCCTGTAGGCTGGTTATCCTGAAAGAGGAGTCTGTAACATGGCATTTGTCACCACCCAAGACGGCGTCAATATTTACTTTAAAGACTGGGGCCCAAAGGAGGCTCAGCCGATTGTTTTCCATCACGGTTGGCCCTTGAGCGCCGACGACTGGGATAACCAGATGTTGTTTTTCCTTGCCGAAGGGTTCCGGGTCATCGCTATCGACCGTCGGGGTCATGGCCGCTCCGATCAGGTTAGCGAGGGGCACGATATGGACCATTACGCGGCGGACGTCTCGGCAGTGGTGGAGCATCTGGATCTGCACAATGCGGTCCACGTCGGGCACTCAACCGGCGGCGGCCAGGTTGCCCGCTACGTCGCTCGCTATGGCCAGCCGCAGGGGCGGGTGGCGAAGGCGGTGTTAATCAGCGCCGTCCCGCCGCTGATGGTGAAAACCGAGCAGAATCCGGGCGGTACGCCGATCGAGGTGTTTGATGGTTTCCGCAAAGCGCTGGCCGCTAACCGCGCCCAGTTCTATCTCGACGTCGCCTCTGGCCCGTTCTATGGCTTCAACCGTGACGGCGCTGAGGTATCCCAGGGGACGATCCAGAACTGGTGGCGACAGGGAATGATCGGCAGCGCCAAAGCCCATTACGAAGGCATCAAAGCCTTTTCAGAAACCGACCAGACGGAAGACCTTAAGTCGATTACGCTGCCGGTGCTGGTCATGCAGGGGGATGACGATCAGGTGGTTCCCTATAAAAATGCGGCCATTCTGCAGGACAAACTTCTGCCGAACAGCCAGCTGAAAATTTATCCTGGCTTCCCGCATGGGATGCACACCTCCCACGCCGATACCATCAACGCCGATCTGCTGGCGTTTATCCGCGCCTGATCTTCCTTCTTTGCCGGGCAGAGTGCCGTTAATGGTATTCCGCCCGCGCCCTGGCCGCCTGAGGCGCCGGGGCGCGCCGGTTGACGAGTGGGAGAAATCTGCTTAACTCATGGGATACCTGACGAATATTTTCCCCTGGCAGGATAAAACGCCGGTTTCCCGCAGGGGAGAGCGGCTGAATTCTGCGTAAGCGAGACAAGAGAGAGACAATGAAATTAGCCGGACTTCATCCCGACGAGCAGCGTCGCCTGCAATCGCTTCGCTCTTCCGGGCTGTTGAATAGCGGAAAAGAAGAACGCTTCGATCGCCTGACCAGGCTTGCCCGTTCGCTATACAACCTGCCGGTGGCATCCATTAGTCTGGTGGGGGAAGATCTGCTGCATATTAAATCTTGTGCCGGTCTGGATGTGGACACAGTGCCAAGAGATATATCCTTTTGCGCCCATACGATTCTGCAAACCGACCCGCTTATTGTCAACGATATGCAGCAGGACGTGCGCTTTCACGATAACCCGCTGGTGATTGAGGCACCGTTTATCCGCTTTTATGCTGGCTACCCGGTGCAACTGCCGGATGGCGCGACCGTGGGGTCCTTCTGTCTGATGGACCATCAGCCGCGTTCGTTTTCCGCCCATGAAATCCAGATCTTAAGCGATTTGGCGGCCATCGTGGAGGATGAGTTCAAGGTACTGGATGCCGCAACTGCGGATGAACTCACGGGGTTGTTTAATCGTCGGGGATTCCTCACCCTGGCGGAGTACGCTCTGCTGACGGCCCAGCGCCGCCATGAGCCGGTGAGCCTGGCGTTTGTCGACCTCGATCGTTTCAAGCATATCAATGATACATGGGGGCATGAGGAGGGCGACCGCGCGCTGAACGCCATCGCCGATTTGATGAAAGCGGCCTTCCGTGAGTCCGATATCCTTGCCAGGCAGGGTGGTGACGAGTTTATCATTCTGTTCGCCAATACCAGCCGCCACGATGCGGCGGCGGCAATGGAGACGCTCAGTCTCAATGTGGCGCGTTTCAACCAACAAGCGGCCAACCCCTGGCAACTGGCTTTCTCCTGGGGCTGCGTCGAGTACGATCCCGCCATTCACCCCGATCTTAATGCGCTGGTGGCCGCCGCCGACCGCCTGATGTACCAGGCGAAGCAGAAGCAGGGACGCGAGCGTCGCTAATCCCTCCCGGCGGGGGCGTTAAGCAGGTACTGCTGCACCTGCTGCCGCTTCTGCGCATAGCTGCTGAGCAGCGCCTGCTGCGATTTCCCGTCGTTATCGTAAAACAGGCCGCCTTCGTCGGCGATAAAGCGATAACGCTGTTCCAGCTGGTTTATCACCCAGTCAATGCGTTGCAGGGTGAGTAGGGTACAGGACTGACCATGCAGGTCGTCTTCAATATCCAGCACATGTGAGCGAAAGGCCTCTACGGCAAACAGCCGGCTCAGCGCGGCAGGGTCCGTCAGCGCCGACTCCCAGCGCGCCGTCAACTGCTGAAAGTGAGCCAGCACCTGTGGGTCAGCGCGCCGGGCGCGGAGCCAGACGACCTTCCGACGGTAGCTTTCAACCGCCAGCCGCTTCAGATCGCGATAGTGCGCCAGCTGCTGCTCCGCGTCGGGGACCTGGGTCATCAGCCAGCTAAAAAAGAAGCGAGTCTCAAAACGTTCGACAAAGTGGAACAGCGGATCGGCCAGACCATTGCTGTTGAATTCTCTCAGCGGGTCGAAGGGATACATATAGCCAAAATCGAACAGCCACAGCTGCTCCTGCCGGTCCACCAGTAGATTCCCGCTACAGAGATCCCACTCCATCAGCCCCTGTTCTTCGCAGGCTTCCAGAGTAGTAAATAGCTGGGCGATCAGTGGCGGGGTCAACTGGTGTATCGGCTCGCCATCGATCCAGGGGGAGATCAGGATGCCGAGGCGATAATCGGCATACAGCGTAGGGACGATGTGGGTGAAGCGCGGGGCGGTGACCGGGTTATCCTTCAGCCGCTGCAACGCCTGCCTGCGCTGCACTTCATTTAAAAACGACAGCTGGCCGTTGAGGTTGGCAACGCCGGCGACGGCGCGACGTTTCTTTAAATTGTACTCCTTGCCGGCGATGCGCAGACGATAAACCTCGCCGGTCAGGCCTGAGCCGTATACCTGCACCACATAGGGGGAATCGGGGCCCAGTGCGGCGAGGGTCTCCGGCGGCAGCGGGCAGTGACTGACGTTGCCGACGATAAGAGGTTCTCCGCTGCGATCGAACGCCTGCTGTTGCTGTTGTCTGAGGTTCATGATGCCTCCGGGTATAACGTTAGATAGCGTGGATAATCCACGCTATCTCACCCGCAAACGGTAGTGAATTCATCCTACTGGCGGGGGCTTTTTCAGGCTGAGCTGGGCTGTGTTAACGGAGGAGACTCGGGGCGTAAGGCGGCGGCAGGGAAGGGCAAGCGTCTGGAACGCATACCTGACGCCGTTGTCAATGAGGTGCTTGCCAGGCTGGATGCGATGCTGAGCTAACGTCAGCGACGCAAAAAAGCAAAAAGCCTGCTCGAAAGCAGGCTTCTTAAATGTGGCTCCTCTGACCGGGATCGCCTTTGCCATTAACTGGCTGATTGGTAAGCTAAACCTAAAATTGGGCTTGTCAAGACCACCAGAATGACCACCTTTTTGTGCATGGGTCATTCTGGTCAAAGAGCCTTGATATGACATCATGATTGATACGCTTGTGTACTTACTATTGAGCATGTTTTTCTAAGATAACCAGTACGAGAGGTCCA
>ERZ507554.80-NODE-80-length-20454-cov-4.80739_pt1 | contig 20454 bp, 21 predicted proteins | sample MGYA00248668_ERZ507554 | MGnify/ENA primary metagenome ERZ507554 (study PRJEB26165, sample SAMN02676187) | human gut metagenome | isolation source: stool | host: Homo sapiens | place: USA | study: EMG produced TPA metagenomics assembly of the C.diff FMT (human gut...
CTCGCCCCCGTAGCGGAAAGCCATGCCAGTATCGCGCACCGCGCGTTGCACAATGGTCGCCACGCTTTTAATCACCAGATCCCCGGCCTCATGACCGTAGCGGTCATTGATCGCTTTAAAGTGATCGATATCGATCATCAGACAGCTCAGCGGGGTGTGGGTATGAACTGCCAGCGCCATCTGCGAATGCAGCGCTTCGTCAAGATGATGGCGGTTACGCAGGCCGGTCAGAGAGTCGAACAGCGCTTTTTCCAGCAAGGCGCTGCGCAAACGCTGATTGGCCAGCGCCAGGCCCAGCGCTTCGGCCATCAGCTCCAGGTAGGCCCGGGAAGGGGCGTCACTGGCGGTGACATTCTGGAAGGTCAGCAGGCCAATGGCTTCGCCCTGGGCGATGAGCGGTACGCAGAGCGACTGACCGGCGTGCGCCTCCGGCAGATGATAGCAGGTGATATCGGGCTCACCCTGCACCGGCGGATGGCTGAGTCCCCGGCGTATTGCCCAGCAGTCGTCGGGGGAAAAGGACGTCGTCTCCCCGGCGGGCGACAGCCACTGCGCCACGCAGTGCATCTGCCACGGATCGGTATCCAGAACATACAGTTTCCCGGGGATCGTCGGGGCGATGTTCGGCGCAAACCGCTCTGCCACTTTAATCACATCCTCAATGGTTTCACAGCCCTGCAGACGCTGGGTCATGCGCGCCAACAGTTCACGGATCGCCCAGTCGGCGTCGCGTTGCTGTTCCAGCTGCTGGCGGGCCAGGCCGTTCTCGCGAAAAATGCGGATCGCCTGGGCCATATCGCCAATCTCATCCACCTGGGTGAAGTGCGGCGTCTCCACCGCATAATCCTGGGAAGCGAGACGCTGGACCACGTCGCTCAGGCGAACCACCGGGTACAGCACCCGCCGTTTGAGAATGAATCCGAGAACGAACAAAAACATCAGGGCGGTCAGGCCGACCATGATTTCCGACAGCGTACGCCAGATCCGCGAGCGCTCGGTGGCCTGGTCGATAGCGACGGCGGCGCGATGCTCAAGCATCTGGCGGAAGCGATCGATCTGCGTCTGCATGCGCTCCAGTTCGGTCTCGTACGCTTTGCCGTACAGCACCGCAATGGCTGCTGGCGCGTCGCCGCGAGCGACATGCGCTAAGGCGGCCTGCTGTTCATCCTGTAGCTCATCGGCGATCTGCAGACCGTCGTGCAATAGCGCCAGCTCCTCGCGGCTGGCGCCATTATCTTTCAGCCCGGCCAGCCGGTGTTCAATGCTCTTGTCGGTGTGCAGCAACTGTTGATACTGCTGCAGCGTTTCTGGCGTAGGCTTAACCACGTACAGCCGCGCGAGGTCAGACTGCTCCCAGGCGTCGTTTTCCACTTCGTCGGAGAGGGTATCAAAGACCTGGCGCTGCTGTACCGCCTGGCGTTCGGCGCGATCGGCGCTGGAGGCCATGAGCATAGCGCTCCCGGAAGCCAGCGTCAGGCCGACGGTGATCCCGTAAGCCCAGTTGGTGATGGTGGCGATTCTCACCCTGTATTTCCTTGCATGCAGATGAAGCTGTTTTAATTATAGAACCCGTCCCCGCCATGACGGCGACCCGCTTCAGGAGCGGCTCTCACGGCCAGGATGTTCGAGGGTCTGAAGAATGATGGCATGTAGCGTTGCCGCATGGCGGCGTAAAACGAGAAAGACATCGCTATCCAGAGCGCCATTTATAACATCCGCTTCCATAATCTGTAAGGCTTCCTGACAGACCATTCCTTTTCGGTACGGGCGATCTTCGGTCAGGGCGGTAAAAATATCGGCGATGGAAATAATCCGGTCGGCGAGCGTCAGGTGATATTTGTCGAGATGCAGCGGGTAGCCGCTGCCGTCCAGTTTTTCATGATGATTCGACGCCCAGTTAATAATGTCGCCGAGCTCGCTGTAGTCGCTGAGGAGTTCGCCGGTCATGTAGCTGTGCTCGCGTACCTGATTCAGCTCGTCGTCATCCAGCTCGCCCTCTTTTTCCAGAATAGAAAGAGGGACATAAATCTTACCAATGTCGTGCAGATAGCCGGCAATCTCAATTTGCAGACAGGTCGGCTCCGGCAACTGCATCCAGCCGGCAAGCTGGCGGGCGATTTCCCCTACCATAATGCTGTGGCTGGCGGTAAAGCTGCTGTAGGTGTCGACAATTTTGGCAATCAGCAGGCAGATATCTTTCAGACCGTGAATATCCAGATAGCGCGTGTTGATGGGGGCAATGATCTCCAGCAGCCGCTGAATATGGCCGGGATGAAGGTGCTGCCAGAAGTTCGCATTTTCAGCGACCTCGCACAGGGTATCGCAGAGTGGTGGGTCGATCTCCCGGTGCAGGGAGACGAACTGTTCCACCACCGCCCGCGTGGGCCAGGCCGCAACGTGGCTGTCGGCCGGCAGCAGCCGTTCAAAGGCATCGGCAAAATAGACGATATGCTGTTCGCGGGAGCCCCGGTGGGTCGAACTAAAATGGTGATCGCGAATAAAAGGGACGATGGCCTGGAAGGTCGCTAATCCCTCCAGCATCGCCACGCCCTGGCGCTGATGCGGGTCATGGATGTTATCGATAGCATCCAGCGAATGAATGGGGCGTTTATCTCCCAGCACGCCGATATCGTGCAGCAGCGCGGCGCAAAAAATGGTTTGCTGCCGCTCGGCGGGCAGTCCCAGCCTTTGCGCCAGCATCAGGGCGATTAAGGCTGTTCGTTGCATATGCCGGTGCAGTTCAGGGTTAATGATCTGAATGACTCTGGTGGTCAGCATCAAGGCTGACCTCAGGGCAATACGCATTTCTGTTCTCCGTACGCGTTACCTGGCGGCAAGACTGACCACCCTGGTGACGGAAGTGTCGATAATCTGATCGCAATGCGTGTTGTGTGATGTGTGGCTGTACCGGTAAATACTCGGAATGTATGGATTCATGTCATGTGCCCGAACTGGAGACAGCCGTGCACCATATTTGGGCAATGTGCAGGCAAGAACCTTATTATTGTCTGATAGTTAACCATTTCCCCCCCAAAAAATAAATAAATACTGGCAAGCCCTTTGCATTAAGCAAGCGTAAGTTTGATTAATGTCTATGAAGGGAGTGACCTGTATGAATTTTAGAGCATTACTGGCTATCGCGTTACTGACGATAAGCAGCGTGGCGTTCAGCGAAACGCGCTTACCGCATATCGTCATTTTAGCTACCGGTGGAACGATTGCCGGTTCGGCGGCGAGCAATACCCAAACAACCGGCTATAAAGCCGGGGCGATTGGGGTGCAGACGCTGATTAACGCCGTGCCGGAAATGAGTAAAATCGCTCACGTCGAGGGCGAGCAGGTGGCGAATATCGGCAGTGAGAATATGACCAGTGACATTATCCTGGCGCTCTCGAAGCGGGTGAATGCGTTATTGGCACGGGATGATGTCGATGGCGTAGTGATCACCCATGGCACGGACACGCTGGATGAAACCCCATATTTCCTCAATCTGACGGTGAAAAGCAACAAGCCAGTGGTCTTTACCGCGGCGATGCGTCCGGCGACAGCGATCAGCGCCGATGGGCCGATGAACCTGCTGGAAGCGGTCACGGTCGCCGCCGATCCTGATGCCCGAGGACGCGGGGTAATGGTGGTGCTTAACGACCGCATCGGCGCGGCGCGCTTTGTCACCAAAACCAATGCCACTTCGCTGGATACCTTCCGGGCGCCAGAGGAGGGCTACCTCGGTGTCGTGGTGGGCGGGAAACCCCAGTTCGAGACGCGGGTAGATAAAATTCACACTCTGCGCTCGGTATTTGATGTGCGTCAGCTGAAGACCCTGCCGAAGGTGGTGATCATTTATGGTTACCAGGATGACCCGGAGTATATGTATGACGCGGCGATCGCCCATCATGCTGACGGCATTATCTACGCGGGAACCGGGGCGGGGTCGGTGTCGGTACGAAGCGCTGCGGGTATCAAAAAAGCGCAGCAGGCGGGCATTGTGGTGGTACGCGCCTCCCGTACCGGTAGCGGCGTGGTGCCGCCGGATGACAGCCAGCCTGGGCTGGTGGCCGACTCCCTCAACCCGGCGAAAGCGCGTATTCTGCTGATGACGGCGCTGACGCAGACTAAAGATCCGCAGCTGATCCAGCAATATTTCCACACCTACTGATCTTCTGCCGCCGGAACGTCCTTCACGCCTTCGCGGCGGTTTGCCTACAGTGATCCGACGTCGGGTCACTGTCCGCGCTAAAGTCAGTGCTTTATACATGTAAGGCGTAAAGAAATATTTTTCTAACGGTGGGTGAGGGCGGTATTAAAGTGCAAATAACTGGCAAGGCGCTTATTTTTAAAGCATCTTTAAATAAGTCTATTCTTAATTATTCCCTTAAGGCGATTTTAATATTCCTGCTACCGACGGATAAAAGATGCTTCTCTTTGAAGCAGGAGCGCTTTTATTCTTTTGCGCTACAGACGACGATCTTAGGGACGCGAGCAGGCGGCGGGCCGCGTGGCTGAGCGGGCCTCAGACCCCGGCAAACAAGGCGTTCTCGAGCAGGGTTTCGGTTATGTCCGATAGTAATGCTGATAATTAGCGTGAAAATGATATGCATGATGAATATATTAAGCGGAAGATAAGATTTAAGTTTACATTTAGTAACATTTGTGCCGCAATTATGTTTTTTTGTCAGCTTGCTGTTTTTTACTTGCCGGAGGGAATTTCAGCGGATTAGTATTGTCGAACTTGCTGTACGTACCGCCTAATGATGATAAATGGATTCTGTTTTCCTTAAGCGTTACCACATAATTAATGTTTACAGGAAAAATCATGGCCTGCGTATTTAATAAACAACTTTTACATCCGCGTAACTGGCTGACCTGGTTCGGGCTCGGCATCCTCTGGTTAATCGTGCAACTGCCTTATCCGCTGCTGCATTTTATCGGCACCAGCGTCGGACGTCTTTCCCGACGCTTTCTCAAACGCCGCGAACATATCGCCCGGCGTAATATCGAACTCTGCTTCCCGGACATGTCGCCGGCGGCGCGCGAGACTTTGATCGATCAAAACTTTATGTCGCTGGGAATGGGGCTTATCGAAACCGGCATGGCCTGGTTCTGGAGCGACGAGCGGGTCAAAAAATGGTTTGATGTCGAGGGCTTTGCCAACCTTAATCATGCGCTTAGCGGCGGCAAAGGGGTGATGGTGGTCGGCGTGCACTTTATGTCGCTGGAGCTGGGTGGGCGGGCCATGGGGCTGTGCCGTCCAATGATGGCCACCTATCGTCCGCACAACAGCCCGCTGATGGAGTGGGTGCAAACCCGTGGACGCCTGCGCTCGAACAAAGCAATGATCGATCGTAACAACCTGACCGGCCTGGTGCATGCCTTAAAATCAGGCGAAGCGGTGTGGTTCGCGCCGGATCAGGATTACGGTCCCAAGGGCAGCGTCTTTGCGCCGTTTTTCTCCGTCCCCCAGGCGGCGACCACCAACGGCACCTATGTCCTTTCCCGTCTATCGGGCGCGAAAATGCTGAGTATCAGTATGGTGCGCAAGCTGGGTCGTAAGGGCTACAGCCTGCATATTAGCGAAGTAATGAATGATTATCCGGGTGAAGATAAGCAGATCGCTGCCGGCTATATCAACAAGGTCATCGAGCGCGAAATTTTACGCGCCCCTGAGCAGTATTTGTGGGTGCACCGTCGTTTTAAAACCCGCCCGCTGGGTGAACCTTCCGTCTATTAACCTTCCCGCACAGGCTGCGCTTTCAAAATCCCGACAGTTGGGGTAACGTGAGCCGGATCATGTTTTAGTCGTGCGCGAAGGAGTGCAGAGTGTTCGCTGAGTTTGGTGTTCTGAATTATTTGACCTATCTGGTCGGGGCGGTATTTATCATCCTCGTTCCTGGCCCGAATACGTTTTTTGTGCTGAAGACGGGCATTGCCCACGGCGTGAAGAAAGGCTATCTGGCGGCGGCTGGCGTCTTTATTGGCGATGCGGTACTGATGTTTCTGGCCTTTGCCGGCGTGGCGACGCTGATTAAAACCACGCCGGTGCTGTTTAACGTCGTGCGCTACCTCGGGGCAATTTATCTGCTGTGGCTGGGGGGCAAAATGCTCTATGCGGTGCTCACTCAGCGCGACGGCCAGTCCGATGCCAGCGCGGAGCCGGCGAGCGCGATCCTTAAGCGCTCCCTGACCCTGAGCCTGACCAATCCGAAAGCGATTCTGTTCTATGTGTCGTTTTTCGTGCAGTTTATCGATGTGAATGCCAAAACGCCCGGCGTGGCGTTCTTTATCCTGGCGCTGACCCTCGAGGTGATTAGCTTCTGCTATATGAGCTTTTTGATCCTCTCCGGCTCGTTTGTCACCCGCTACGTCAAAACCCGCAAAAAGCTGGCCAAACTTGGCAATAGCCTGATTGGTCTGGTTTTCGTCGGGTTCGCCGCGCGCCTGGCAACCCTGCAGTCCTGATCTCCACGGGCCGGTTACCCGCTGACCGGCCCGCTGTCGCTTATTCTGCCCTGTAACAAAAACCCTTCATTTTTTATTGCATTGGTGTTACATATACAGCCGTTTATCGCTCAGCAAAAAGGAAGCCCGGATGATTCTGCAAAAACTCCTCAGCAATAAAAACTGCAAAAAATACTGTCTGTCGCTTGCGGCGGTGTTTGCTATCGCGCTGGCGGTGGTGGGGCGGGCGACCTTCGGGGGCGTGGTGAGTGAGTACAATATGCCATACTCGGAGTGGACAACGTCCATGTTCTTCCTGCAGGGGGCGATGGTGACGGTTTACAGCATTGTGTTTACCGCGCTCTTTGCTATTCCTCTTGGGTTTATTTTTCTCGGCGCCGATCGTCAGGATTAAGCGTCAACGGGCGAACCGCGGTTCGCCCTGTCTTATTCGCCCATCAACAGCGTGAAGGATTAATCATCGTCATGATAGTGATGATGGTGGTGATGGCGATGGGAGTGGTACCCGTCGTCAATAATGCATCCCGATAACAGCGTGCATAGCGCAATAATCACCGGTAACACGATCGGTTTTTTCATCCCTTACTTCTCCCGCTATTCTTCTTTCCCCGGGGCAGAAAATGCCACAGTGGATAACGTGAGTGTAAAGGGTTAACTTATTGATGGGATAGGATAAATCCGCAAAATCGCCGCGGCGATCACCACCAGCCGAGCTGAGTGCCAGCCACCGCCACGATGGCGACAATCAGCATAATAATGGTGCTTTTTTTCATTATGCCCCACCCGGCGCCGCATAGCCGCCGACAAAAAACCAGCCGAGAAAAACGACAGCGATAATAAAGATCGCCACCGGAAAAAGAATACCCAATTTCATGATAGTGTCCCTGTACCCACGAGTGATGCCCTGCATGATACTGGATATCGCGCGACTTTAGTCAATATGAATGAAATTCTCCTGCCGGCGGGACTTCTTATCCAGGTACATTGCTTCATCGGCGGCGCGCAAAGCCGCTTCAACATCGATACTCTGCGGATCGCAGGTAATTACCCCAAAACTGGCTCCGGCATAGTCGATCCGTTGCGCACCGAGGGAGTAGACGCCGCACAGCGCATCGCGCAGTGCGGCAACATACGTCTGCTGCGCCGCGGAGTCCTGGGCGCTACCGACAATCAAAAACTCATCGCCGCCAAGGCGGCCAACGATATCCTCACGGCGCGCGACGGCGGTGAGCCGTTCGCCGACCTGCACCAGGAAGCTGTCGCCGCACGGGTGGCCGAACCGATCGTTAATGGCTTTGAAACCGTCAAGATCGATAAAAATGAGCGTAACCAGCTGCTGCTGGGCGCGGGCGGCGGCAAAGCGTAGCGCCAGCTGCTTAAACAGCGCACGGCGATTAGGAAGCTGGGTGAGCTCATCGGTCGACGAGTGCAGCTCCAGCGCGACGTTAGCCGCCTGCAGCTGTTGCACCAGGGTGTCTTTTTCCACGTAGTGGGAAATGAGCTTCGCGAACAGGCCCATGACCTGTTCACCTTCAAGGTTATAAGGCTGTTGTTGCCGGCTGGTGGCGCAGAGGGTGCCGAACAGCGAGCCGTCGGCCAGGCGGACGGGAATGCTGAAAAAGGTGGCGATCCCCAGCTCCTGGGCGGCGATGCAGGAGTGCCAACGACGGGCAACGTCATTGCAAAACGTGCACTGATCCTCAAGGGCGCGTTTGCACAGGGATTCATTCCACGGGACGGAAAATCCTTCCGGGATCTGCATTTCGCTGCTGTTATGGGCGAACATGATCTGCTGCCGCTGGGCGATGGTATCAATGCGGGTGAGGTAGGTGGACTCCATTCGCGTCACCGCCTCCAGCATCTCCAGAAGCTGGCGCACCAGGGTTTCCAGGGACTGTTCCGCAGCGAGGGTTTGCGACACCCGGGCAAGAATAAAATCTGACATGAATAATACAGCTCCAGCACGCCAAACGTCACCCCAGCATATTGGGCTGCAAACGGACATCAGCGTCGAATAAACAGTGATATTTTTAAATCTATCACATCTTACTGGGGAATACTTGTCCACGCGGTGGGAAAAAAGCCCCGTCGGGGGCGACGGGGAAAAACTCATTGATTATGGAATGATCTGTTCTCTGGTCAGTTCGAGAACAGGGGCTACTCTACGGGGCAAAAGTGCAGGCAAGATGGAGAAAACGTGAAGATTAGGGGTAAAATTACCGGACATTGAAGAAAGGGAGAAAAGATGAAAAAGTTACTGGCTATTTTGCCCCTGGCGCTGGCCGGCTGTGCCCAGCCGCAGCCCACTGCGCCGACGAAAACCATCGGCATGCCCAATCCCGCGGCAGTGTACTGTCAGCAATCCGGCGGTACCCGGGTGCCGGTGCAAACGCCGCAGGGCGTCAGCACCCAGTGCAAACTGCCCAGCGGCGAAACTCTTGACGAGTGGGCGCTGTGGCGCCGGGACCATCCGGCTAAATCGTAACCGGTAGGGCCGCCAGCCAGGCGGCCAGCACCTGGGCATGATTCTGCTCGGTGTTCTTCGCAGCGTATAGCAACGTCAGTGGCTGGCGCTGCGCCAGCGCCGCCAGCCGCAGGCCTGTTTCGCGATGGGTGTCGAGCTCCTGACGATAGCGCTGGCTGAAGTGGGTGAAATCGATCGCCTCGCCGTGAAAGGCTTTTCGCAGCTCTGTGGAAGGCGACAACGCCTTGCACCATTCATCACAGGCCAGCGCCTCTTTTTTGAGCCCCCGCGGCCAGAGACGATCGACCAGCACCCGATAGCCATCGCTGCTTTCCTGCGGGTCATACACCCGTTTACACTGAATCATCATCCTGCTCCCTCTGTGCCATCCAGGCGAGCAACTGCGGGATTTGCCCGTCGGAAAATACCGTGATGCCGTGGGCGCGCAGCAGCTCGGCCGCGACCCCAGCGCCCGCTTTGCGTCGTGCGCGAAAGGAACCGTCATAAACAAACTGGCTGCCGCAGGTGGGGCTGCCGTCGGTGAGTAACGCAGCCTGACAGCCCGCTTCCCGGGCGGCGTGGAGCGCCAGCCAGGCGGCCAGCTGATAATGTCCGGTAACGTCGCGGCCATCACTTTCCACGATCCGTGCCCGCCCGGCAAGGACATCCCCGCCGGTGCCGCCGACGATCTCCGCCGGCAGACGAGGTGTAGGCAGACCGGCCGCCAGTTCCGGGCAGTGGATCACCAGCCGCTCCGCCTGCTGCCAGCGGGACAGCGTCGCCGCCAGCTGTGCCTTCTCGCTACCGTTATACCGCACCTGGAATCCCATCAGGCAGGCGCTGACCAAAAGCTTACTTTTCATTCTTTCTCCCTTACGCGCTTGCTCCAGTATACCTCACCCGTCAGCCACGACGGCGGGGTGAAAATAAGGATTGTGTTCCGCCGGGGGGATCGCTATTCTGACGTGCCTTGTGCTGCCCGTCTCGTCCAGACATAAGGAACCTGCTATGAATACTCCTTTACGCCTCGCCCTCGTCGGCGATTATCACCCCGATATTGTTGCCCATCAGGCTATTCCCCTGGCGATAGACGATGCCGCCGCCGTGCTGGAGCAGCCGGTGAAATATGACTGGCTCGCCACCCCGTCGATTGTCTCCGGCGAGGCGCTGGCGGAGTACGATGCCGTCTGGGTCGTTCCCGGCAGCCCGTATCGTCACCCGGAAGGCGCGTTTACCGCGATCCGCTATGCCCGGGAAAACAGCATTCCTTTCCTCGGCACCTGCGGCGGCTTTCAGCATGCGGTGATTGAATACGCCCGCAACGTGCTCGGCTGGCAGGACGCCGGACATGCGGAAACCGACAGTGAAGGGCGGATGGTGATCGCTCCCCTCAGCTGCTCGCTGGTGGAGACCTCTGCCGTCGTCGAGCTGCGGGCGAATACGCTGATTGCCCGCGCCTATGGCCGGGAGAGCATTGAAGAGGGCTACCACTGCCGGTACGGCGTGAGCAGCACGTTTGCGGCGGAGCTGGCGCAGGGCGATCTGCGCGTCACCGGCTGGGATGAGGAGGGCGAGATCCGCGCCGTCGAGCTGGTGACGCACCCGTTTTTTGTCGCCACCTTGTTCCAGCATGAACGTCATGCGCTGGACGGGCGTCCCGCGCCGCTGGTGCAGGCGTTTCTTCGCGCCGCGGCACAATAAACCCACCGGCAGCGGGCGCTGCCGGTCATCTTCAGGCGTGAATTTCCCGGTCGCGCCCGGCCAGGGCGCCGCAAACCGCCATCACCAGCGAAATCAGCGCCACCGCCAGCAGCGGGATATGCCAGTCGCCATTGGCATCGTGGATCCTGCCCATCAGCGGCGGCCCGCAGGCGGCCAGCAGATAGCCGACGCTTTGCGCCATTCCCGATAACGCCGCTGCCTGATGCGCCGAGCTGGCGCGCAGGCCGATAAACGTCAGGCCGAGGATCATGGTGGCTCCGGAGCCAAAGCCGAACAGCAGCGTCCAGCCGATCGCCAGCTCAGGCAACAGCCACAGCCCGGCGGCGCTGATGGCGCACATCAGGGCGACCAGCACGGCGATCCCGCGCTGCTCGCGCAGCCGGTGCAGGATCAACGGTATCGCCAGACCGGGCGCGGCGGTCGCCAGCTGCAGCAGGCCATGCAGCGAGCCGGCCTGCGCTTCGCTATAGCCCATACTCTGCAGAATCGACGGCAGCCAGCCGATAATCACGTAATAGACCAGCGAGTTGATGCCGAGGAAGAGCGTCACCTGCCAGGCCAGCGCCGACCGCCAGATCCCCCGGTTATGTATGGCGCCTGAGCCGGTCAATGGCGTTTCTGCCCGGCGCCGGGACTGCGGTAGCCAGCTGAGGATCGCCAGCAGCGGAAAGACCATCAGCAGCAACAGCGCCCCGCGCCAGCCGAATCCGGCCGTCGCCACGGGGACCACCAGCGCCGAGCCAAGCGCCGCCGCGCCGCCCATCGTCAGGGAATAGGCGCCGGTCATCCGCGCGACATGCTGGGAGAAATCCCGCTTAATCAGCCCGGGCAGCAGCACGTTACCCAGCGCAATGCCGCAGCCGATCACCGCCGTGCCGATAAACAGCAGCGCAGCGGAGGGCAGGGAGCGCAGGGCAATGCCGGCGCAGATCAGCAGCATCGCCAGCAGCAGGCTACGCTCCATGCCGAACCGGCGGGCAACCCCTGCCGCCAGCGGTGAGACAAGGCCAAAGGCCAGCAGCGGCAGGGTAGTAAGCAGCCCGGTCTGGGCAGTGGTCAGGCCATAGTCGCTACGAATAGCGTCCAGCAGCGGTGCCGCGCCGGTAAAGACCACGCGCAGGGTGGTGGCGATGAGCAGGATACCGGCAATCAGCAGCGCGGGGCGGCGGCCGGTGGAGGAGATCACAGAAGACATATCATTCTCAAAGTAACTAACGAGGGGCTTACGATAGCGACTTTGTCCCCTGTTTAAATCAAGCTAAAATGACAGATTATCGCTAATATCGGACAACATAATGATCGGACTGGGTCTGGATGGTTATGAACCGGACAGTGGCCACGAATCGGCCATTGCCTTTCGTATTCAGGTAGTGGAGGCGGAACAGTATATTCCGGCGCATTCCCACCGTAAGGGGCAATTGATCCTGGCCCTGCACGGCGCCTTAACCTGCGAGGTGGAGAACGCGATGTGGATGGTGCCGCCGCAGTATGCGGTGTGGGTTCCGGGACAGCTTTCCCACAGTAACCGCGCCACGCCTGGCGCCCAGGTATGCTTCCTGTTCATCGAGCCGGGCGCCGCGCCGATGCCGGATCGCTGCTGTACGTTAAAGATTTCGCCGCTGGTGCGGGAGCTGATCCTTACGCTGGCAGAGCGCGGCGGGGAGTTGCTGGCCGCCCCCGCCACGGCCCGGCTGGTGCAGGTTCTGTTTGATGAGCTACCCCGGCAACCGCAGGAGCATCTGCAGCTGCCGGTATCAAACCACCCGAAAATTCGTCAAATGGTGACGATGATGGCCGAAGATCCGGCGCGCTGGCAGACCCTGAGCCAGTGGGCGGCGGTGTTCGCGATGAGCGAGCGGAATCTGGCCCGTCTGGTGGTGCGCGAAACGGGGCTGAGCTTTCGCCGCTGGCGCCATCAGCTGCAGCTGATCCTCGCCCTGCAGCTGCTGATCCGTGGGCAGACGGTGCAGCAGACGGCTCAGGCGCTGGGCTACGATTCCACCACCGCCTTCATCACCATGTTTAAAAAAGGGCTCGGACAGACACCGGGCCGCTATCACGGTAGCCTGGCTACGACTTCCCAATAAACAGCGAGATGATCCCGGCGGCAATCAGCGGCCCGACAGGGACGCCGCGAAACAGGGCAACGCCGAGTACCGTACCGACCAGCAGCCCGGCCACCAGATGCGGCTGGGAGCCCATCAGGGAGACACCGCGCCCGCCGAGCCACGAGACAAACACCCCGACCGCAATCGCCAGCAGTGATTTCCAGTTCATAAAGGAGTGGATCAGGGTTGACGGCGGCAGTGTGCCGCTGGCGATAGGCGCCATCACGCCGATGGTCAGAATGATGATCCCAACGGTCAGCCCCTGTTTCTCAATCCAGGGAAAGAAGGTATTCAGCGGCGTGACGCGCACGATAATCAACACGAGGATGGAGATCGCTACGGTGGTGTTATGGCTGATAAAGCCGAGCGCCGCCAGGCCCAGCAGGATCAACAGGGTGGTATCAAACATGTACAGAGGTCCTTGCCAAAAAAGAATGCCAAAAAATATCCCGCTTACTCTACGCATCGTGGCGTGAATAAACAGGATTTTTACGCCATGCGGCGGAAATCTGGGCGGATGCCCGGTTAGCTAAGGCGGCGAAAGGTCACGATCTCTGGTCGGGCGATATGTAAATAATCCTCGGTATCGAGAATGATCGACCGATCCAGGCGTCCGGCGTTAAAGGCGATTTGCGGAAAGCGCTCAAACAGCAGCGGGTCGGCCACCAGCCGCAGCGACGGATGGAAGCTGAAGGGGGGAATGGCACCGAACACGCAGGCGGTGAGGGCATCCACTTCCGCCGGACTGGCCAGCGAGGCTTTGTTGCCGCCGATATGCCGGGCCAGGCTGGCGAGGTCGGCCTGCCGATCGGCAGCGAGGATCGCCAGCACATGCTGGTTGACGCCGTTTCCTTTCACTTTACAGACTAACGCTTTCGCGCCCTGGCCAAGCGCGGTGCCGCGGATCGCCGAGACGGCTTCGCACTGGCCGACCGCGTCGTGCGCCATCACCCGGTAGCGCGCCCGGTGCTCGTCGAGCAGCGCGCACAGCCGCTGGTGGATATTACCTTCTACTGCTTCAAGCATAGCGTCCTCCTGACATCATAAAGCAGCCAGCTTAGCGCTGTTGCGCCAGCCTGCCAACGGTGGGCCAGGAAATTCACTATTCACTCATTATTGCTTCACAGTGCTGTGGTGCAATCCCGCAGGCGCAGATGAGTTTTGTAAATAAAAAAAAGAATGATTTTTATTTTCAATCGAACTTTTTTTATTTCGCTCAGTCTCTATCGGACGACACAGAATATTAATAATTGCCGTAATGAGGTTAGGATGATGCACGATGCAACCATGCAGGGTTCCCCACGCAAGAAGTTTAATAAAATAAGGGAGCTCAACAGACGGCGAAATTACTTTACTAAGAAAGTACGTAATGCCCTGCGGGTGGGAGTGGCGAAAGCGCTCTGGGATCGCCGACGCCGTCAGCCGGTGGATTTGTCGTCCGCGAAAACCGTCTTACTGATGCGCAATGAGGGGGCGGTCGGCGATGTGGTGGTAGACTCTGCGCTGGTGAAATGCCTGCATGAGTCAGGCTATATCGTTGATTTTCTGCTAACGACATCCAACAGCCAGGTGATGCGTTATAACCCGCGGATCCGCCATATTTATGAAGCCGAACCGGTCAATTCCGCCGATTTTTTGCGTAAATTTAACCATAACGTTCCTCGTGATGTTATTAATGAACTGGCTAATAATAAGTACGATATTATTATTGACCCTTCGTTATTCGATATTCCCGTGCATCGCCTGCGGCTTTTCCGACAAATAAAAGCCAAATCAGTGCTCGGGTTTAATAAATGGCCATCGATTAAGCACTACTCCCACTCGTTTGATTTTGACTGCCAGCGCTGGCACGTGACGAAGACATTCGCATTGATCGCCGATTATCTCAAACTGGACACTCGCGGGCTGGACGGTTACGACCTGGCGGTTCCCGGGCAAATTATGCAGGAGGTTGCGCAGTATCTGGCGTCGCTAAGCGGAAAAGCAGTGGTGATTAATATTTTTGCCGGCCACGCCGACCGCAGCCTGTCTCAGACGCAGCTGGCCGAACTGCTCGACAAGCTGCGGGCTCGCCATCCGGAGCTGGCGGTTATTCTGCTCGATCACCGGCGCGAGATCCGCCTCCCGCTGCCGCCGGAGGTGGTGATTAACCCGTTTAATACGCTGCACCATGCGATGGCGCTGATTGCCCAGGCGGAGCTGATTATCTCCCCGGACACCTCGGTGGTGCATATGGCGGCGGCGTGGAACAAACCGCTGATCGCGGTCTATAAGGACGTTCTGCTTAATAATCGGCTGTGGGCCCCGGGCTATGACAACGCCAGACAGATTATTGTTAAATGCGGGAAGGTGCATGAGCATCGCGAACTGGTGGATAAAATTATAGCGGCGCTACCGGAGACGCTGTGAGGGCGATGAGGAAGGGCCAGCAGGCATGCCCGGGAAGCTCACCTGCTGGCCGTATGCAAGAGCCAGCAGGTGAGCGAAGGTTGCATTGCCAGTCTGCAACCGCCGCTATTGTACTGTTGCCCGCTGCTCTGCCACATCCGGGAAAGCTCTTAAAGAGATGGCTGCCGCGAACGATAGGCGGCATCACTCTTCAGTGAGCCACATATCCGCCTCTTCAAACATCTCCTGCACCGTGCGGCTGATCAGCTCTTTTTCATGCTTGCTGGCGTCGGTATTGATCGCGGGCAGCGTCATCATCGGCTTCACGCGCACTTCCGCCTCCGGAAAAATGCGCTGCATGCGTTTGGTCAGCTCGTTAAGAATGGTCTCTCTGGCGCCCGGCAACCCGGCAAAATTGCGCTTGTCATAAATCAGTTCCACAAACATCTTCTGTCCTCTGTATGCTGATCGCGGGCGATAGTTTTACTGTATTAATGTACAGTGTCAAGCGAATGCCGCGGCGCTTCTCATCCGCCACCTCGCGCGGCGACCGGGCTGTGCGCAAAAGCAACAAACGGTTCGCCACCGCCGAAAGCGATCTTTAGTGGCATCAAGGAGTTATCTCAGTGCTAGCGATTGATAGCCAGCGCCTATATTGACCGACAAAACCGGCAAAACTACTGTATATATATTCAGTATTGTGTGGTGGGTTGAAAAATGAACTTTTACACGCCGGTTGAGCTACGTCAGATTATCTCCTTTCCCTTTTTTGCCGACCTGGTGCAGTGCGGCTTTCCCAGCCCGGCTCAGGACTATGTCGAGAAGCGAATCGACCTTAACGAGCTACTGGTGCAGCATCCCAGCGCGACCTATTTTGTCAAAGCCGCTGGCGACAGCATGATCGATGCCGGTATTGACGAAGGCGATCTGCTGGTGGTGGACAGCGCGCGTAAAGCGGAGCATGGCGATATCGTGATTGCCGCCGTCGGCGGCGAATTTACGGTAAAAAAGCTGCAACTTCTGCCGCGAGTGCAGCTTAACCCGATGAACCCGGCCTATTCGCCCATCGTGGTCGGCCGCGAGGAGACGCTCGATATTTTCGGCGTTGTGACCTACATCATCAAGGCGGCGGGCTGATCATGTTCGCGCATTGTGATGTGAACGCCTTCTATGCCAGCTGTCAGACCGCCTTTCGGCCAGACCTGAAGGGGCGGCCGGTGGTGGTGCTGTCGAACAACGACGGCTGCGTGATCGCCCGCTCGGCGGAGGCGAAGCCGTTTGTGAAAATGGGCGAACCCTACTTTAAGCAGAAGGCGGCGTTTCTTCGCTACGGCGTCGTGGCGTTCAGCAGTAATTATGAGCTGTATGCCGACATGTCCAACCGGGTGATGACCACCCTGGAAGAGCTCGTCCCGCGCTGCGAAATTTACAGTATCGATGAGGCCTTTTGCGATGTCAGCGGCGTGCGCCATTGCAGAGATCTGACCGACTTTGGCCGGGAAATCCGCGCCACGGTGCTACAGCGCACCCATCTGACGCTGGGCGTCGGGATCGCGCCGACCAAAACCCTGGCGAAGCTGGCCAACCACGCGGCGAAGCAGTGGCAGCGGCAGACGGGCGGGGTGGTGGACTTATCCTGCCCGCAGCGGCAACGGAAGCTGATGGCGCTGCTGCCGGTGAGTGAGGTCTGGGGTATCGGGCGGCGGATCGGCAAAAAGCTCGAAGCGATGGGGATCGGCACAGTACTCCAGCTGGCGGAGAGCGATATCCGCTTTATCCGCAAGCATTTCACGGTGGTCCTCGAGCGAACGGTACGGGAGCTGCGCGGCGAGCCTTGCCTGGCGCTGGAGGAGTTTGCCCCCGCTAAGCAGGAAATTATCTGTAGCCGTTCGTTCGGGGATCGCATCACGGCCTATGAGGATATGCGCCAGGCGATCTGCAGCTATGCCGCACGGGCGGCAGAAAAGCTGCGCGGCGAACATCAGTACTGCCGGTTTGTTTCCGCCTTTGTCAAAACCAGTCCCTTCGCGCTGAATGAACCCTATTATGGCAACAGCGCCTCGCTAAAGCTGCTGACGCCGACGCAGGACTCCCGGGATATTATCGCCGCGGCGACGAGCTGTCTGGATGCTATCTGGAAAGCGGGGCATCGCTATCAGAAGGCCGGCGTGATGCTCAGCGATTTCTACAGCCAGGGCGTCGCCCAGCTGAATCTGTTCGACGAGCTTGCTCCACGACAGAACAGCGCCAGGCTGATGCAGGTGCTCGACCAGCTGAATGCGAAAAATGGCAAGGGCGCGCTCTATTTTGCCGGCCAGGGGATCCAGCAGCAGTGGCAGATGAAGCGGGAGATGCTCTCGCCGCGCTACACCACACGATACGGCGACCTGCTCCGCGTCAGATAACGCGCGCTATCCCCGTACCGCGGCCGGAAACACCGCCGCCAGCCAGTCAATAAAGACGCGGAGCCGGGGCGGCACGTGCCGGTGCCGGGCATAGATGACGTGAAAGGGATAGGGGGCCGGGCGCCAGGCGCTGAGGATCTCCACCAGTTCACCACTCGCCAGCGCCGGTTTCAGCGAATAGGTAAACGTCTGCACAATGCCTAAGCCCGCCTCGCCAGCGGCAATATGCGCGTTGCTCTCATTGATGCCGAGATGGGGCTCTGTCTTCAGCTCGGTGCTGACGCCGTGACGCGTAAAGCGAAACGGGAACGCTCTGCCGCTGGCCGGCGACAGATAGCTGATGAGCCGGTGGCCATGATGGAGTTCATCCGGCGAGGCGGGGGTGCCGTAGCGCTGAAGATAGCCTGGGGTGGCGCAGGTGACCAGCGTCGCCTCGCCGATTTTACGGGCGATCAGCGTCGAGTCTTCCATCGGACCGCCGCGGATGGCGCAGTCAATATTGCCGCTGATGAGGTCCGCGGGTTTATCGGCCACCTGCAAATCGATACGGATATCCGGCCAGGAGGTCATAAAGTCCGCCAGCAGCGGGATCAGCACATCGCACGCGGTCGACCCGCCGATGGCGATCCGTAGATGGCCCTTCGGCTTATTGTGGGCGGTATTGAAAGACGCGTCGATCTCTTCCAGGTCTTCCAGCAGACAGCGGGCTTTTTCATAGTACTCCCGTCCTTCCGGCGTCACGGTAATACGCCGGGTGGTGCGCTGCAGGAGGGAAACCCCAAGGTGCGCTTCCAGTTGCTGGATGGTTTTGCTGAGCGTGGCGTTGGGCATATCAAGCGAGTCCGCGGCGCGGGTAAAGCTGCCGGCTTCGACAACGCGGGTAAAGGCTTTGAGGGCTGAAAACCGGTCCATTATTCGCTGTATCCTGGTTAGCGGGCGTCCATTATCCACGGAGGGGAAAAGTGTTTTTCAGATTAGGCCATTTTTCCGCCTCACTGAGGCGATTACAGTGCTTTCCATACCTGGCGGGGCGCTTTCGCGAACCTGGCCTGTTTATACTCTAACCAAGGAAATGCACCATGAGCAAAAAACTTGCGGATAAAGTGGCGTTAGTGACCGGCGGCAGCACCGGTATTGGCCTGGCGTCGGCGAAAGCGCTGGCGGAGCAGGGCGCGAAGGTGTATATCACCGGCCGCCGTCAGGAAGCACTGGATGCGGCGGTCAGTTTTATCGGGCCTGCCGCCCGGGGGATCCGCGCCGATGCCGGCGTGTTAAGCGACCTTGACGCGGTATTTGCGACCATTGCCGAAGAGTCCGGCCGGCTGGATGTGTTGTTTGCCAATGCCGGCGGCGGGGATATGCTGCCGCTCAGCGCCGTTACCGAAGCGCACATTGACCGGATTTTTGCCACTAACGTGCGTGGGGTGGTGTTCACTGTCCAGAAAGCGCTGCCGCTGCTCACCGATGGCGCCTCGGTGATTTTGACCGGCTCTACGGCGGCGGTTAAAGGGACGGCTAACTTCAGCATCTATAGCGCCAGTAAAGCCGCGGTACGCAGCCTGGCACGCTCCTGGGCGCTGGAGGTTAACGATCGTGGGATCCGCATCAATGTGGTCAGCCCTGGGCCGGTGCGTACTCCGGGTCTGGGAGGACTGGTGGCGGAGGCGGATCGTCAGGGCTTGTTCGACGCCCTGGCCGCGGACGTACCGCTCGGACGGCTGGGCGAGCCGGAGGAGATTGGCCGGACGGTGGTATTTTTAGCGTCTGACGAGTCGAGCTTTATTAACGCCGCAGAGATCTATGTCGATGGCGGACTGGCGCAAATCTAAGCGCCAGCCGTCGCCGCACTGACCTGACCGGGCAGAGGCGCTTTCAGCAGGGCGATCAGCAGCGTACTGCCCACCATGATCCCCGCCGCCAGCCATACCATTCCCGACAGGCCAGCTGAGGCGATCAGCTGGCCGCCAGCAAGCGCCCCGGTGCCGATCGCGGCATTAAAAATAGCCACGTAAATGGCGGACGCCGGTTGGGCGACCGGGCCTGCGCTGCGCAGCAGCCAGGTCTGTAAGCCGACGAACACAATCGCGATACCGGCGCCCCACAGGGCTAACAGCAGCCCGCTAAAACAGAAAGGCAGGGGAGCAAGTCGTCCGGTGCCGAGGAGCGCCAGCGCGCCCCCGCTCAGCAGCAGTGAAGCAAAAATCAGCCCCTTCAGATGACGATCGATAAGCTTACCCGCGATAACGTTACCCACCAGCCCGGAGATCCCTGACAACAGCAACAGACCAGAGAGGGCGGTCGCCGGTACTCCCTGAAGTGTTATCAGCAGCGGTTCAACATAGGTGAAGGCGGCAAAGTGAGCGGTAATGATGCAGGCCGTGGCGCCATACATCTCATCACCCTTTTTGCGGACCATAAAGATCGTCTGACGTTGCCCTGAAGGGGCGCGGCTTGGGCGTGTATCGATAAGACTGCCCGAGGCTGACGAGTTGTGATTTTTTTCCGCGCCAGCTAACAGGGATACTCGCCGCGCAAGATTCGGCCCAATGCTGCTGCGCAGTCGAAAATACTGCAGAGTGAGAGGATATCCCCGTCCGGCACAAATAATTTTGTGTTGTTGCCCGCGCTGCATTGTTGCACTCCCCCAGAAATGCCTGCCGATGTTAGGGTGAGACGTTTATCACCACAGGAGAACGCAAATGATTGTCAGGACCTGGCACGGCTGTGTGCCATTGCAACATGCTGAGGGGTTTGCCCGCCACCTTGAGCGGACCGGCGTGGAACACGCTCAGAGCATCGCCGGCAACCGGGGGGCGCTGGTGCGCCAGGAAAACCAGGGCGAATGGGCGCATTTCTTTCTTGCCACCTACTGGCAGGATCTCGCGGCGGTCAAAGCCTTAGATCGGAAGAG
>ERZ507554.84-NODE-84-length-19802-cov-4.93017_pt1 | contig 19802 bp, 13 predicted proteins | sample MGYA00248668_ERZ507554 | MGnify/ENA primary metagenome ERZ507554 (study PRJEB26165, sample SAMN02676187) | human gut metagenome | isolation source: stool | host: Homo sapiens | place: USA | study: EMG produced TPA metagenomics assembly of the C.diff FMT (human gut...
TTCAGACGTGTGCTCTTCCGATCTGGCGGTGATCGGCACGCTGCTGCGCAACGACGCGCTGAGCTTTATCGGTATCGGTACCCTGATTGAGCGTGCCTTCGCCACCACCCAGCTGCTGCTGATTAAGGATCAACAGCTGACCAACGATCCGGATCCGGTGCGGGAATACTACCGGCTGGATACCCTGCTCAATGCGGTTAGCGCCCGCGAAGCCTACAACAGCCTCTACCGCCAGCCGGTCAGTAGGGAAACTGTGATGGAGCTGCTGATCCTGCGCAACGATATTCCGCGTTCGCTGCGCGCCAGCATTGCCGATCTGGTCGGCGAGCTGGAGAAAATCGCCAACGATCGCTCCTATCAACCGCTGCGCCTCGCCCATCAGCTTAACGTTGACCTGCGCTTCAGCACCCGCGGCGACCTGGCGCAGGCGGACCTGCAGACCACCCTTAACGGGCTGCTGACGAGAATTAACGCGCTGTCCGACAGCATCAGACAAACCTATCTGGAGGCCTTATGAAACTGGTCATCGATCATCTCACCTGCTATGGCTACGATGAAGAAGTGAAGTTTTCCACCCAGTATCTGCGCCTGACGCCGCGCAGCACCGGCCGGCAGACCATCACCGCCTGGACGCTGACCCTGCCGGACGGCGCGGCGGTGACCACTACCGACGGCTGGGGCAATGTGCTGCATGTGCTGACGCTGGATAACCCGCACAAGGAGATCACTATTCGCGCCAGCGGGATTGTCGATATCGCCGACGAAGGGGAGGAGACGCGTGATGAAGAGGCCGAGCTGCTGTCGCCGCTGGTTTTTCTGCGCTGTACGCCGCTAACCCGCGCCGATACGGCGATCCGTGAGTTTGCCCAGCGCCTCTATCGTCCCGATGCGGTGGAAGACAGTCTGAATCAGCTGATGGCGGACCTGCTGTTAAGAATGCCATACTCCCCCGGCGCGACCCGGGTGCAGGACTCCGCTGCCGACGCCTTCGCCCGGGCGAAGGGTGTGTGCCAGGATCATACCCATGTTTTTCTCGCCTGCTGCCGGGCGCTGGAGATCCCGGCGCGCTACGTCAGCGGCTATGTCTACAGCGATAACGCCCAGCATGTGGCGATGCATGCCTGGGCGGAAGTCTGGCTCGATGGCCGCTGGTTGTCGTTTGATATCACCAATAATACCCGTCGCCTGAATCAGCATCTGCGGCTGGCGACCGGGCTGGATTACCTCGACGCCTGCCCGGTACGGGGCACCCGACTGGGCGGCGGCGGGGAGATTATGTTAACCAACGCTGAAGTGCGCGAACACAGCCAGCAGGCGCAGCAGCAATAATACGGGAATAACCGCAATGACCTACTGTGTGGCCATGTGCCTGGCGGATGGACTGGTGTTTGCTTCCGACTCCCGCACCAACGCGGGCGTCGACCATATTGCCACTTTTAAAAAGCTGCACGTTTTCCATCAGGAGGGGGAACGGGTGCTGGTGCTGCAATCCGCTGGCAATCTGGCCACCACCCAGAGCGTGATAAGCCTGCTCAGCGCGCGGATCCGTACCCAGCAGGAGCCGAACCTGATGCAGGTCACCTCCCTCTACGACGCCGCGATGCTGATCGGTAAAACGCTGCAGGAGGTGATCCAGCGCGACAGCAGCAACCAGCAAAACTGCAGTAACACCAACTTCAACTGCAACCTGCTGCTGGGCGGTCAGATCGCCGGCGAAACCCATCGTCTGTTCCATATTTATCCGGAGGGCAACTTTATTGAAGCCACCCGTGACACGCCTTATTTTCAGATTGGCGAAAGCAAGTACGGCAAGCCGATCATCGATCGGGTGCTGACCATCGACACGCCGCTGGAGCAGGCGATGTGTTGTGCGTTGATCTCCATTGACTCGACGCTGCGCAGTAATCTGTCCGTCGGGCTGCCGCTGGATACGCTGCTCTACCGCAGCGGCAGTCTGAGCAGCGCCGGGCAGCATCGCATTACCGACAGCGATCCCTACTTCAACCGCATCCGCAAGGCGTGGTCCGAAGGGCTGTTGCACACCTTCCAGACTCTGCCGACCTGGACGCCAGCGGAGCGGGAAGAGGAGTAGTCTCTGTGACGCTCTGCCGGTATCGTCGGCGCGAAGGCGGATAAGGCGCTGGAGTCCTTAAGTATCCTCGACCTGGCGGTAAAATTTCAGCAACAGCGGAAAATTAATTAACGACAGGCAGCACGCCTCGTAGGCCGGGCAAGGCGCAGCCGCCGCCCGGCACAAAAGCGACGCCGCTGTCCTTGTCCGGCGGCGCTGCGCCTGCACCGGCCTGGATGGCCCGGGGAGGGGTTATCCCGTAGGCCCGGCAAGCGCAGCGCCGCCGGGCGATGGACCGGTTTAAACACCGCCAAGCTGTTGCGCCATGGACGATATTCTCTTTGTCCTGCTGAATACAAACGCGCTTTTCGGCAAAGCTAAGTCAATTAAATACTTTGTTATTTAACGTGTTATCTCACATCTTCGGAGGGAATGAGGCAACACGGCAAGGTATCGGAAGTGACGGAAAAGAAGACGGCTGTCTATGTGGATGACCAACAGCGCATCCTGATCCGCCAGCTGGCGCGCAGCTGGCTGTGGCGCAGCGAGCTGCCGACATGGCTGCTGATAGTGACGGTTTACGGCGGCTGGTTTGCCTGCGTGGCGGGCTGGCAGACGCTGGGTTTGATGCCGGCCACGCTGCTGCTGATCTGGTTTACCACCTGGTATATGTCCTTACAGCATGAGCTTATCCATGGGCATCCCACCCGGCTGGCATGGTTTAACCAGCTGTTGGGGACGCTGCCGCTGGCGGTCTGGTATCCCTATGGCATCTACCGCGACAGCCATCTGGCGCACCATCGCAACCACCTGCTGACGCACCCCGAGGACGACCCTGAATCGTACTATGTGACGGCGGAAAGCTGGCAGGGCTTCTCTGCCTGGCAGCGCCGCCTTATTCACCTGCGCAACACCTTCTGGGGGCGTCTGCTGCTGGCGCCGCTGATGGATATTATTCACACCCTGAACCGCGCGCTGCGGGCTTTCCGCGAGGGCGACCGCCGCGCCATCGCCATGTGGAGCCTGCATCTGTTGCTGCTGACGGGCCTGCTGGCCTGGATGGCGGCGCAGGGTTTTTCCCCGCTGTGGTTTGTGCTGGCGGTGAGCTACCCGGCGCTGGCCCTGACCAAAGTGCGCTCTTTTCTCGAACACCGCGCCGCGGATGACCCGCTGGCCCGCTCGGTGATCAACGAGGCCGGGCTCCCCTGGCGGGTGCTATTCCTCAATCTCAACTACCATGCGGTGCATCATGACCTGCCCGGCGTCCCCTGGTACGCTTTACGTCGGCTGTATCTGCATCGCCAGGCGGCTTACCTACAGCGTAATCAGGGGTTCCTGGTGCGTGGGTATGGCGAGTGGCGACGCCATTTTGGCCGCCGGGCGGTGGCGGTGAACGCCCATCCGGGCTTTGGCGAGCAGGCGCATGCGGGAGGAGAACATGGCTGAACGTATGACCTTTCCGATGTATGCCATCCACCGTCAACAGACCCAGGCCCTGTGGCAGGCGGTGCAGTCGCTGCTGGCCGAACGCGGCGTGATGGTGGCGGGGGACCCTCCGGCGGCTGACCCCGAGGATCTGCTGGCCCACTGGCGCCAGCCGACGCTGTTGCTGAGCCAGACCTGTGGCTATCCGCTGGTGACCCAGCTGCCGGAGGTGCAGACGGTAGGCTGTTTCCACTACGCTGCGCCCGGTTGCGAAGGGCGCCGCTACCGCAGCCTGCTGGTAGTCCGCGAAGCGGATAGTCACCGGATGCTGGGGGACTTTTTTGGCCGCCGGGCGGTGTGCAATGCCGAGCACTCGCAGTCCGGCTACAACGTGCTGCGTAAAATGGTCGCGCCGTTCTCCCGGGAGGGGCGTTTTTTTTCAGCGGTGATGTTCAGCGGCAGCCATCGGCAGTCGCTGCGCGAGCTGCAGCAGGAAAACGCCGATATCGCCGCCATCGACTGCGTGACCTACGCGCTGCTGCAGCGCCATCAGCCGCAGGCTCTGGCAGGCCTGGTGGCGATCGGCTGGAGCCCGGCCGCGCCAGGGCTGCCGCTGATCACCGCCGGCGCCACCCCGGCGGCGACGCTGAACAGCCTGCGCGAGGCGCTCCAGCAGTTAGTGAGCGATGCGCGCTATCGTTCCCTGTGCGACGCCTTGCTGATCTGCGGCTACAGCGATATGTCGCGGGAGGCCTATGCGCCGCTGCTGGCGTGGCGGGATGAGGCCGCGGCGCTGGGCGTCAGACAGCTATAGGTAAAATGCCCCGGCCAGCGATCTGCGCCGGGGCGGGCTATAGCGGCTGGTCCCACGGCTGGGCGCTGAGATCCATTCGCAGATAGGAAGAGAGCAGGTCGACAGCCATCTGGTCGCTCATCAGCTGCTCGTTAAGCTGCTGGCGCAGCCGCGGGATCATCTCTTCACGATAGGCCGGGTCGTTGTTTTATGGATTTGTGATCGGCAACACAAATGACTCTCCAATGGCCGTCGTAAAAGATAAATTACCAGGGTTGATTTTATTCAAAGTATGACCAACTGCGCTATGGCGGAAAAAAGATCGCTGCCTATCGCGACCCAAAAGAAAAAATGTGAATTTTATGTTTCTTTGGTGTAAATAATGACCGTGCATTTTCCCCAACCGCCGGGGATAAAATGTGATGCCCGACCGGCTTGTCGTTAAATAATGGCGTTTATTACGTCTGCTTTTTATTCTTTACAGCATTAATTTAATTTTCGGCTTTCTTCTCACCCTGATAGCGCGGGTCGAATAACGTACAAAAGGCGTATTTTTTATCGCCATTTCGCCGTCGATGTTATCGCCATCAATTATTTTTATCCCCGCATTCGGCCACGGCAAAAGGCGCGCAAATAGCGTTCATGATGCTTTTAATATATTGATTTTACTTTACTTATTCTGGCTCGTGGATCCTGCTTATCCGCCGCGGCGGAGCCTTTGTGAGAGCTCTCACATAACCCGGCAATTGCGATTTGTTACACTTTCCGCCGTCAACAAAGGAATGAAAGTGAGACGTGATGAATACTTTTTCTCTGCCTAAAACACAGCATCTGGTAGTTTTCCAGGAAGTGATCCGCAGCGGGTCAATCGGGGCCGGAGCAAAAGCGTTAGGACTCACTCAGCCGGCGGTCAGTAAAATCATTGGCGACATGGAAAGTTATTTTGGCAGCGAATTAATCGTCCGGCGAAATACCGGCGTCTCGCTCACCGAGGCCGGGCAGGTATTTCTCAACTGGTCAGAAGCGATCACCCGTGAAATGAAAAATATGGTCAATGAAATGAATGCCCTGACCAACAGCGCGGTGGTGGATGTCTCCTTTGGTTTCCCTTCGCTGGTCGGGTTTACCTTTATGTCGGAGATGGTGCATCAGTTTAAAATGACCTTCCCGAAGGCGCGGGTATCGATGTATGAGGCGCAGCTCTCCGCTTTTTTACCGGCGATCCGCGACGGGCGTCTCGACTTCGCCATCGGGACGCTGAGCGATGAGATGAAACTGCAGGACCTGCACGTCGAGCCGCTGTTTGAGTCTGAGTTTGTGCTGGTGGCGAACCGGGCGCGGATCGGCAACGGCACCGTCCGCCTGGCCTCGCTCCAGCACGAGCAGTGGGTGCTACCGGAGACCAATATGGGCTACTACAGCGAACTGCTGGCCACCCTGCAGCGCAGCGGCATCCGCCGCGAAAATATCGTTAATACCGATTCGGTGGTGACGATCTATAACCTGGTACTCAATGCCGATTTTCTGACGGTGATCCCCTGCGACATGACCACGCCGTTCGGCTCGAGCCAGTTTGTCACTATCCCCATTAAAGAGGCCTTGCCGGTGGCGCGCTATGCCGCGGTATGGTCGAAAAATTACCGGTTAAAAACCGCCGCGGCGTCGCTGGTGGAGATGGCGAAACACTATTCCTCGGGACAGGGCAATCGCCACTGGCAGCCATTACAAATTATTGCGTAACTGAAAGTCGTTAAATAATCCAACACACGTCCTCGCTGTTATCAGCAGGATGACGCCCGGTCATTGACTTTATATTAAGATACAGAGGCTATCATGCATATTACCTACGATCTTCCCGTATCCATTGACGATATTCTCGAAGCGAAGCAACGCCTGGCGGGGAAAATATATAAAACGGGCATGCCGCGCTCGAATTATTTTAGCGAACGCTGCCAGGGTGAAATATTCCTTAAATTCGAAAATATGCAGCGCACGGGCTCATTTAAAATTCGCGGCGCCTTTAATAAGCTGTGTGGTTTAACCGCGGCGGAAAAACGCAAAGGGGTGGTGGCCTGCTCGGCGGGCAACCATGCGCAGGGGGTCTCGCTCTCCTGCGCCATGCTCGGCATTGACGGGAAAGTGGTGATGCCGAAAGGGGCGCCGAAATCGAAAGTCGCCGCCACCTGTGATTATTCGGCGGAAGTGGTGCTACATGGCGATAATTTTAACGATACCCTCGCCAAAGCCAGCGATATTGTTGAACTTGAGGGCCGTATTTTTATTCCCCCCTATGACGACCCGCAGGTGATTGCCGGGCAGGGAACGATTGGTCTCGAAATATTAGAAGATCTGTATGACGTGGATAATGTCATCGTGCCCATTGGCGGCGGGGGATTAATTGCCGGTATCGCGATTGCGATTAAATCCATTAACCCGACAATCCGTATTATTGGCGTGCAGTCGGAGAATGTTCACGGCATGGCCGCCTCCTGGTATGCCGGGGAGATCACCAGCCATCGCCACGCCGGCACCTTAGCCGATGGCTGCGATGTCGCCCGCCCGGGGAAACTGACCTATGAAATCGCCCGCCAGCTGGTGGATGACATCGTCCTGGTGAATGAGGACGACATTCGCCAGAGCATGGTCGCCTTAATTCAGCGCAATAAAGTGATCACCGAAGGGGCCGGAGCGTTGGCCTGCGCCGCGTTATTAAGCGGCAAATTAGACAGCTATATCCAGAACCGCAAAACGGTCAGCCTGATTTCCGGGGGCAATATCGATCTCTCCCGGGTATCGCAAATTACGGGTTTTGTTGACGCTTAATTCAATACATAAGTGAGGACAGGATATGAGTACGACTGAGAGCATTGCATCCAGCCAGACAAGCCTTTCGTCCTGGCGTAAATCTGACACCACCTGGACCCTGGGCCTGTTTGGCACCGCTATCGGCGCCGGGGTGCTGTTTTTCCCGATTCGCGCCGGCTTCGGCGGGCTGATCCCGATCCTGGTGATGCTGGTGCTGGCCTATCCCATCGCCTTCTATTGCCATCGGGCGCTGGCCCGGCTGTGCCTGTCGGGGGCTAACCCCTCCGGCAATATCACCGAAACGGTGGAAGAGCATTTTGGCAAAACCGGCGGGGTGGTGATCACTTTCCTGTACTTCTTCGCCATCTGCCCGCTGCTGTGGATTTATGGCGTCACGATCACCAATACCTTTATGACTTTCTGGGAGAACCAGCTGCAGATGCCGGCCCTTAACCGCGGGGTGGTGGCGCTGCTCCTGCTGCTGCTGATGGCGTTTGTCATCTGGTTTGGCAAAGACCTGATGGTCAAGGTGATGAGCTATCTGGTGTGGCCGTTTATCGCCAGCCTGGTGGTGATCTCCCTGTCCCTGATCCCCTACTGGAATAGCGCGGTGATTGAGCAGGTCAACCTCAGCGATATCGCCTTAACCGGTCACGACGGCATTCTGGTGACGGTATGGCTGGGCATCTCCATCATGGTGTTCTCCTTTAACTTCTCGCCGATCGTCTCCTCGTTTGTGGTCTCCAAACGCGAAGAGTATGAAGCGCAGTTTGGCCGCGAGTATACCGAACGTAAATGCTCGCAGATCATCTCCCGGGCCAGCATGCTGATGGTGGCGGTGGTGATGTTCTTCGCCTTCAGCTGCCTGTTTACCCTCTCGCCGCAGAACATGGCGGACGCCAAGGCGCAGAATATCCCGGTGCTCTCCTATCTGGCGAACCACTTTGCCTCGATGTCGGGCACCAAATCCACGTTTGCCACCCTGCTGGAGTATGGCGCGTCGATCATCGCCCTGGTGGCCATCTTCAAATCGTTCTTCGGCCACTATCTCGGCACCCTCGAGGGGCTGAACGGGTTGATCCTGCGTTTCGGCTATAAAGGGGATAAAACTCGGGTCTCCAGCGGCAAGCTCAATACCCTGAGCATGGTGTTCATCATGGGCTCGACCTGGGTGGTGGCGTACGCCAACCCCAATATCCTCGACCTGATTGAGGCGATGGGCGCGCCGATTATCGCCTCGCTGCTGTGCCTGCTGCCGATGTACGCCATTCGTAAAGCGCCTTCGCTGGAAAAATACCGTGGCCGTCTCGACAACCTCTTTGTGACCGCCATTGGTCTGCTGACCATCCTCAATATCGTTTACAAACTGTTCTAATCCGGCTCAGGCCACGCGGAGTACAACATGACTGAATTTCCGGTAGTACTGGTGATTAACTGCGGCTCGTCGTCGATCAAATTTTCCGTCCTCGACGCCGCCAGCTGCGACTGCCTGCTCAACGGCGTGGCCGAGGGCATCAACGCGGAACGGGCGTCTCTCTCGCTCAACGGCGGCGAGCCGGTGGCGCTGGCGCAGCGCGGCTACGAAGGCGCCCTGCAGGCGATTGCCGGGGCATTAGCCCAACGCGACCTCATCGACAGCGTGGCCCTGATTGGCCACCGCGTCGCCCACGGCGGCGACCTGTTCACCGAGTCGGTCATTATTAGCGAGGAGGTTATCAATAACATTCGCCAGGTATCGTCCCTGGCCCCGCTGCATAACTACGCCAGTCTCAGCGGCATCGCCTCGGCGCAGCGGCTGTTCCCGGAGGTGATGCAGGTGGCGGTCTTTGATACCAGCTTTCACCAGACCCTGGCCCCGGAAGCTTTTCTCTATGGTCTGCCGTGGGAGTATTACCAGAACCTCGGGGTACGCCGCTACGGTTTCCACGGCACCTCGCACCGCTATGTGTCCCGGCGCGCCCTGGCGCTGCTCGGGTTGCCGGAGCAGGAGAGCGGTCTGGTGATCGCCCACCTGGGCAATGGCGCCTCGATCTGCGCGGTGCGCAACGGCCGCAGCGTGGACACCTCGATGGGGATGACGCCGCTGGAGGGGCTGATGATGGGCACCCGCAGCGGCGATGTCGACTTCGGCGCCATGGCGTGGATTGCCGGGGAGACCCGGCAGACCCTCAGCGACCTGGAGCGGGTGGCCAACACCGCCTCCGGCCTGCTGGGGATCTCCGGTCTTTCCTCCGACCTGCGGGTGCTGGAGCAGGCGTGGCATGAGGGCCATGCCCGCGCCCGCCTGGCGATTAAAACCTTTGTCCATCGCATCGCCCGCCATATTGCCGGTCACGCCGCCGCGCTGCAGCGTCTCGACGGCATTATTTTCACCGGGGGAATTGGCGAGAACTCGGTGCTGATCCGTCGGCTGGTAAGCGAGCGGCTGGCGGTGTTTGGCCTTGAGATGGACGCCGCCCGCAATCAGCAGCCGAATTCGGCCGGCGAGCGCCTGATCTCCGCCGACGGCAGCCGGGTGCGCTGCGCGGTTATTCCTACCAATGAAGAGCGCATGATTGCCCTCGATGCGATCCGCTTAGGCCGGATCCACACCGCGGCGGCGCTGGCCTGACTTTTTATTCTGTAGAGAGACGATGTTCATGAAAGTAGATATCGATATCCAGGATGTCCGATACGCCGACGCCTGGCAGGGCTTTCGCGGTACGGCGTGGCAGACGCAGATCGACGTCCGCGACTTTATTCAGCATAACTACACCCCTTACGCGGGCGATGAGTCTTTCCTCGCTGACGCGACGCCAGCGACCACCGCCCTCTGGGAGCAGGTGATGGCCGGGATCCGCGTCGAGAACGCCACCCATGCGCCGGTGGATTTTGACACCAATGTCGCCACCTCCATCACCGCCCACGCGGCGGGCTATATCAACCAGCCGCTGGAAAAGATCGTCGGCCTGCAAACGGATCAGCCGCTGAAGCGCGCTCTGCATCCCTTTGGCGGCATCAATATGATCAAAAGCGCCTTCGAGGCCTATGGCCGCGAAATGGATCCCGACTTTGAGTATCAGTTTACGGTGCTGCGCAAGACCCACAATCAGGGGGTATTTGATGTCTATTCCCCGGATATGCTGCGCTGTCGCAAGTCGGGAGTGCTCACCGGTCTGCCGGACGGCTATGGCCGCGGACGGATCATCGGCGATTACCGCCGCGTGGCGCTGTACGGCATCCGCTATCTGGTTCGCGAACGTGAGCTGCAGTTTGCCGACCTGCAGCCAGCCCTGGAGCGCGGTGAGGCGCTGGAGGCCACCCTGCGCCTGCGCGAAGAGCTGGCCGAACAGCGGCGCGCGCTGCTGCAGATGCAGGAGATGGCGGCCCGCTACGGCTGCGATATCGCTCACCCGGCGCGCACTGCCCGGGAGGCGGTGCAGTGGCTCTACTTCGCCTACCTGGCGGCGGTGAAGTCGCAGAACGGCGGCGCCATGTCGCTGGGGCGCACAGCCACCTTCCTCGACATCTATATCGAACGCGATCTGCGGGCTGGTTTATTGAATGAGGAGCAGGCCCAGGAGCTCATTGACCACTTCATTATGAAGATCCGCATGGTGCGTTTCCTGCGCACCCCGGAATTTGATTCGCTGTTCTCCGGGGATCCCATCTGGGCGACGGAGGTGCTGGGCGGCATGGGGCTGGATGGCCGCACCCTGGTCAGTAAAACCACCTTTCGTTACCTGCATACTCTACACACCATGGGCCCGGCGCCGGAGCCCAACCTGACCGTGCTCTGGTCGCAAGCGCTGCCGGTGGCGTTTAAAAAATATGCCGCCCGGGTGTCGATCGCCACCTCGTCGCTGCAGTATGAGAACGACGATCTGATGCGCAGCGATTTTCACAGCGACGACTACGCCATCGCCTGCTGCGTCAGCCCGATGGTGATCGGCAAGCAGATGCAGTTCTTCGGCGCCCGCGCTAATCTCGCCAAAACGCTGCTCTACGCGATTAACGGCGGGGGGGATGAAAAACTGAAGATCCAGGTGGGGCCGAAAACCGACCCTCTGCGCGATGAGGTGCTGGACTACGACACCGTGATGGCCAGCCTCGACCACTTTATGGACTGGCTGGCGGTGCAGTACATCAGCGCGCTGAACATCATCCATTGCATGCATGATAAGTACAGCTACGAGGCGGCGCTGATGGCGCTGCACGACCGCGACGTTTACCGCACGATGGCCTGTGGCATCGCCGGCCTGTCGGTGGCGGCGGATTCGCTGTCGGCGATAAAGTACGCCCGGGTGAAGCCGGTGCGCGATCACCACGGGCTGGCGGTGGACTTTGTCATTGAGGGCGACTATCCGCAGTACGGCAACAACGACGATCGCGTCGATGCCATCGCCTGCGACCTGGTGGAGCGCTTTATGCGCAAAATTCAGGCGCTCCCCACCTGGCGTCAGGCGGTGCCGACCCAGTCGATCCTGACTATCACCTCCAACGTGGTATACGGGCAGAAAACCGGCAACACCCCGGACGGACGGCGGGCGGGGACGCCGTTCGCCCCGGGGGCCAACCCGATGCATGGCCGCGACCGCAAAGGGGCGGTGGCGTCGCTGACCTCGGTGGCGAAACTGCCGTTTACCTACGCCAAAGATGGCATCTCGTATACCTTCTCCATCGTGCCGGCGGCCCTCGGCAAAGCGCCGTCGGCGCAGGATAACAACCTGGTGGGGCTGCTGGACGGCTACTTCCACCACGAGGAGACGGTGGAGGGGGGCCAGCATCTCAACGTCAATGTGCTGAACCGGGAAAAGCTGCTCGATGCGATAGAACACCCGGAGCTGTATCCGAATCTGACGATCCGCGTCTCCGGCTATGCGGTCCGCTTTAACGCGCTGACCCGCGAGCAGCAGCAGGATGTGATCTCCCGAACGTTCACCAGCCAACTCTGAACAGCCGCCAGGCCACAGGAGAGCCTTTAACGGGCTCTCCTGTTATCATCTTCACATTACCGCAACAAAATAATCACCACTGTTGATCATATTCGCATTTTTGCACCACGCTGGCGCGCAGCGACCGCTAACAGCATCTATGTTTAGCTCACGGGCCGGTACGGATACCGCGTTGTCCGGCTCGCCACGTGATGGCAACCGATCTCCTGACCTGAAAGGGAATGCGCCCTTGCCGGATACGGCACGGGTTGCCGTCGCGTGCGTACCGACCGGGGCGACTGTTCTCCGGTGTTCCACTCCTTCCTGGCGGGATTTTTGCTTCTTCCACCCTGGCCGTCCTGGCGCTGCGCCAACGTCGGCACCGCACGGTAAGTGATATTTTCTGCGTCATTCCATGACGCCAGGCTTTACATCGCTGAGGAATATCCGAATGTCTTTGAAACTGAAAACAATGACGCTTCATGTTGTGATAGCAGGTTGTATGAGCATGGCCTTTTACGCCCAGGCAGACGTGAAGATCGGCGTCGCCGGGCCTTTTACCGGCCCCAACGCCACCTACGGCGCCCAGTACTGGAAGGGGGCCTCGCAGGCGGTGGCCGATATCAATGCCGCCGGCGGCATCAAAGGCGAAAAGATTGTGCTGGTGCAGGGGGATGATGCGTGCGAACCGAAGCAGGCGGTGGCGGTGGCCAACCGGCTGGTGGATGAAGCGAAAGTCTCCGCCGTGGTGGGGCACTTTTGCTCTTCCTCAACGATGCCGGCCTCCGAGGTATATGACGAAGCCGGGATCCTGACAATTACCCCTGGCTCGACCAACCCGCAGATCACCGAGCGCGGCATGAAAGATCTCTTCCGCATGTGCGGCCGTGACGACCAGCAGGGGGTGATTGCCGCCAACTATATGCTGGACGTGCTGAAGGCGAAGAAAATTGCCGTGATCCACGATAAAGACACCTATGGTCAGGGGCTGGCCGATGCCACCCGCGCGGCGCTGGCGAAGCGCGGCACCAAAGAAGTGTTGTACGAAGGCCTCTCCCGCGGTGAAAAAGACTTTAACGCCCTGGTGACCAAGATCGGCGCCCTCAAGCCGGACGTGGTCTACTTTGGCGGCTGCCATCCGGAAGCGGGCCCGCTGGTGCGCCAGATGCGCGAGCAGGGGGTGCAGGCCAAATTCTTCTCCGGCGACTGTATCGTCACCGAGGAGTTGGTCACGGCCGCCGGCGGGCCGCAGTTCACCAACGGCGTGCTGATGACCTTTGGTCAGGATCCACGCACCCTCCCGGATGGCAAAGCGGTGATCGAGAAGTTCCGCGCCAGCGGCTTTGAACCAGAAGGCTATACCCTCTACGCCTACGCTTCCATTCAGGCCATTGCCGCGGCCTGGAACGCCGTGGGTACCGATAACGCCAAAGCCAGCGACTGGCTGAAGAGCCACGACGTCGAGACGGTGATGGGCAAGAAAGCCTGGGATGGCAAAGGCGACCTCAAGGTGTCCGACTACGTGGTCTATCAGTGGGACGACAAGGGCAAATATCACCAGCTCTGATCGGCCACGACCTGAGGACGCTCTGTCCTTTTGACTTGCGAATTGTCACATGACGGCGGTCGACCGGGAACGGAACCCGGCGGCCGTCTGCCTGGCGGCTGGAGGGGCTATGACGGCTTTTTTTCTGCAACAACTGATCAATGGGCTGACGCTGGGCGCGGTGTACGGCTTAATCGCCATCGGCTACACCATGGTGTATGGGATCATCGGCATGATCAACTTCGCCCACGGCGAGGTGTATATGGTCTCCGCCTACCTGTGCGCCATCGGCCTGGCGCTGCTCTCTTTCTTCGGGATCCACTCCTTTCCGCTGCTGATTTTCGCCACCCTGGTGTTCACCATCGTGGTCACCGGCGTATATGGCTGGGCGATCGAGCGCATCGCCTACCGGCCGCTGCGCAACTCGACGCGGCTGGCGCCGCTGATCTCGGCTATCGGCATGTCGCTGATTCTGCAGAACTATGTCCAGCTGAGCCAGGGGCCGAACCAGCAGGGGATCCCGACGCTGCTCAGCGGCGCGCTGCGCATGACGGTGGGCGATGGGGTGGTGCAGATCACCTGGACCAAGGTGTTTATTCTCGTCGCGGCGCTGGTGGGGATGCTGACCCTGACCTGGATTATCCAGTACACCCGGCTGGGGCGCATCTGTCGCGCTACCCAGCAGGACCGGCGTATGGCGGCGATCCTTGGCATCAATACCGACCGGGTGATCTCCCTGGTGTTTGTCATCGGTGCGGCGATGGCCGGTCTGGCCGGCGTGCTGGTGACCATGAACTACGGCACCTTCGACTTCTATATCGGATTTATTATCGGCATCAAAGCCTTCACCGCCGCGGTGCTGGGCGGAATCGGCTCGCTGCCTGGCGCGATGCTGGGCGGACTGCTGCTCGGCGTGGCCGAAGCCCAGTTCGCCGGGCTGGTGAATTCGGATTACAAAGATGTCTTTTCCTTTGCGCTGCTGGTAGCGATCCTGATTTTTCGCCCGCAGGGGCTGCTGGGACGTCCGCTGGTGGCCAAGGTCTAAGGAGGCTTTATGGGTGAACTGACGCGCCAGCCTGCGCGGGCTATCCAAAACGCGCTGCTCGACAGCGTACTGGCCGGCCTTTGCGCGTTAATTGTTTTTGGCCCGATCGTCGGCGTGGTGCTCAAAGGGTATGGTTTTACCCTCGCGCCTGCGCGGGTGGCGATCCTGGTGGCGGTGGTGATGGCCGGCAGACTGGCGCTCAGCCTGCTGCTGCAGAGCCACAGGGGAAAAGCCTTTATTAACCGCTTTGAGGGGGCGGATGACGGGGTGTACGTCCGGCCGCCGGGCTACCGTTCGCGGCTGCGCTGGATAATGCCGCTGCTGGTGGTCCTGGCCATTGCCTTTCCGTTGCTCGCCACAAAATATCTGCTGACCGTGGCCATCCTTGGGCTGATCTACGTCCTGCTCGGCCTGGGGCTGAATATTGTGGTGGGCCTCGCGGGCTTGCTCGACCTGGGCTATGTGGCGTTTTACGCCATCGGCGCCTACGGCCTTGCGCTGGGCTACCAGTACCTGGGCCTCGGCTTCTGGGCGATGCTGCCGCTGGGGGCGGTGATGGCGGCCCTCGCCGGGGCGTTGCTCGGCTTTCCGGTGCTGCGCATGCATGGCGACTATCTGGCTATCGTCACCCTCGGCTTTGGCGAAATCATCCGCCTGGTGCTTAACAACTGGGTGAGCTTCACCGGCGGCCCTAACGGCGTACCGGTGCCGTCCCCCACGCTGTTTGGCCTCGAGTTTACCCGCCGGGCGAAAGATGGCGGCATCCCCATCCATGAGTTTTTCCACGTCAGCTACAACCCCAACCTGAAATTCATCTTTCTCTACGCCGTGCTGTGCCTGGTGGTGATGCTGGTGCTGCTGGTGAAGCATCGCCTGACGCGGATGCCCATCGGCCGCGCCTGGGAGGCGCTGCGCGAAGATGAGATCGCCTGTCGGGCGATGGGGCTCAACCACGTGCTGGTGAAACTCTCGGCGTTTATGCTCGGCGCGTCGACCGCCGGCATCGCCGGGGTGTTCTTCGCCAGCTATCAGGGGTTTGTTAACCCGACGTCGTTCACCTTTTTTGAGTCGGCGCTGATCCTGGCGATTGTGGTGCTCGGGGGAATGGGCTCCACCCTGGGGGTGGTGCTGGCGGCGTTTGTTCTGACGGTCACCCCGGAGCTGCTGCGCGGTTTTGACGAATATCGGGTGCTACTGTTTGGCGTGCTAATGGTGATGATGATGATCTGGCGGCCGCGCGGCCTGGTGCGCACCAGCCGCAGCGGGGTTGCGTTGCGAAAAGGAGTCGCGCCATGACCGACAGCATCTTACGCGTTGAGCATCTGATGATGCATTTCGGCGGCATTAAAGCGCTGAATGATGTCAATCTGGAGGTGGAGCGGGGGTCGATCACCGCCCTGATCGGCCCCAACGGCGCGGGCAAGACTACGGTGTTTAACTGCCTGACCGGTTTTTACCGGGCGACCGGGGGCAGTATCGTGTTGCGGGCGCGGGAAAAGGTCACCGATGTCATTCAGGTGCTGGGGCAGAAGCTTCACCCGGACGATTTTCTCCACCCGGCGCAGCTGGGGCGGCGGATCTATTACAAGATGTTCGGTGGCACCCATCTGGTGAACCGCGCTGGCCTGGCGCGCACCTTCCAGAATATACGTTTATTCCGCGAGATGTCGGTGATTGAGAATCTGCTGGTGGCCCAGCATACCCAGGTCAACCGCCATCTGCTGGCCGGGATCCTCAATACCCGTGGCTATCGGCAGGCGGAAAGTCAGGCGTTGGATCGCGCTTTTTACTGGCTGGAGGTGGTGGAGATGGTGGACTGCGCCAACCGTCTGGCGGGAACCCTCTCCTATGGACAGCAGCGGCGGCTGGAGATCGCCCGCGCCATGTGTACCCGCCCGGAGATGATCTGTCTGGACGAGCCGGCCGCCGGCCTCAATCCCGTGGAAACCCAGGCGCTGAGCCGGATTATTCGCTTTCTGCGCCAGCAGCACGGCATCACGGTGCTACTGATCGAACATGATATGGGGATGGTGATGGAGATTTCGGATCATATCATCGTCCTCGATCACGGGGATGTCATCGCCCGCGGCGCGCCGCAGGCGATCCAGGCCAACGCCAGCGTGATTGCCGCCTATCTTGGCGCTGAGGAAGAGGAGACGTGCCGATGAGCCTGCCATTGCTTGCCTTTGATGAGGTGGATGTCTTCTACGGACCGATCCAGGCCCTGAAGCAGGTTTCCCTCACCGTCAACGAGGGGGAAACGGTGGCGCTGATCGGCGCCAACGGCGCCGGTAAATCAACGCTGCTGATGTCGGTCTTCGGCCAGCCGCGCATTGCTGGCGGGGAGATTTTCTATCGCGGGGAGGCGATCAGCCGTAAATCGACCCACTTTATCGCCAGCAACGGTATCGCCCAGGCCCCGGAAGGGCGGCGCATCTTTCCCGATATGACCGTCGAGGAGAATCTGCTGATGGGGACCATTGCCATTGGCAACCGCTATCAGGCCGAAGACAAGGCGCGGATGTACCAGCTATTCCCCCGGCTGGAAGAGCGGCGGGGACAGCGGGCGATGACTCTCTCCGGCGGCGAGCAGCAGATGCTGGCCATCGCCCGGGCGCTGATGAGCCGGCCGCGCCTGCTGCTGCTGGATGAGCCGAGCCTGGGGCTGGCGCCGCTGGTGGTGAAGCAGATTTTCCAGATCCTGCGCGAGCTGACGGCTCAGGGGATGACGCTGTTTCTGGTGGAGCAGAACGCCCGCCATGCCCTCAACCTGTCGGACCGCGCCTACGTGATGGTGAACGGCCAGATCCGCCTGAGCGGTAGCGGCCAGGCGCTGCTCAACGACCCGGAGGTGCGTAAGGCATATCTGGGGATCAGCGGCTGAGGAGGTTATTCCCGCGGTTCGTTACGGGTTTTAATGTGCTGCCAGAAACGTTCGGCGGCCTGGTTAAGCCGCGAGCCGGAGCGGTAGAGCCAGGCGCCGATCGGCAGCGACAGGCTCTCATCGAGGATCGTCAGCCGGCCTTCGTCCAGCTCGCGTTGAATGGAGTACTGCGGCAGCCAGCCCACGCCGTCGCCATTGAGGATCATGCGCTTGAGCAGCTCGCTCATGGAAGAAACAAAGGTGAGGGAGAAGGTGATCTCCGGCGTGCGGTCAATAACCTGGTTCACCTGGCGCCCCATATAGCTGTCGTTGGCGTATTTCATCAGCGGCAGCACGCCGCGATGTAAATGAAACAGCGGCCGGCCATGTTCATCGCAGGGGGAGACCAGATGCAGGTAAGAATCAAAAATTTTATGATTAATAAACGGATAGTTCATTAATTCTTCATTATAGAAGGAGAGGATAAAATCGCTTTTACCTTCTTTCAGGTTAAATACGGCGTCGTTGACGTTAATCGATTCAACATGAAAAGTCTTATTTTTACGGTCGGTGTAACCGGCGATAATTTCCGGCAGCAATAACACCGACAGCGATGGGGCAGCGTCGATTCTTATTTTTTGCGTGGTGTTATTTAAGCCTTTAATTCGGCTGATCTGAAAATCCATGTCGTCGAGCATATTTCGCGCGTAGCCGACAAAAATTTTCCCGCGGTTGGTCAGCTGCAGGGGGTTGGCGCTGCGATCGAAGATGCTGAATCCGAGGGAGGCCTCCAGCGACTGGATGCGTCGGCTGAACGAGGACTGAGAGATGTTGCGGGCTTTGGCCGCCAGGGTAAAGCTGCGCGATTCCTCAAGAGCAATCACATCATACAGCCATTTTACTTCCAGATTTGCCAACACCGATCCAGTCCTCAAAAACGCAATAAAGGCTATGCAATTTTAGCATAGCGCATAGAAACTATGCAATTAACATAATTATCGACAGGTGTTAACATTTTTTGGAAAGTTGAGATTTATGAATACGTATCGGCGACCCTACATGAGCACGATATGAAATCGCGACTCACGGTTATTTATTGCTTTATTTCATTGTCCAGGACTTATCTTATTAAATAGCCAGCGACGATGACGAAAGCAATGAATAACCCAGGCCTCTTACCTTAAATAGTTTGTCAGGAGTTCCATGTCACAACAAATTGAATCAGTAAAAATGGCTCTGCAGGAGCTGGGGATTAATGCAAGCGGCGAATTCTTTTACAACCCTGATTACGATTTGCTTATTGCACATGAAACCTCTCCTGAGCTGACCGGCGCAGCCCGCGGCGTGATGACCGACTCTGGCGCTGTGGCTGTTGATACCGGGATCTTCACTGGCCGTTCGCCGCGCGATAAATACATCGTCCGGGACGAACAGACTCGCGACACCGTCTGGTGGGCAGACTCCGGCCTCGGCCGTAATGACAACAAACCGTTATCGCCAGACGTGTGGCGCAGCCTGAAAAGCCTGGTCGCGGGCCAGCTGAGCGGCAAAAAACTGTACGTCATCGATGCCTGGTGCGGCGCCAGCCCGGATACCCGTCTTGGCGTGCGCTTCGTCACCGAGGTGGCGTGGCAGGCCCACTTTGTCAAAAACATGTTTATCGTACCAAGCGCCGACGAGCTGGCCAGCTTTACGCCAGACTTCGTGGTGCTCAACGGCGCGGGCTGCACCAATGCCAACTGGCAGGCGCAGGGGATGAACTCCGAGAACTTTGTCGCCTTTAATCTCAGCGAGCGTATTCAGCTCATCGGCGGCACCTGGTACGGCGGCGAAATGAAGAAAGGGCTGTTCTCGGTCATGAACTACCTGCTGCCGCAGAAAGGCATCGCATCGATGCACTGCTCGGCCAACCGTGGCGAAGCAGGGGACGTGGCGCTGTTCTTCGGACTCTCCGGGACCGGGAAAACCACCCTGTCGACCGATCCGCATCGTCAGCTGATCGGCGATGACGAGCACGGCTGGGACGATGACGGCGTGTTTAACTTCGAAGGCGGCTGCTACGCAAAAACTATCAAGCTGTCGAAAGAAGCGGAACCTGAAATCTACAACGCTATCCGTCGTGATGCGTTGCTGGAAAACGTCACCGTGCGTGAAGATGGCACTATCGACTTTGATGATGGTTCAAAAACCGAGAACACCCGCGTTTCTTATCCGATCTATCACATCGATAACATCGTTAAGCCGGTTTCCAAAGCGGGCCACGCAACTAAAGTTATTTTCCTGACAGCAGACGCCTTTGGTGTGCTGCCGCCGGTTTCTCGTCTGACTGCCGATCAAACCC
>ERZ507554.88-NODE-88-length-19166-cov-5.80854_pt1 | contig 19166 bp, 20 predicted proteins | sample MGYA00248668_ERZ507554 | MGnify/ENA primary metagenome ERZ507554 (study PRJEB26165, sample SAMN02676187) | human gut metagenome | isolation source: stool | host: Homo sapiens | place: USA | study: EMG produced TPA metagenomics assembly of the C.diff FMT (human gut...
ACACGACGCTCTTCCGATCTTCAATCAGTTAGGCTATTACATCGTCAGCGGCGGCGGCAAACGCATTCGCCCGATGATTGCTGTGCTCGCCGCACGCGCGGTGGGCTATCAGGGGAGCGCGCATGTCACTATTGCTGCGCTGATTGAATTTATTCATACCGCCACCCTGCTCCATGACGACGTCGTCGATGAGTCAGATATGCGTCGCGGCAAAGCCACGGCCAATGCGGCGTTCGGCAATGCCGCCAGCGTGCTGGTCGGCGATTTTATCTATACGCGCGCCTTCCAGATGATGACCCAGCTGGGCTCACTGAAGATCCTCGAAGTTATGTCGGAAGCAGTGAACGTCATCGCCGAAGGCGAAGTGCTGCAGCTGATGAACGTCAACGACCCGGATATCACGGAAGAGAACTACATGCGCGTCATCTACAGCAAGACGGCGCGTCTGTTTGAGGCAGCCTCCCAGTGTGCCGGCCTGCTGGCAGACTGCACTGCGGAAGAAGAGCGCGCGTTGCAGGATTATGGCCGCTATCTCGGCACCGCTTTTCAGCTGATCGACGATTTACTCGACTACAGTTCGGACGGCGAGCGGCTCGGTAAAAACGTCGGTGATGACCTGAACGAGGGTAAACCGACGCTGCCGCTGCTGCACGCCATGCACCACGGTACGCCCGATCAATCGGCGATGATCCGCGGGGCGATCGAACAGGGTAATGGCCGTCATCTGCTGGATGCCGTGCTGGAAACGATGGCCACCTGCGGTTCGCTGGAGTGGACGCAGAAGCGTGCCGAAGAAGAAGCGGACAAAGCCATTGCCGCGCTGCAAATCCTCCCGGACACCCCCTGGCGTGAAGCCTTGATCGGGCTGGCGCATATCGCGGTTCAGCGCGATCATTAATTATCCTCTCCTTCCCGCGCAATGCGCGGGAAAGTTCCAGTAAAATTCCATTTTCCACCCTAAGCTTCCGAATACCTTGATACATTCTGAATATTTCGGCGCTTTAACAGAACTTGTTAGAACCTTACATATTACGCGGGTATAGTGTCACTGTCGCCCATGTGGGACGATCTGGACCTTTAACACCAGGAGAATTTATGGATAAGTTCATCGACTGGCATCCCGCAGATATTGTTGCCGGATTACGTAAACGGGGAACATCGCTGGCGGCAGAGTCGCGACGGCACGGCCTGAGTTCTTCAACACTGGCTAATGCCCTGACCCGCCCCTGGCCGAAAGGCGAATTGATTATCGCCACGGCGCTGGAAACGCAGCCATGGGTCATCTGGCCATCGCGCTACCACGACCCGGTGACTCATGAGTTTATCGACAGAACGCAGATGATGCGTCAGAAGAAGATGAACAAGTGATGTGAATGACTGTGACCCCGGACCATATCGTCACGGGGTCACTGCCATGAGGCGGTTACTCGCCCTTCACGCGCTGAATATTGGCACCCAGCGCCTGCAGTTTATCTTCGATACGCTCATAGCCGCGGTCGATATGATAGATGCGATCGACGATGGTGGTTCCTTCAGCGATACAGCCAGCCAGCACCAGACTCGCCGACGCGCGCAAATCGGTTGCCATCACCTGCGCGCCAGAAAGCTGCTTCACGCCGTGACAAATAGCGGTATTGCTCTCAATCTCCGCGTGCGCCCCCATACGGATCAGCTCCGGAATGTGCATGAAGCGGTTTTCAAAGATCGTTTCGGTGATCACACCGGTCCCTTCCGCCACCAGGTTAAGCAGCGTGAACTGGGCCTGCATATCGGTCGGGAAGCCCGGGTGCGGCGCGGTACGCACGTTAACCGCTTTCGGACGGTTGCCGTGCATATCAAGGCTGATCCAGTCTTCGCCCGTTTCGATGTCAGCCCCGGCGTCGCGCAGCTTCGCCAGTACGGCATCCAGGGTATCCGGCTGCGCGTTACGGCAAAGGATCTTACCGCCAGAAATCGCCGCGGCGACCAGGAAAGTACCGGTTTCGATACGGTCCGGCAGTACACGGTATACGCCGCCACCCAGACGCTGCACGCCTTCGATAGTGATGCGGTCGGTGCCCTGACCGGTAATTTTTGCGCCCAGCGCGTTAAGGAAATTCGCGGTATCGACGATCTCTGGCTCGCGAGCGGCGTTTTCGATAATCGTCGTCCCCTCGGCGAGGGTCGCTGCGCTCATGATAGTGACGGTGGCGCCGACGCTCACTTTATCCATCACAATATGCGCGCCTTTCAGACGACCATTGACCGAGGCTTTAACATAACCTTCTTCCAGTTTGATCTCGGCACCCAGTTGCTCCAGCCCACTAATGTGCAGATCGACCGGACGCGCACCAATAGCGCAGCCGCCTGGTAAAGACACTTGCCCCTGACCAAAACGCGCCACCAGCGGGCCCAGCGCCCAGATAGAAGCGCGCATGGTTTTAACCAATTCGTATGGAGCACAGAATACGTCTACCGGGCCAGCGTCAATCCATACCGAGCCATTGCGCTCAACCTTCGCGCCCAGCTGGCTCAGCAGCTTCATGGTGGTGTCGATGTCTTTCAGCTTAGGTACGTTCTGGATCTCTACCGGCTCTTCAGCAAGCAGCGCGGAAAAGAGGATTGGCAGGGCGGCGTTTTTTGCACCGGAGATGGTGACTTCGCCCTGTAGGCGAGTCGGCCCCTGAACACGGAATTTATCCATTGATTCTGTTCTCTATTAAAAATTCACATACGCTGCAGGGGATCCCCCACAGCTTAGAAGCCATTTAGTTTGCGGTCTCGCGCCCACTCCTGAGGAGTAAAGGCCTTGATCGACAGCGCATGGATGCGGTTGTCAGCAATATATTCCATCAGCGGCGCATAGACGCTCTGCTGCTTTTTAACCCGACTCATGCCATCGAACATCTCACCCACAGCAATAACCTGAAAGTGGCTGCCATCGCCAGAGACGTGGACTTCCTGGAGGGGGAGTGCGTTCATCAGCACGGTCTGAATTTCATGATTTTCCATGGGCTCAAATTTATCTGATAGTGAAAACAGCCCAACATCTTAGAGGAAAGTGACGCGGTCTTAAACAAGCAAAAAGCCCCGGCGAAAAGATTGCCGGGGCTTTCGGAATAGCTTCAGTGCTAACGCACTGAAAAGATTATGGGATCATATCGACAGGCAGGTTGTAAAGACCGATCAGCGTTTGCAGATTCTCGCTCTTACCGATCAGCTGCGCTTCCCGGCCATGACGGCGTATCAGCGCCACAAAGTGCACTAACAGCGCCAGGCCAGCGGTGTCCACACGTGTGATGTGGCTAAGATCGATGATCCCCGCCCCCTCTGTCGCCTGAGCCCGCGCCTCCCAGAGTGGGACCAGCAGATCCTGGTCCAGCTCTCCGTGCAGCGCCAGCGTCTCGCCCTCGCGAGTCCAGCTCAGCTGCCCGGTCATTATTTTTTCTGTTCCAGGGTGATCGGCTGCGCAGAGATCGCTTTCAGCTGCGCAGTCAGACCGTCAACGCCCTTGGTGCGCAGCAGATCGCTCCACTCATTCTGTTTGGTGGTGATCATGCTGACGCCTTCGGCGATCATATCGTAGGCCTGCCAGTTGCCGGTCTGGGTGTTTTTACGCCACTGGAAGTCCAGACGCACCGGCGGACGGCCGTTCGGATCGACGATGGTCACGCGGATAGGCACAATGGTGGCATCGCCCAGCGGCTGCTCCGGGGCAATCTGATAAGTCTGGCCATGATACATCGCCAGCGCCTGGCCGTAGGCTTGCTTCAGGTACTCACGGAAAGCGGCAAAGTAGGCTTCACGCTGCGCCGGAGTTGCTTCTTTGTAGTAGCGGCCCAGCACCAGCGCGCCGGCATATTTCACCTGCACATACGGCAACAGTTCCTGATCAACGATGTCGCGCAGATAGTTAGGGTTGGCTTTAATCTTCGGCTGTTCATTCTTCAGGCGATCGAAGGTTTTCTGCGCCGCTTCATTCATCAGCTTATACGGGTTGGACTGGTCTGCCGCCTGGGCGGCAGTCAGCGGGGCAATCACCAGCATGGCGACCATGAGTAAGCGTTTAAACATATCGTGTTTCTCCTGAAATTAATGCGTCGTGCCGGCTGCCGGCGTCGCGTCAGTATGACCTTCTGCCTCGGCCTTATCATTGCCAGAATTCTGATTGTCGCCGCCCTTACTGTTATAAAGGAACTGACCAATCAGATCTTCTAGCACCATGGCGGACTTGGTGTCCTGGATAGTGCCGCCGTCTTTAAGGATAGTCGTCCCGAGGTCCGGGTCTTCAAAACCGACGTTCAGCGCCAGATACTGCTCGCCAAGCAGGCCCGAGGTGCGGATCGCCAAAGAACTGGTATCCGGGATATGGTTGTAGCGCTGATCGATATCGAGCTCTACGCGTGGTAGATAAGTTTTCGGGTCGAGGGTGATGTCCGCTACCCGCCCCACAACTACACCGCCGATGCGTACCGGCGAACGCGCCTTCAGGCCGCCGATGTTATCGAAGGTCGCATAAAGACGATAAGTCGGCTCGGTACGTAGCGAGGTGACGTTCGCCGCTTTCAGGCAGACAAACAGCGCCGCCAGCAGCGCTACCAGTAAGAATACCCCTACCCAGATTTCATTTTTTTTCGTTTGCATGAACTCAATTCCCAAACATCAGCGCAGTCAGCACAAAATCCAGCCCCAGAACCGCCAGCGACGCATGCACCACGGTGCGCGTTGTCGCCCGGCTAATCCCGGCGGAAGTGGGGATAGCGTCATAACCATTGAATAACGCAATCCAGGTTACCGTAATGGCAAATACCAGGCTCTTAATCAGGCAGTTGACCAGATCCATTCGCCAGTCGACGGCGTTTTGCATCGCGGTCCAGAAAAAACCACCGTCAATGCCCTTCCAGCTCACGCCCACCAGCGCACCGCCCCAGATCCCCACCGCGACGAAGATAATCGTCAGCAGCGGCAGCGAAATGACACCGGCCCAGAAACGTGGAGAAATGACGCGACGCAGCGGATCCACCGCCATCATCTCCATACTGGAGAGCTGTTCCGTGGCCCGCATCAGGCCAATCTCGGCGGTCAGCGCCGACCCGGCGCGCCCGGCAAACAGCAGCGCGGCAACCACCGGCCCCAGCTCGCGCAGCAGCGACAGCGCCACCAGCATGCCAAGACTGGTCTCTGCACTGTAAGTAGTTAAAACCAGATACCCCTGCAGCCCGAGCACCATACCGATGAACAGGCCCGAGACAATAATAATCAGCATCGACAAAACGCCAACGTTGTAGAGCTGACGAACCAGCAGCGGCGCGTGCTTGCGAAACTCTGGTTTGCCGACAACGGCGTTGAAAAGCATTAATCCGGCGCGTCCAAACGTCGCGGTAGTTTTAATCCCGCGATGCCCTAGCGCGGCCAGCGCATTAAACAGCATGAGTCGCTCAACTCCCTATGCCTAATAAATCATGGTGATAGTCGCCAGCCGGATAACGGAACGGTACCGGACCGTCGGCAATACCATCAATGAACTGACGAACCCGAGGATCGGCATTCTCCCGCAGCGACTGGGCACTACCGTGGGCGACAATCTTTTTATCCGCCACGATATACGCGTAGTCCGCGATGCTAAGCACCTCAGGCACATCATGCGAAACCACGATGCAAGTGACACCCAGCGTACTGTTGAGTTCAGAAATTAGCTTCACCAGCACGCCCATGGTGATAGGATCCTGCCCGACGAACGGTTCGTCGAACATAATCAGATCCGGCTCCAGGGCAATGGCTCTCGCCAGCGCGGCACGGCGCGCCATCCCGCCGGAAAGCTCGGAAGGCATTAACTTCGCCGCACCGCGTAGCCCCACCGCTTCCAGCTTCATCATTACCGTCGTATGCAGCAGCGCAGGAGGGAGATGCGTATGTTCGCGCAGCGGATAGGCAACGTTATCAAAGACATTGAGATCGGTGAACAGCGCACCGGACTGGAACAGCATGCTCATCCGCTTACGCACCGTATAAAGACGCGAACGTGTCATCTGCGGCACGTTCTCGCCATCAAACAGGATCTCTCCCCTGTCCGGCGGGATCTGCCCGCCGATCAGGCGTAACAGGGTAGTCTTGCCGATCCCCGAAGGTCCCATAATCGCAGTAATTTTACCGCGCGGCACCGACAGCGAGATGTCGTCGAAGATCACACGATCGCCGCGAGAAAAGCGGATACCGCGCACTTCAACTAAATTCGCCTGAGTTTGGCTCATAAAATCATCCTTACTAAACACCTGACGGGCAAGCATGGCCCTTTCTTACGCCACAATCACAACATTTTTACAGAATCTTACCTGCACAGGTTAGCGAAAGCTGGCATTTGTTTTACTTTTGGCACACATAAAGTCAAAATTAAGAATTCGTTACGCTGCGTAGGGATAACCCAGCGAGGCGACGATTATACCTGAAGAAAGGACTTTAGATGCTCTTAGCGACGGCTCTGTTAATTATTGGTTTATTGCTGGTTGTCTACAGCGCCGATCGTCTGGTCTATGCCGCTTCTATTCTGTGTCGCATGTTGGGGATCCCGCCGCTGATCATCGGTATGACGGTGGTGAGTATTGGCACCTGCCTGCCAGAGATCATGGTTTCCACCGCGGCCTCGCTGCACGGGCAGACCGATCTGGCGGTCGGCACTGCGCTCGGCTCCAACATCACCAATATCTTACTGATCCTCGGTCTCGCCGCCTTACTCAGGCCATTTACCGTGCATTCTGATATTCTGCGCCGCGAATTACCGCTAATGTTGCTGGTGAGCGTGCTGGCGGGACTGGTGCTCTACGATGGACAACTTTCCCGTCTCGATGGGCTATTTTTGCTGACGCTAGCGTTTCTTTGGCTGCTGTTCACCATCAAAATCGCTCGTCTGGCGGAGCGCCAGGGAAGCGATAGTCTGACCCGGGAACAGCTGGCGGAACTGCCACGCGAAGGGTCGCTGCCGGTCGCTCTGCTCTGGTTAGGGGTGGCGATGATTGTCATGCCGATGGCCACCCGTATGGTGGTGGATAACGCGACGGTACTGGCGAACTTTTTTGCCATCAGCGAACTGACCGTCGGCTTAACGGTTATCGCTATCGGCACCAGCCTGCCAGAGCTGGCTACCGCCATCGCTGGCGCGCGGAAAGGAGAAGATGATATTGCCATCGGCAATATTATCGGCGCAAACATCCTCAATATTGCGCTGGTGCTGGGGCTACCCGCGCTGATTGCGCCGGGGACTTTTGCCGCTGAAGCCTTTACCCGCGATTATGGCGTGATGCTGCTGGTCAGTCTGATCTTCGCGGTACTGTGCTGGCGCCGCCAGCAGCAGCCGGGACGACTGGTTGGCGCACTGCTGGTCGGCGGCTTTGTAGTTTGGTTGGCGATGCTGTTCTGGACAGCGCCGCTCTTCGTTGAATGACTCGGGATAACATCATGTCGCAAATAGATTTGCCCACGGATTTTGACTTTCAACAGGCAGGCCGTCAGGTGCTGGAAATTGAACGTGAAGGTCTGGCCCAGCTCGATCAATATATAAATGAAGATTTTACCCATGCCTGCGAAACCATTTTCCGCTGCGGCGGAAAAGTCGTGGTGATGGGGATGGGCAAATCTGGCCACATTGGCCGCAAAATGGCCGCCACTTTCGCCAGTACCGGTACCTCAGCATTTTTTGTCCATCCCGGTGAAGCCGCGCACGGTGATTTAGGTATGGTAACGCCGCAGGATGTGGTGATTGCGCTGTCAAACTCTGGCGAATCGAATGAGATACTGGCGCTGATCCCGGTTCTGAAACGCCAGCAGGTGAAACTTATCTGCATCACCAGTCGACCGGAGAGCAGCATGGCGCGCGCGGCGGATATTCACCTGTGCGTGAAAGTGCCCAAAGAGGCCTGCCCGTTAGGGCTGGCGCCCACCTCCAGCACCACCGCGGCGCTGGTAATGGGCGATGCCCTCGCCGTCGCTCTGCTGGAAGCCCGCGGCTTTACCGCCGAAGATTTCGCCCTGTCTCATCCGGGTGGCGCACTTGGTCGTAAGCTGTTGCTACGCGTCAATGATATTATGCATACCGGTGATGAAATCCCGCACGTCGGCTTACAGGCCACCCTGCGTGATGCGCTACTGGAAATCACGCGTAAAAATTTAGGCATGACTGCCATCTGCGATGACAATATGAATATCATCGGCATTTTCACCGATGGCGACCTGCGCCGGGTCTTCGATACCGGCGTCGATATGCGCGATGCCAGCATTGCCGACGTCATGACCCGGGGAGGGATCCGCATCCGTCCCGGCACCCTGGCGGTGGATGCGCTTAACCTGATGCAATCCCGTCATATTACCTGCGTGCTGGTTGCCGATGGCGACCATCTGCTGGGTGTGGTACATATGCACGATCTGCTGCGCGCGGGCGTAGTGTAAGTAAGGAAAAAATAATGAATAATGCTGATGCTCAGTTAGCAACCTGCTACGGGCCGGTAAGCCAGACGTTTCTCGATCGCGCGGCGAAGATCCGTTTGCTGATCCTCGATGTCGACGGTGTATTATCCGACGGGCTTATCTATATGGGTAATCAGGGCGAGGAGCTGAAGGCGTTCAACGTCCGTGATGGCTATGGTATCCGCTGTGCGCTGACCTCGGGTATTGAAGTGGCGATTATTACCGGGCGAAAAGCTAAACTGGTAGAAGATCGCTGTCAGACGCTGGGCATCACGCATTTGTATCAGGGGCAGTCGGATAAACTGCTGGCGTTCCGCGATCTTATGGACAGACTGGGTGTGTGCGCAGACGAAGTCGCCTACATCGGTGACGATCTGATTGACTGGCCGGTGATGGCCGAAGTAGGCCTTAGCGTCGCCGTTGCGGATGCGCATCCGCTGCTGCTGCCGCGCGCCGATTACATCACCCGGATTAATGGCGGCCGTGGCGCGGTACGTGAAGTCTGCGATTTGTTACTATTGGCGCAGGGCAAGTTGGATGAGGCCAAAGGGCAATCAATATGAGTAAAACCAGACGTTGGGTTATCATTTTACTGTCGCTGCTTGCGCTGATCCTCATCGGCCTGAATCTGGCGAATACGGACGACACGGCCCAGCCGGAGGTCAATCCCAACGACCCGACGTATAAAAGCGAACATACCGACACCGTGGTGTACAGTCCGGAAGGTGCCCTGAGCTATCGGCTGATTGCCGAACACGTGGAGTATTTTTCCGATCAGGAGGTCTCCTGGTTTACCAAACCGGTCATGACCACCTTTGATACCAATAAGGTGCCGACCTGGTCGATCAGGGCAGACAAAGCGAAGCTGACGAATGACCGGATGCTCTATCTTTACGGGCACGTTGAGGTGAATGCGCTCGCGCCGGATTCTCAACTGCGCAAAATTACGACGGATAACGCCCAAATAAATCTGGTAACGCAGGACGTTACCTCCGATGACATGGTGACGTTATACGGCACCACATTTAATTCCAGCGGCCTGAAAATGCGTGGAAACCTTCGCAGTAAAAATGCCGAGCTGATTGAAAAGGTGAGAACCTCTTATGAAATTCAGAACAAACAAACTCAGCCTTAAGATTGCGCTCGCCGGCGCGTTACTGGCCGCCAGCCTGCCGTCTCTGGCCAAGACGGGCGATACCGATCAGCCGATCCACATCGAGTCCGATCAGCAGTCGCTGGACATGCAGGGCAATGTCGTCACCTTCACCGGTAACGTGGTCGTGACCCAGGGGACGATCAAGATTAACGCGGATAAAGTGGTGGTCACCCGTCCGGGCAATGAGAAAGGCAAAGAGGTGATCGAAGGTTTTGGTAACCCGGCCACGTTCTATCAGATGCAGGATAATGGCAAACCGGTAAAAGGCCGGGCGTCGAAAATGCGCTACGAGCTGCAGAACGATTACGTCGTGCTGACCGGCAACGCTTACCTTGAGCAGCTCGACAGCAATATCAAGGGCGATAAGATCACCTATCTGGTGAAAGAGCAAAAAATGCAGGCCTTCAGCGACAAAGGTCGACGCGTCACCACCGTTCTGGTGCCGTCTGAGCTGCAGGACAAAAGCGGCAACCAGCAAAAGAAGAGTAACTAATTCGTTATGGCAACCTTAACTGCGAAGAATCTCGCCAAAGCTTATAAAGGCCGCCGCGTGGTGGAAGATGTCAGTCTCACCGTTAACTCCGGGGAGATTGTCGGCTTGCTCGGCCCGAACGGCGCCGGTAAAACCACTACCTTCTACATGGTGGTCGGCATTGTGCCGCGCGACGCGGGCAATATTATTATCGATGACGAAGACATCAGTCTGCTGCCGCTGCACGCGCGCGCGCGCCGGGGCATCGGCTATCTGCCGCAGGAAGCCTCCATTTTCCGTCGCCTGAGCGTCTATGACAACCTGATGGCGGTTCTGCAGATCCGTGACGATTTGAGCAGCGAACAGCGGGAAGATCGTGCCAAAGAGCTGATGGAAGAGTTTCATATTGAGCACCTGCGCGACAGCCTCGGTCAGGCGCTCTCCGGTGGTGAACGCCGCCGCGTTGAAATCGCCCGCGCGCTGGCGGCAAACCCAAAATTTATTCTTCTGGATGAACCGTTTGCCGGCGTTGACCCGATCTCCGTTATCGATATCAAACGCATCATTGAGCACCTGCGCGACAGCGGTCTCGGCGTTCTGATTACCGACCATAACGTCCGTGAGACCCTCGCGGTCTGCGAACGCGCGTATATTGTCAGTCAGGGACACCTTATCGCTCATGGTACACCGCAGCAGATCCTCGAAGATGAGCAGGTTAAGCGCGTGTATCTTGGGGAAGACTTCAGACTCTGATAGGGTAGAGGTTACAGACGTTTTAGCCGGAGATATTTACCCTGAACATGAAGCAAGGTTTGCAATTAAGGCTTAGCCAACAGCTTGCCATGACGCCGCAGCTGCAGCAGGCGATTCGTTTGCTGCAGTTGTCCACGTTAGAACTCCAGCAAGAGCTCCAGCAAGCGCTGGAAAGTAACCCGTTGCTTGAGCAAACCGATCTTCACGACGAGGTAGAGGCAAAAGAGGTGGAGGACCGCGAGTCCCTCGATACCGTCGATGCGCTTGAGCAAAAAGAGATGCCCGACGAGCTGCCCCTCGATGCCAGTTGGGATGAGATCTATACCGCCGGCACGCCGTCGGGTAACGGCGTCGACTATCAGGACGACGAACTACCTGTCTATCAAGGTGAAACCACCCAGACGCTTCAGGATTACCTGATGTGGCAGGTTGAGCTGACGCCTTTCACCGACACCGACCGCGCAATTGCCACCTCCATCGTCGACGCCGTCGACGATACGGGCTACCTCACCGTTCAGATTGAAGATATCGTCGACAGCATCGGCGATGACGAGATCGGCCTGGAAGAGGTGGAAGCGGTCCTGAAGCGCATCCAGCGTTTTGATCCGGTTGGCGTCGCGGCAAAAGATCTGCGCGACTGCCTGCTGATCCAGCTGTCGCAATTCGCCAAAGAGACGCCGTGGCTGGAAGAGGCTCGGCTGATTATCAGCGATCATCTCGATCTGCTGGCAAACCATGATTTCCGCACCCTGATGCGGGTGACGCGCCTGAAAGAAGAGGTGCTGAAAGAGGCGGTGAACCTGATCCAGTCCCTGGATCCGCGTCCTGGCCAGTCCATTCAGACCAGCGAACCGGAATATGTCATCCCGGATGTGCTGGTGCGCAAGGTCAGCGGCCGCTGGACCGTGGAGCTCAACGCCGACAGCATTCCCCGGCTGAAAATTAATCAACAGTATGCAGCCATGGGCAACAACGCCCGCAATGACGCCGACGGCCAGTTCATTCGTAGCAATCTGCAGGAAGCCCGCTGGCTGATTAAAAGTCTGGAAAGCCGCAACGATACCCTGCTGCGCGTCAGCCGCTGCATCGTTGAACAACAGCAGGCTTTTTTCGAGCAGGGTGAAGAGTATATGAAGCCGATGGTGCTGGCCGATATCGCCCAGGCCGTCGAGATGCATGAATCGACGATTTCCCGTGTGACCACGCAAAAATATCTGCACAGTCCGCGCGGTATTTTTGAACTGAAGTATTTCTTTTCCAGCCATGTGAATACCGAAGGCGGCGGCGAAGCCTCGTCGACGGCCATTCGTGCGCTGGTGAAGAAGTTAATCGCCGCGGAAAACCCCGCGAAGCCGTTGAGCGACAGCAAGCTCACTTCCATGCTGTCCGAGCAGGGTATCATGGTGGCGCGCCGCACTGTCGCAAAGTACAGAGAGTCTTTATCCATCCCGCCGTCAAACCAGCGTAAACAACTGGTCTGACACAACCGATAAGGAAGACACTATGCAGCTCAACATTACAGGACACAACGTCGAGATCACTCCCGCCATGCGCGACTTCGTTACAGCGAAGTTCAGCAAGCTGGAGCAATTTTTCGACCGGATCAATCAGGTCTATATTGTGTTAAAAGTAGAGAAAGTGACGCAAATTGCGGACGCCAATCTGCATGTCAACGGTGGCGAAATCCATGCCAGTGCGGAAGGGCAGGATATGTATGCAGCTGTCGATGGTCTTATTGATAAGCTGGCAAGACAGTTAACGAAGCACAAAGATAAACTAAAACAACACTAATTGTCCGGGCCCCTCTGCGTCCGCTGCTAGGTACCATCGGCGGCGGGCGCGGGGGCGCTCAGGTGAAATTATGATGAACAACGATTCGGCTCTACAACTGAGCAACGTCCTGAACCAGGAATGTACCCGTAGCCAGGTTCACTGCCAGAGCAAGAAGCGTGCTCTGGAAATCATTAGCGAACTGGCCGCCAAACAGTTAAGTTTGCCGCCGCAGGTGGTGTTCGAAGCGATCCTCACCCGTGAAAAAATGGGCAGTACCGGGATCGGCAATGGTATCGCCATTCCTCACGGTAAACTGGAAGAGGATACGCTGCGTGCTGTCGGTGTTTTTGTCCAGTTGGAAACCCCCATCGCCTTCGACGCGATCGACAATCAGCCTGTTGATCTGCTGTTCGCGCTGCTGGTGCCGGCCGACCAGACAAAGACTCATCTGCATACGCTCTCCCTGGTGGCCAAACGGCTGGCGGACAAAGCGATTTGCCGTCGCCTGCGCGCGGCGCAGAGCGATGAAGAGTTGTATGAGATCATCACCGAAGCAGGAAGCAGCGATGACGCATAACGGCAGTCGCACCTTATCCTTTATCGTACTGAGGAGAAACGGTACATGGTACTGATGATCGTCAGCGGCCGCTCGGGCTCGGGGAAATCCGTCGCTCTGCGAGCGCTGGAAGATATGGGCTTTTACTGCGTGGATAACCTGCCGGTCGTGCTGTTGCCAGACCTGGCGCGGTCGCTGGCTGACCGCAATATCTCCGCGGCCGTCAGCATCGACGTGCGTAACATGCCGGAATCACCGGAGATCTTCGAGCAGGCGATGCAGAATCTGCCGGAATGCTTTTCGCCGCAGCTGCTGTTTCTCGATGCCGACCGCAATACCCTGATTCGCCGATACAGCGACACCCGTCGTCTGCATCCGCTGTCGAGCAAGAATCTGTCGCTGGAAAGCGCCATCGACGAAGAGAGCGATCTGCTGGAGCCCCTGCGCTCCCGCGCCGATCTGATCGTCGATACGTCCGAAATGTCGGTGCATGAACTGGCCGAGATGCTGCGTACTCGCCTGTTAGGCAAACGCGAGCGTGAATTGACGATGGTCTTCGAATCCTTCGGCTTTAAGCACGGTATCCCGATCGATGCCGATTACGTCTTTGACGTGCGCTTCCTGCCCAACCCGCACTGGGATCCGAAACTGCGCCCGATGACCGGTCTGGATAAACCTGTAGCCGCCTTCCTCGACCGGCATACCGAAGTGCACAACTTTATCTACCAGACCCGGAGCTATCTTGAGCTATGGTTACCGATGCTGGAGACCAACAATCGCAGCTATCTGACGGTGGCCATTGGCTGCACCGGCGGTAAACATCGTTCGGTTTATATTGCTGAACAACTGGCTGACTACTTCCGCTCGCGCGGCAAGAACGTGCAGTCTCGTCATCGGACGCTGGAAAAACGTAAATCATGACCGTAAAGCAGACCGTTGAGATCACCAATAAGCTGGGCATGCACGCCCGCCCGGCGATGAAGCTGTTTGAGCTGATGCAGAATTTCGATGCCGAAGTACTGCTGCGCAACGATGAAGGAACCGAGGCGGAGGCAAACAGCGTGATTGCCCTGCTGATGCTGGACTCGGCGAAAGGGCGACAGATAGAGGTGGAGGCCAGCGGTCCGCAGGAAGTGGAAGCCCTCGCCGCGGTGATTGCCCTGTTTAACGCTGGCTTTGACGAAGACTAAACGTGACGCTTCCCGGCGACGGACGACTGGAGACTGTACCAGCCCCGGCGCCGGATTAACCCGTTAATAGAGCTTATGCTCGCGCATGAACCCTTCCCCTCCCAGCTGTCGCATCTGGCGCAGGATCCAGGCCTGGCGGCTGCGCACATAGCCCGAGGGCGCATCGGCGCGATAGCGGATCGGGTTTGGCAGCACCGCGGCCAGCAGCGCCGCTTCACCCGGCGTCAACTGGCTGGCAGGTTTATGAAAATAGCGCTGGGCGGCCGCTTCCACACCAAATATTCCATCGCCGAACTCGGCAATATTCAGGTAGACGGTCAGGATCCGCTTTTTACTCCACACGGTTTCTATGCCGATGGTCAGCCCGGCCTCCAGCCCCTTGCGCAGCCAGCTACGGCCATCCCATAAAAACAGGTTCTTTGCCGTCTGCTGCGACAGCGTTGACGCGCCGCGAATCCGCGTCTCGTGACGTTCATTGTGCGCCAGCGCTTTCTCTATCGCCGATACGTCAAATCCCCAGTGTTCCGGGAACTTCTGATCTTCGGCCGCCATCACCGCCAGCCCCATCCACGGAGAGATCTTATCCATGGCGACCCAGTCGGAATGCGCCAGATAATGGAAATCGCCGGACAGCCAGGCGCTCACCTGCCGCTCAAGCATCACCGCCGAAAACGGTACCGGCAGCACGCTAAACAACGCAATACCCCCGCCCCAGAAGACAGCGGCGATCAGTAGCAGGCGCAGCACCAAACGTTTTAACAGCGCAAGGGGCGCAACGCGGAGCCTCATGCGCTCAGCGCCAGCACGCGGGCCACCAGCTTCTCAATTCCGCTGGCGGCTTGCGCAATGTCCTCCGCCAGCATATACGCCGGCGTGGTGACCACTTTGTTGTCTTCATCCACCACGATGTCATCGACCGGGCAAGGCACGTGCTCTGCCCCCATTTCTTCCACCACATCGGCGGTATCAAGATCGGTCCCAATGGTTATCCGCAGCGGAAACGCAAAGATTTTCGGCAGCATCGCTGGGGCAATGCACATAAAGCCCAGCGGCTTGCCGGCCTGATGCATCGCCAGCGCCAGGTCCCGCAGCTCGGGATCCACCAGGCATTCGCTGCCTTCGGCGGCGAAGCTACTTAAATTTTTCGCCGCGCCGAAGCCGCCAGGGACGATCAGCGCGTCCAGCGTCTCCGCACGCGCCTGCGCCAGCGGCAGGATGTCACCGCGGGCGATACGCGCCGCTTCAATCAGCACGTTGCGCTGTTCCATCAGCGGCTCACCCGTCAGATGGTTGATGACGTCGCGCTGCGGTTTATCGGGCGCAAAGCATACTGCCTGCGCGCCGTTACGCGCGATCGCCAGCAGGGTAATAACTGCCTCATGGATTTCACTGCCGTCGTACACGCCGCAGCCGCTCAGTACCACACCAATTTTTTTCATCGCTTTCGCTCCTCCATGCAACTCGCTGAAACCAGTCAAAAATGTCGATTAACTCGCTATGCTTCACATATTTTACTGATTCATGTAACAAATTAGTTAAGCTTTGCTATCTTAATGAGCGAGCAATCCACTTCTTCGGTTGCGCCACGTAACAACATCACTCAAACAACACTGGCTCAACCACCAGTTCCCTGGTGTTGGCGCAGTATTCGCGCACCCCGGTCTGTCCGGGGTCATTTTTTGCTGGCTTTCGCCACCCACGCCTTCAGCACCGCTACATCGTTTTGCCACTCGGATTTCATCTCTTCAACCCATTCAGCGACATTATCAGACCAGGCAGGCAGATCCGGAGTCTGGATCTGCTGGCCCAGCTGCTGGATGTGGCGCAGTCCGATAGAACCTGCCGCGCCCTTGATTTTATGGCCCTCTTCGACGATTCCTTTTTGGTCGCGGGCGGTTAAATTAGACTCCAGAACCGACATATAACCCGGCATCATCTTCTCAAACACCGCGAGACCATCGTTGATAAGCTTCGGCCCGACCAGCTCGATGTATTGCTCCAGCATATCGGTATCCAGCACCGCATCGGCTTTATGCCGATCGGTCGCCGGCGCGTCCTGCGTCTCCTCATCCGGCGCATCCCAGAATTTTTTGATCATGGCCGTCAGCGCAGGCACCGATAGCGGCTTGCTCAGCACATCGTCCATCCCGGCGTCGAGGTACTCTTTCTTATTCTTCAGCACGTTGGCGGTCAGGGCCACCAGTGGCGGTAGCTCGTCAGCGGCAAAGCGCTGTTTCAGTTCACGGGAAATATCCAGGCCGGTCATGTCCGGTAGCTGAATATCCAACAGCACAAGGTCATATTCGCCTGGCTCGAACATCTCCAGCGCGGCTTTCCCGGTCATCGCCACATCAACGCTGTTACCCAGTTTTTCCAGCACTGAACGGGCCACAATAACGTTGAGCTCAATGTCTTCCACCAGCAGCACGTTGAGCGCCGGTAATGGCATGTCGTCTTCCGCCAGCGTATCTTCCACTTCTTCCGCAATGGCAGGCGCATGGACGGTAAGCGTAAAGGTCGCCCCTTTGCCCGGCTGGCTGGTAACGCTGATATCGCCGCCCATATTACGCGCCAGACGACGCGAGACGGCGAGACCAATCCCGGTGCCGGTGGCCGGTTTGCCGCCGTGGCTGTCTTTGACCTGGTAATACATGGCGAAAATTTTGTCCTGTTCCGCTTCAGGAATACCAATTCCGGAGTCTTCCACTTCGAAGTGCAGGATATCGCCTTCGTCATAGCGCACGCGGACGTTCACCCCGCCGCCCTGAGGGGTAAACTTCACGGCGTTGCTGATAAGATTCCACAGGATCTGCCGCAGACGCGTACCGTCGGTGATCACTTTATGCGGTAGCGGTAACGAGGGCTCCAGTACGAAACGTAGTCCCTTCTGTTGGGCCTGCAGGCCAGATAGGTTTTCAAGGTCGGCAAGGAAGCTGGTGAAGTCCACCGGCTGGTTATCGAGCTGAACCTTGCGGCGCTCCATTTTGTCCATATCAATAATATCATTGAAGATATTCCCCAGCGTCACCGCCGAGACATGGATAGTTTTCAGGTATTTTTCCTGCTCACTGGTCAGTTCGGTATCCAGCAAAATACGGCTCAGCCCGACGATCCCGTTTAGCGGGGTACGCAGCTCATGACTGATGGTGGAAATAAAGGTGGTTTTATCCCGGCTGGCGCGCTCAAGAGCGTCCTGATAGCGTTTACGTTCGGTGATATCGCGGCCGAAGCCCATCAGGCCGCGACGCTTACCGACGCGATCGTAGTAGGGGACCTTGCGGATTTCAAAGCACGCTTTGCGGCCATCGGGATAGTCCAGCCACTGCTCATAGGTCAGCGATACATTGTGGCGGAATACCTTCTCGTCGGTCTCCAGCACCTTTTCCGCCGCCTCTTCGTTATAGACGTCCTGCGGTTTGAGGTGGATCAGCTGTTTCTCACTTTTGCCGGTCAACAGCTCCATCGCCCGGTTACAGCCTGAAAACTCCTTATCCTCATTGCGGTAGAACACCAGGTCCGGGGAGGCATCAAGGAAGGAGCGCAGAAAGGAGGATTGCTGTTCGAGCTGGATCTGCGTCTCTTCACGCTCTTTCATCTCGATCTTCAACTGCTCAAGGGTGGTCTCACGCTCGGCTTCCGCCTTTTCACGTTCACTAATCTCCTGATTCAACTGCGCGATGTTATCTTTCAGCTGTACGTTCAGCTTCAGATCGCGTTCGCGCATCTCCTCCAGCTTATCCACCAGCCGCGAAAGACGCTGGCGGGACTCTTCAAGCTGTTCCACCACTACAGAGAGAAAATAGACCGCCCAAGGCGTGATCAGCAGGCCAAAGAAGATAGAGCGGATAACGTCGATGCTTTCCACCTGGCCATGCAGCACCATGGTAACCGCCATCTGTACCACGATGGCCAACACCACCAGCGCAAGAGCCAACAGCATCGAAAAGCGGACCAGACCCAGCTTCATCATCAGGTCGACATAATACTGCGCCAGCATACGAATTTGCTTCATAAGGGATTCCTTCACGACAACTCCGCACAATAATACTCAATTCTGAGCAATGCGCTGTAAGTTGTGCAAAAAATGCGGGAAGGACACGGTGCGACGGCTGGTTGCCGAGGCGAACCAGCCGCAAAAAAGAGGGGGATCAGGAAAGGGGTTAACGCTTGCTTAATGCCTCCCAGAGTCCTTTCAGGTAGGTCACGCCGAGGGCGCGGTCGTATAAGCCATAGCCCGGCCGTCCGGTCTCGCCCCAAATGAAGCGGCCATGATCCGGGCGAATATAGCCGTCGAACCCGTTGTCATACAGCGCTTGCATCACTTTGTACATATCCAGAGAACCGTATTCTGACGGATGGGCGCACTCGTAAAAATCTTTATCCTGTATCAGCTTAATATTGCGGACGTGGGCAAAATGAATGCGCTTACGCCGGGTAAATTCGGCCAGGATAGCGTATACGTCATTATCTGGATCTTCGGCAATCGAGCCGGTGCAGAGCGTGATGCCATTGGCGGGCGAATCGACGGCCCGGCAGAGCCAGTCCAGATCGTCGCGGTTTTTTACCACCCGCGGCAGGCCAAAAATGGAGTACGGCGGATCGTCCGGGTGGATCGCCATTTTCACCCCGACCTCTTCGCAAACCGGGATCACCGCCTGCAGAAAATAGACCAGGTTCTCCCGCAGCTTTTCGTCATCTACCGCGCTATATTTGGCAAACAGGGTCTGCACCTCCGCCAGCCGTTCCGGCTCCCAGCCCGGCAAGGCGAAGCCGTTTGAGTTTTCCAGCACCTCCTTCACCACGTCTTCAGATCGGAAGAGCACACGTCTG
>ERZ507554.95-NODE-95-length-18649-cov-4.71335_pt1 | contig 18649 bp, 15 predicted proteins | sample MGYA00248668_ERZ507554 | MGnify/ENA primary metagenome ERZ507554 (study PRJEB26165, sample SAMN02676187) | human gut metagenome | isolation source: stool | host: Homo sapiens | place: USA | study: EMG produced TPA metagenomics assembly of the C.diff FMT (human gut...
TCTTCCGATCTCTTGCCTGTCGTGAACACCAACTGCTGACCGAGGACGTCAAGGCGGGCGATAAGCGACAGCTGATCGTCGTCCAGCGTCAGACGCGCCCGCGCCGCCTGTTCGGCCATCACGCGGGTAAAACGAAAATCGGCCGTTACCTCTGTCGGACCAGATTCCGAGGGTACACATCCATTATTTAACATTCTTATAACCTCCTGCGAGGAGGCCATTCTAGCCGCTTTCCCACAGGTTGGCGACTCGCACAACCGGAAATGCCGTCAGCGGTGATTTACTTCAATTCCGTCGCTGGGATGCGGCGAAAACCAGCATGAATATCATCTTTATGTCTCCCCAGCGCGATCTTGCGCTAAAGAATGTCGCTAAGGCTAAGGATTAAAAATTTAAAACTATTAACAATCAATTAACATTAGCAGGCAAACCATTCTTCCTGAGGAACACAACACCATGTCTACCACCCAGGTTCTCGGCGAAACGCCCTATGCTTCGCCAGGACAACCGCACGCCAGCTTAACCGGACGCATTGATGCGCTGCCCGCCTCATTTGGGTTATGGTCGTTTATTACCCTGCTCTCCCTTGGCGGCTTCTTTGAGCTCTACGATCTCTTCCAGACCGGGTATATCAGCGCGGGCCTGCTGGCGGAGGGCATTTTCCACACCGGGCAGGCGGGCATCTTCGGCATCGCCGACCAGGCGGCCTTCGCCTCCGCCACCTTTATGGGGCTGTTTATCGGCGCCAGTCTGCTGGCGCCACTGGCGGACAAACTGGGCCGCCGCCTGACCTTTATGGTGGCGCTCGCCTGGTACGGTCTTTTTTCGCTGTTGATGGCGACGCAAAGTAGCGCAGAAGGGGTGATCTTCTTCCGCTTTCTGGTGGGGATCGGTCTCGGCATTGAGCTGGTGACCATTGATACCTACCTCAGCGAATGGGTGCCAACCCATCTGCGTAATAAAGCCTTTGCCTTTGCCTTCTTCATCCAGTTCCTGTCGGTACCGGCGGTGGCGCTGATGTCCTGGATGCTGGTGCCGACCACCCTGTTCGGCCTCAGCGGCTGGCGCTGGGTGATCATCTTCGGCGCACTGTTTTCGCTCGCGATCTGGTTTATCCGTAAAAAGCTACCGGAGTCAGCCCGCTGGCTGGAAACCAAAGGGCGGCATGATGAAGCGCATACGGTGATGTGTGAGATGGAAGCCCGCTGCGGCCTGACGCCGTCGCCGAAGCATGCGCAGGCGGCACAGAGCGTCGTCAAACGCGGCACCTTTCGCGAGATCTGGGCGCCGCAGTATCGGCAGCGCACCCTGATGCTGATGGTGATGAATTTCTTCCAGGCGATCGGTTTCTTCGGCTTCGGCAACTGGCTGCCGGCACTGCTCTCCGGTCAGGGCGCCAGCATCACCCATAGCCTGCTGTACGCCTTCTTTATCACCCTCGCCTATCCGCTGGGCTGTCTGTTCTGTACCCGCTTCGTGCATCGCTTTGAAAACAAATGGCAGATTGTCCTCTCCGCGCTGATGACCGTTATCTTCGGCACCCTGTTCGCTCTGCAAAACAGTCCGATTCTGTTGGTGATCTGCGGATTTATGATCACCTGGTCCAACGCCTGGCTGACCATCAGCTACCACGCCTACCAGGCCGAGGTCTTCCCGACCCACATTCGCGCCCGCGCCGTCGGCTTCTGCTACTCCTTCAGCCGGCTTTCCACGGCGGTGACCAGTATTCTGATCGGCATTATTCTGCAATACGCCGGCACGCCGGGCGTAATTAGCTTTATCGTCGTCAGTATGCTGATGGTGATGCTGTCGGTGGGGATTTTCGGCCCGAGAACGCGGGGCATTCGTCTGGAGAATATCTGATGGCTGTCGCCGCCGAAGGTGCCGGCGGCGACATATTTTATCAGGTGCGATGTTGCAACTGGCGCTGAACCTCAATAAGCTCCGCGATCAATTCCCGCGCGAGCATAGAGGTCATTATATGATCCTGGGCATGTACCAGAATAAGATTAACCGGTACATTGCCGCAGCCCTCATCCATACCAATAAGCATGGTTTGTACATCATGCGCGCGTTTTGCGGCATCCGCGGCGTCCTGCATCAGCCTATCAACGTCCTGCCACACTCCTTTTCTGGCGGCTTGCAGCGCCTGCATCGCCAGACTGCGGGACTCACCGGCGTTAATGATGAGTTCCATGACGGTTGCTTCCATATCCATACGGGTGCCCTACTTGTTGAGTGAACATTCATCCAGCAGCGCCAGCGCCGCATCAAGAATTTTATCGCCACGCATCATGCCGTAATCCATGCTATCGATAACGGCGACTCTCTTACCCACCGCAGCGGCCTTTTTGTTAAATTCTTCGAATTTATATTTAATCTGCGGCCCTAAAAGACAGCAATCGTAATTTGGTAACGTGCGGTCAAAATCATCCATTGAAACAGCAATAATATCGACAGCAATGCCTTTCGCTGCGGCCGCTTGCTTCATTTTATTCATCACCATGCTCGTTGACATGCCGGCTGCGCAGCACAAAAATATTTTTTTCATCTTATTTACCTGTTCCTATAACGTATTATTGATGCTTATCTTTGAGATTTTGATCTAAAAAATTAATAATAATTTTTGATACTTCAGGCTGATACCACATCAAACCTGCGTGATCCGCCCCTTTCACCACGTAATGGGTGGACGGTATTTTTTTGGCTACCAGCGCCTCGTGTAAAAGCGTTGACTGGCTGGGTGAAACCACATTGTCGGCATCGCCGTTCATTAGCAGAAAAGGCGGGGTTTTATTCGAAATCCAGGTGATGGGATTAGCCCGTTTCGCCTTTTCGGGATAGGCGGAGATAGCGCCACCGCCTTGCCAGGGAATACCATTAACCAGCATCGCCTCTGGTATGGCCGGTGACTGATGCGCTTTTTGAATGTCCGCGGAAAAGTCAGCGCCGACTTTCGTCAAATCGGACAGGCCATAGAGATCAACCACCGCCTGCACATCGCTGCGTTGATTTGAATACTCTCCCTGGTCAAATTCTTTATGGCCGCTGGTGGTACCCACCATAGCGGCTAAATATCCACCCGCCGACTCGCCCATCACAGCGATATGGTTGGGATCGATGCCTAATTTTTCAGCATTGGCGCGTAAAAATCTGACCGCCGTTTTCGCATCTTCAACCATGCCCGGGAAAGTCACATTGGGTACGACCCGATAGGTAATGCTGGCGACGACATAACCGGCCCGGGCAATATCGACCCGCTGACCGATAAATTTTGATTTGGGCGCATCGAGAAAACCGCCGCCGGTAATAAATACTACTGCGGGTAACGGTTTATCAGCATAAGGCTTGAGCAAATCCATCGTTAACTCGAGCGGTCGTCCCATGATATTTTGCGTAAATGAATAGGCAATATCAGGCACCATCTCGACGGCCAGAGCGCTGGGTTTAATAACGATAGTTTTGCTGTCTGTTAAAGGTGTTTGCGCAAAAGCAGACGGAATAATAAGCATCGTCAGCAGAGCAGCGACGTGTTTGTTCATAGGGTAATATCCTGTAGTGATGTAGTAATGATTCAGAACCAGACTTCCATTCGATACCCGACTCGCCACTCCGAGTCTTCCGGCAATAACGTGACCTCTTTGTCCCCGCCTGCGTAGGTAACCGTCAAACTGAGAATCGGCGCGACATACGGTAAAACATCCAGCTGTAGGGCCGGGCCGGCGGCGATTTTGTAGCCGACGCCGCTGGCGCCTTCGACGCCATTTTTGTTGATAGTGTTATTCACCATGACTTCATACAACATGGAGAGATTTTGGTGATGAATATTTTGCTTAACGTTTACGCCGGTAAAGATGCCGGTTTCGTTTGCGGAACCATAGGTCATGTCCCCTCCTGAATAACCTGTATCAGGTATAAAGGTGGTTCGGTCAGCAGTTTTTTCACGCCTGGTATATTCATAGATGAAAGCCGGCGAGACGGCAAAATCATCAAACAACGTCAAGTTTCCGTCGGTGGAAAAACGCATTGAAGAATCGCCCTCTTCGCTAAGGACGGTAATACGACTGGTGTTCAGATAAGGAGCAATAACCCCTTTACCATACTGTAATTTGACTGTCGATTGTCCCTTTGCCACTCCCCAAAAAGACGGCATGCTGTATTTCGCGGAAAAACTAATTGCTTTCTGCTTGCCAGTGCCCAATGGGTCATCAATTTCTTTAACATAGGTCATACCCAGTTCTGTCTGATCGATACGATAAGCCATATCAACGATGCGCCGCGAGCCTTCTATCGCCTGCGGCGCGGTATCGCTGGACCAGTCGATCTGGTCGGTACCAACGTTCAAATCAAAATTCTTACTGTTATAACCGAGGCCGGAATCAATATGCACTTCTTTGGTATTGTAAGCGAAGATATTAATACGTTGATCGAGGTAACGACGCCCAGCCCAAATGTTTGCGCCCTCGGGAAGAAAAGAGAGCCCACCAAAGCGCCCATAATTCTGTGCCGTTTCTACCGTTTTATCGCCGTAACCCACCATTTCATAGGTGTAATCAGCCCACTGCTCAGGAGAAGCCAGACCCTGCCATTTTTTAGTGATAGCCAGCGATGTCCAGTAATCGTGCCAGAAACTGTTTCCCAAATCGCCCATTTTGCCACGAGGATCCTGATTAGGTCCGGTGGGGTCGGTATGCAACGACATGTTTTTGGGACGGTTTAGTTCGCTCTGAAAATCTCCAGCCACCATGCCATATCCATTTAACTGGAAGCTGCCGTCGTCGCTTAGATTGGCCGCATGGCATAAGGTCGCAGGCAGAAAACATGAGATAACACCTGGAATAATAATTCTGGGGTTCATTCTTCAGACTCCATCGGGTAAGAGATATAAAATAAATAAAATTATTATTTTTATTGCTTATCTGATTTTATTTAAAGAATGCCACTCGTGTTATAACCCAGCTTGCCTTTTTATATATCGGTTGTTGCCGATTTAACTTATTACAAAAACATGCAATAGCATGAACGCTGTGAGCAAATTTACTATTCAGGAGTTCAGATCACGATACTCCTTAATACTCATATTATATTTCTCTTTAAATACTTTATAACAATGCGAGGCGTTTTCATAACCTGTCATATTAATAACATCAATAATAGAGTGATTGGTATGCTTGAGAAGATGGATCAACACATCCAGGCGTTTTTCAACCAACAAATCGCTAAAGTTCTTACCGGTGAAGTCTTTTATCAGTTTACTCACTTTATAATTAGGCTGATTTAAACGACAGGAGATCTCTTTCAGGCTGGCAGTTTTATAATCTGTATCAATATATCTCAACACGGCCATGGCAAGTGATTCATTGTAACTGCCGTTGATATGGTAATCGCTGGCTTGCACATTCGAGAGCAGTTCGGTCATCAACAGTCCCACCAGGAAATTGACGCGTATCTCTTTTAAGTGGTTATTACTGTAGATCTCGCTGATGATGACATGCATAATGTTTTGAATTGCGTCGATTTCCCCCACTTTAAAGTGAATATGCTCTCCATGCTTTTTTCTGCCATTAATTGCTGAAAGGATAAAACGGGAAATGATGTTATTTTCATCAAAAAGGGACATGAGTCGACCGAAAAATTCAGTCTTAATAATAAAATTGATGATAATATCATTCTGCCCTGCGGCTTCAATTTCGTGTCTGGCAAACTGGTTGATAAGCAGGATCTCACCCTTACCCAGAGTGAGACTTTCTTCATTGATCTTCTGATGCATTTTACCCTGATATATATAAATAAGCTCGATAAAGCCATGAGAATGCAACGGAATTTTAGTAAATCGGGTCTGCTTTTCAATATGAATGTAGTTGTCTTTGAAAAACCTTCGCTCCATATGGCTTTTGAATTTATGACACAGTTGATAGTTAGCGCGAAGCAGTTCGAGTTCTCTATCGGTATAAGCCAGTAGCTTTTCATGAATATCATGGTGTAACATAAAAGTACCTAACTGGAGCGAACGTTTGGATATGTACTATCATTACAATAGTACTTTTATCTCACCTGCATCGGTAATGTCATAAAACTGATGATAGGTATCACAGTCTATTGGCGCAGGTAATTGTTTATTAAGTTGATACACTTTTGGTAATTTAAGGGTGCATTTTTTGAGATTAAATGGCACTTTGATGACTAATTCAATGCCTTTTTTATAGCGCCGCCAGCGACACTCAATACGCCCTCTGATGGTTTGATGCCAGCAATCCACAAAGTTAATCGTCTCAGTAAAGGATGGGCTGATCAAAATAACATCAGCACCAACCGCCTCCTCAGCGACGGTAATGCCGCCCAAAGCCTGAAACAGCCAGCTGGTATAAGAACTGAACATCGCGTGATTATTTGAACCATTCAGGTTATCACCGAAAAATTCCTTCAATGTGCTGGCATCATTTTTAAGCATTTTCCTGAATCCGGCTTCGACTCTTAACCATTCAAGGATTAATTCATTATGACCATAGCGATGAAATATTTCATAGGCAAAACTTTGGCCAAAAATCCCACAGGTGATAATATTTTGCTCTTTTTTGATGAGATCGATCAATGCGTTCAATGAACTCTCGATATCATCACACAAATCGAAGTAGATTGCAAAAACAAAGCTGGTCTGACTGCGATCGGCGAAGCTGCCATCCGTATTCTTATAGAGTGATAAAATTTTCTCTCTAATTTTATTGGCCTTGCTAATATATTTTAGCCATTTTTCTTTTAAGCCAAGATCATCACATATTTTTGCGATAATTAACAAATGGTAATAATAGAAACAAGCACTGGTGAAATGGAGAGCTGGCGAGCCATTTTTGTAATTACGCATATCATGATCGCGGCTTCCCCAGTCACCCAGGCAGCAGGTTACCAGCTCATCAAAGTCGCGCATTTCCAGGGAGAGGATTTGCTTCTCAAGAAATGGCAAGCTTTCGGCCAGCAAATTGACATTGCCATAATGTCGATAGTGAATGGCTATCAAATAAGGTAATACCAGTTGCCAGCCCAGGGGTCCCGTTTCCCCACCGACTCCATTAGTTTTAATTCCCATAAATGGCGCAGTTTCCGTCACACCACCACAGGGACGAATATCATTGATAAAATCAAAGATAGTTTTCTTATAAATAGCGGCAGAGTCAAACTGATACACTTGCGAGCGGGCCAACGCGACAATGTCTCCGCCATAGGCGAAACGTTCGCGGGCACAATCCCCGAAGACCGAATGAATGTTATTGAGTTTGGTTCTTTTAGCAACCTCAAAGAGCTTATTTATGTAAGGATCTGAGCAGTAAAAGCCCCCGTTTTCCCGTAGTACTGTATGTACTGAAAGCGCCTGAACATTGTTTAATTGTTCAATATTAATACCGCTTAACTGCACATAGCGAAACGAATGACAGGTAAAGGCATTGATAAAATGATTCTTCCCACTGCGGCATTCAAAGGCATCCTTCTGCTCCGCCCTCGCCGGTGCTCCAATTCCGCCGTCAATAATCACACCTTCAGTAACCTGTTTGCCGACAAATCCCGCAAGGGTGGAGTCAGTGTTTAGTTCGTAGTTTTCATCAACGTCTTCGCTATAGAGCAGTTCCACACGTTGATTCTCAGACGCGGTAATGGATAAATCGATAAATCCGGTGACGATGGCACCGAAATCAATAATGAATGTCTCTTCGTCTACGACGTGGATATGCTCTGCCCCGAGGGACAACGTATGGTTAATTTTCGGAATAAAACTCGAGACCAGACGGCCTTCAGGCCCGTTGCTCAGCACCACATTTTTCCAGTCAGGCATCAGCAAATCGGTGGTGTTGTCTCCGCGAAACAGTTTCATATCCAGGCGCTCGCCCAAATAGATATTATTGAAGGTATAAGCGCCTTCGCAATATTGCCAGTCGGCATCACTACCGATGATCATTTCGCGATCTGCAAACTTCATATAAATGTCAGCGATGACCTGTGGTTCACCGATGGTTAAGGTCTCTCTCAGGTTATATTTACCAAATAATTTAAGCGGCGCTGGATTAAACCAGCCATCGGCTAGCTCAACAATGACTTCATTTTTCGGCTGATTAATAAACGGCTTTATACTGTAAGTATCATAATAAATAATTTTAGCATAATTTGTCCAGTCAGTATTGAGCTCACCGCGGGTGACCTCTTTACCGTTGATATACAATTTATAAAAACCAAGACCAACAATGCTGATATAGGCATCAAGGAGGTCTTCGTCGAGATAAATTGTTTTTCTCATTACCACATTACGTTTACCGCGATAGTAATGAATATCATTAGTGAAGTGATGCCTACCGCTCACCCAGCGGCCAGAAAAATGGCCAAGGTTACTGGTTGTAAAACTGTTTCTATAAACATTGCTCTCACCATTGTCACCGTGGGTAAGGACTTCTATGGTATAAGAAGTAAAGTTTTGTAACGATATTGCATCGAGAGTGATAATTGTATTATTACCCTCTCTTGCGATAAGAGATACCAGTTCGGCACCTTTATACACTTTTATCGAAAATGACTTTTGAGGATAATTGGTAGACCAGCACACCATAATTGGCAGATGATCGACAATAATGTTTTCCGTTTGGTAATTGATACTTAACATCTTTCCCACCATGGCTAAATTGGCGTTGCTGGCATATTTTTATGGAGCATTCAAATGGTATCCGTCTGATTTTCTTCCCGGCAAGCGACAAGATCGGCAGTCTTGAAAAAGAAATACCATCCTGCAAATCGCGCAATAAGTCCTATAAATTGGAAAGCGGCAATTTTCCAGCTCCCCTGCATAAAACCAGAAATAATGATCGGCATGCCGGCCGGGGTACTCACCCCAGCGACGCGAGGCAATACGCCAATGACCGTTAGATACCATGCAATGCCGAGCATGATGCCATTGATAAAAATATAAGGAATCGCCAGAGTAAAATTCATTACCAGCGGCACACCATAAGCCATCGGTTCGCCAATGGTGAAGATTGCTGGCGGCAAGGCGATCTTACCGAGCGTTTTATAGCGTGCGCTCTTCGCGAAAAAAGCGAGCATTATAGCCAGCGGCAATAAATCTCCAGCAGCGCCATAAGTCATAAAGAACGCAAAGCCTGTGATGTTGGGTAAGTCGACGCCTGCGGCATACGCAGCAAGCTGCTGGGCATCCATGGCAAACCAGATCGGCGCTACGATACCGAGGGTGATAGCGTGGCCATGCAGCCCAAAAAACCATAGCAATTGCGCAACAACAGCAACAAAGATGAGTGACCAGATTCCGGATCCAAGTGATGTCAGCGGAACCTGGATTAATTTATAAATAATTTCGTGAATGCTACCATAACCAACACTGGTAATGACTGCGGAGATAATTGTAAATAGCGTCAGGATGGCGATTCCTGGAATCAATGAAGAGAACGATTTGGAGATAAATTCCGGAACGTTTTCTGGCATTTTGATAATCAACCCCTTACGGGTTATCGCCACGAATATTCGTGTTGAAATTATCGCCACCAGAATGGCGGTAAATAGCCCCATGGGCCCCAGCCATTGGCCAGGAATTGAAAATGATTGCCCTAACGGCCCTATTTCACCGAGTTCATACGGCGTTAAAATAAAGAAAGAGATCATTGAAATCAGGCCTGACATGAAGCCATCAACATCGAAATTTTTCGCTAGCGTATAGGCAACCGAGAAAGCGACAATCACGGCTAAAAAATTATTCGTGAAGGTAATCGGGATATCAAAGAAGCGAGTTAAGTTGTGTCGTAACAAAAAATCCTGGTATGGAGCAAATGGAAACACTTTAAGCAAAGTCGCCACAGAGCTCATAATCGTTACTGGCAATATGAGCATCATACCGCTCATAATTGACTTAAGATAAGTATTTTGACCAATGCTTTGCATCAGTTGCAAAGCCTTTTCTTGTACAATGTTGGTATGAGATGACATGTAAACAGTCCGTGATGTTATTAGTTTTCAGACATATTCATTTAACAATTCATATGCCGGCATGACATTAATGCATCATAATCTAACCAGGAAGTCAGCCTAATATATCATTATGGAGTAATACATATCGGTTGTTGTTAACTTAAATGACGGCTGTTGCCGTAGTTAATATTTGTGATGTGTACTGCAGGAGGGATAAAAAATTGTCATTAAAGCTTGTATCTTCTGGACAACATTAAGCGGCACCGCAATACCACTTTTACCAACGGTCCTGCACCACCGGGGCTATATTGGCACTCTTCCATCAGAGGGTCGTTTAGGCATTTAGTGACAAGCCGCCAGGTCGGCGGCCCGGCCTCAGCTAAAAATCCCCTGCGCCTCGGCGAAGCATTTTTCCGCCAGGGTCGAGACTGGTTCCTGCTGGCGCATAATCAGCGCCAGCTGTGAATCAACCTGGGTTTCGGCGATCGGCAGAATTTCAAGATTATCGCTTAGCGCTTCGAGGCCATTGTTAAGCGGCATAATGGCGCAGCAGATCCCCGCCTGCACCGCCTGGATAATCTGAAAGGTCGAATCGCTTTCAAAGACATATCTCGGCGTTAACCCTTTGGCCTTAAAGCTAATTTCAATCGATTCCCGGTAATACATCCCCTTGGTCAGAAAGCCGAGGGGCAACGTCGCCAGCGCCTCCCAGCCCGGCGTCCCGGCGCTGAAGTCGTAATGGCGTTTATCGTGCAGGAGCCCCATCCGGGTTTGCGGCAAGCGGGCAATCTTGAACTGACGCTCGTCCAGATGCTGCAGATAGCAAATGCCCAGATCAAGCTGGTTACGGCTGACGCCATCGATAATCTGCTCCGAGGTCATCGACAACAGGCTGAACTGCAGCGCCGGATATTTCTCCGCCAGGGGTTTAATCAACTGCATCGGATTGAGGCTCGCCAGCGGCACCATACCGACCCGCAGCTGGCCGACCATCTGCCCGCGACAGATCGCCGCCTCTGCCGCCAGGCCGTCATGAGCGGCGAGCACCGCTCGCGCCCAGGCCAGGATCCGCTCCCCCTCCGGGGTAAATCCCTCGAAACGCTGGCCGCGCTGGATCAGCGTCAGATCCAGCTCCTCTTCCAGATTGCGAATCCGCATGGAGAGCGTCGGCTGGGTAATATGACAGGCCGCTGCCGCCTGGCCAAAATGGCGCGTCTGATCGAGCGCGATCAAATACTTGAGTTGCTTAATATCCATTCTCTTTCCCGTTTGAACCCCGCCGTTCACCCCCGGGGCCGCGCACAGGTTACCAGAATGTTAGTTTCACTACCGATAAATTCAAGCGAGGACAGGAGGGGGCGGCGGGCGCAGGACGGCGCGACGCCGCTCTGCGCTATACCTGTTTAGCGCACGCCGGCCAGCGGACGGATCTCTTTCGAGCGCAGCGTCAGGCGAACGGGAACCGACTTATACGAAGGGGTGCCGCTCTCTTCATCGAGATAGTTCAGCGGCACCAGCACGTTGGCTTCCGGATAATAGGCGCCGACGGTGCCGGGCGCAATGCCGTAGGCCACCACCGTGATATCCTCCAGCGTCAGCGCGCTGTCCGGCAGCGCGGTATGGATATCCACCCGATCGCCATGCTCCAGACCCTGGGCAGCCATATCCTGCTCGTTCATAAACAGCACGTCGCGGCGGCCAAAGACGCCACGGTAGCGGTCATCCATGGCATAGATGGTGGTGTTGTATTGATCATGACTGCGCAGCGTCACCAGGCGCATCACGTCCTCACCCTCCACCACCACGTTCTCATGCACCCCTTTAAACACCGAGAACATGGCTTTACCGGTGGCAGTTGGCCAGATGCGCTCGGTCGGCGGTAGCGGCATGCGAAAGCCACCGGGATGGCGAATGCGCTGGTTATAATCCTCGAATCCTGGAATGGTCTGTTCGATGAGATCGCGAATGCGATCGTAATCTTCCACGAGGTACAGCCAGTCCACTTTACTGGCTGGCAAGGTGGCCTTCGCCAGACCAGCAACAATCGCCGGCTCCGAGCGCAGCATCGGCGAGGCGGGCTTAAGCTTGCCCGACGAAGCATGCACCATCGACATTGAATCCTCGACGGTGATCGACTGCCGGCCACTGGCCTGCAGGTCAAGCTCGGTGCGGCCCAGACACGGCAGAATAAAGGTCTCTTTCGCTGTCAGGAGATGCGAACGGTTGAGCTTGGTGCCGACGTGAACGCTGAGCTCAAGGCCGCGCATCGCCGGGAAGGCGCTTTCGTGGTCCGGCATCGCCACGGCGAAGTTTCCCCCAAGACAGATCAGCGCTTTGGCTTCGCCGGCGATCATGGCCTCCAGGGCCTTGACCGCATCGTGGCCATGATGCCGCGGCGGCGTAATCCCCATCACCCGCTGCAGGCTGTCGAGGAAGGCCGCGGAGGGTTTTTCGCTGATCCCAACGGTGCGGTTACCCTGCACGTTCGAGTGACCGCGCAAAGGACAGATCCCCGCCCCCGGCTTGCCGATATTACCGCGCATCAGCAGCAGGTCAGCAATCAGACGCACGTTGGAGGTACCTTTGTTATGCTGGGTGATGCCCATGCCGTAGGTGACGATGGTGGCCCTGGATTTGGCGTAAGCCGCCGCAACCTGGGTCAGGGATTCGCGCGTCAGGCCAGACTCCTGTTCGATATCCTGCCAGCAGGTGGCGTGGAGGTCATCGGTGAAGGCGCTGAAACCCTGGGTATGCTGGGCAATAAACGCGTGGTCGAGCACATTGCCCTGCTCCTCTTCCAGCTGCAGCAGCGCTTTGGCGATCCCTTTCAGCGCCGCCGCGTCGCCACCGGCCCGTACCTGGTAGTAGGTCGAGGCGATCGGCGTCGAGCGCCGGGTCGCCATCTCCATCACGTTCTGCGGATCGGCAAAACGCTCCAGCGCCCGTTCACGCAGCGGATTGAAAACGATAATCGGCACGCCGCGGCGGGAAAGCTCATGCAGGGTGCCCATCATCCGCGGGTGGTTGGTGCCCGGATTATGGCCGATGGAGATCACCAGCTCGGTCTGGTCAAAATCGTCGAGGGACACGGTGCCTTTACCAATGCCGATCGACTGTGGCAGGCCCACGCTGGTGGATTCATGACACATGTTGGAGCAATCGGGGAAGTTGTTAGTGCCATACTCGCGGGCAAACAGCTGGAACAGCCACGCCGCTTCGTTGGACGCCCGGCCAGAGGTGTAGAATTCTACCTCATCCGGCTGCAGGCCGCGGAGGATCTCGCCGATACGGGCGAAGGCTTGCTCCCACGCCACCGGGCGCAGGGTATCGCTGGCCCGGTCGTAAACCAAAGGATGGGTTAAGCGGCCGTAGCCCTCCAGTTCAAAATCGCTTTTTGCCAGCAGGGAAGATACCGTATTGGCCGCGAGGAACGCGGGCGTTACCCGTTTGGTGGTCGCCTCCCAGGTAACGGCTTTGGCGCCGTTTTCGCAAAACTGGAAGGTCGATTTATGTTCTTTATCCGGCCAGGCGCAGCCCGGGCAGTCAAACCCATCCGGCTGGTTGGTACGCAGCAGCGTGGCGGGCGCCTCAAAGGCATCCATCTGGGTGCGCACGGCGATGGCCGTGGCCTTCAACGCGCCCCACCCGCCTGCCGGACCGTCATAGGGGTGAATACCGGGAACCGCGCGTCTTTTATTGGTCATCTCTTTACTCCTGCTGCTCTGTTCTGGCTGTCGCGAGCCGAAAAAGGCGTACGACAACCCCGGCGACGAAGCGTGAATCGCATGGCGTCACCTGAAAAGAATGCTGTTTCTCAAGGATAGTACGATGGGAAAGCGTAGGTACTGCGTTTGTTAACTGAATAATAACATACACCACAATTCTGTATAATTGATGTTATCTATCAGGTGTTAAATTTAACTTATTTGCAAATTTTGCGCTTATCACTGCGGTGCTGTGACGGATAAAATGGCTACGGAAAGTGATGACCGGGCAGCGGAAACCGCCCGGTGTGCCAGGCTCAGGTCAGATTGAAGTAACGGTCCGGACGCAGCGTCTCCGGCAGCGGATGCTGACCGGTCATGTCGAGCAGATTGCGCTCGATGGTATTACACATCGCGTTCAGCGGCAGGTCATTGGCTGCCGTGCCGAACGGATCTTCCAGCTCTTCCGCCAGCGAATCCCAGGACAGAAAGGTGTAAGAGATAAAGACCGAGACAAACGGCGTCATGTAATGCAGATCGCCGACCAGGGCGAACGGCAGCAGCGTACAGAACAGGTAGACGGTACGCTGCAGGATCAGGGTATAGGCGAAAGGCACCGGGGTGGTGGCCAGCCTTTCACAACCGCCCAGCACGTGCGCCAGCTCATCGAGTTTATTGTCCATTAGCCCGTAAGTGATGTCGCTGAGCTTGCCCGTCTCGCGCAGCTGACCAATTTCGTTGCCAGCCAGCAACAGGATCCGGTTGGTGGGCATTGAGCTGGCAAGGATTTCGCTCATCTTCTCCTCGGGCAGCAACCGCCGCAGGTCAGCCGTCGGATCGGTTTTGCGCAGCTGGTGCTTCAGGCTCCAGCTAAAGGCCACCAGATAGCTGACGATGCGGCGATGGGCATCGTGTTCTGCCGGCAGGATATTGCGCAGCTGACGCACCAGCGTGCGTTCGGCGATAAGCACCGTTCCCCACAGATTGCGCGCCTCGACGAAGCGGCTGTAGCTGGCGCTGTTGCGAAAGCCGAGGAAAATCGCAATCGCAATCCCCAGCAGGCTGAACGGCGCCACGGTTAAGTGGATCCCCAGCTGTTCGTACCATTGATAGCTGATAATGGCGATGATCGACATCAGCACATTTAGCAGCAGGCGAAAGATGATTTTCGACAGCACGGAGCCGTGCCAGTCAAATAGGCGAAGAAACCAGTGTTGTTCTGGTCGAATGATCATTGTCTGACTTCCTGAATTACCGTTCTGGTCATTATCTCTGAATAAAGAATAGAGATTATCTATGAGCCGATTGGTTTATTTTATCGTTAACTGCGATGGGCAGATCTGCGCCATTATTTAGCGATGGTAATGGCGTTTTTAGTATGGGCCTTTTTTATATTTCAGGCAATCAATGCGCCAGCAATAATGGCTCAGAAGAAAAAATAACCGCTGAGCCAATTCATTTTTCCGCTTATGATACCGGGTGTATCAGACCGCTTTCGTCAACCCCATGCGCTTCGCAGGGATCGAGATGCACCATTACGTTAAGCACCGAATGCTGCGCCAGCACCCGCTCACGCGCCTGACGGGCAATCTGATGTCCTTCGGCTACCGACATCTCGCCAGCCACCTCGAGATGCACATCCACCAACACCAGATCCCCCGCCTTACGGATTTTCAGATCGTGGAGGCCTACCACGCCCGGCGTGGTTCGCAGCGTATCGGCGATCGCCTGCTGCATCTCTTCATCAACCGCGCGGTCCATTAAATCATGCAGCGCGCTGGCGGCGAAACGATAGCCCATGCGCGCAATCAGCAGCCCCACCGCCAGCGCGGCGAGCGGGTCGAACCAGGCAAACCCAGCCAGATTACCGATAATCCCCACGGCCACCACCAGGGAGGATGCGGCGTCGGAGCGGGCATGCCAGGCGTTGGCGATGAGCAGCGATGAATTAAGCCGCCTGGCGGCCGCCAGCATATAGCGGAACAATCCCTCCTTGACCACCAGGGCCGCCAGCGCCATCCACAGCGCCGCGCTGTGCACCGGCGGAATAGTTTGCGGTTGCGCGAGATGGCCTGCCGCAGACCACAGCATGCCACCCCCAACCAGCACCAGAATCGCGCCGATGATGAGGGACGCGCCGTTCTCATAGCGCCAGTGGCCATAGTGGTGATCGTGATCGGACGGTCGACGGCTCTTTTTATTCGCCACCAGCACCACCCCATCGGCAACCAGATCGGAAAGTGAGTGCATTCCGTCGGCAATTAATCCTTGAGAGCCGGAGAATATTCCCACGGCTACCTGCAAGGCAGAAAGGACAATATTAACCACCACGCTAACAAGGGTACTCTTTCGCGCCTGCACCGAACGCTCATGATATTTATTATCATTTTCAAAATTATGTTGTGTCATTATTTCTCTCCCTTAGTGAGCGGGAAGAATAAACTGACAAGCTGAGTTTATGCTTAACAATATAAAAGCCATTGCCTTGCCGTTTAACGATATCTCTGCTGCGGTAATTTATCTTTTCTGAAAGTCTGGCAGGACCGCTACAACCGTACGCCAATGAACTATCTTTTGAAGGCGGCCACAGGTCGGGCCACTTTATCTTAACCACTACAGGAGTCAGCGATGTTAGAGATCACTTCATCCCGACTGCGTTTTGCCATTAATCTGGGCAATGCGGTCCTGGCCCATCTCGGGGAGACAGGAAAGCCCGCGGGCATCACCGTCGAGCTCAGCCATCGGCTGGCGACGCGCTGGGGCGTCAGCGCCGAGTTCGTTCCCTATCCAGCCGCGGGTAAAGTGGTGGCTGACGCCGGTGGCGAGCACTGGGACATTGCCTTTCTGGCCATCGATCCGGCCCGGGAGGCGACCCTACGTTTTACCTCGCCCTATATCACTATTCAGGGCACCGCGCTGGTCAGAGTTGATTCGCCCTGCCAGCGGGTGGCCGACATGGATCGCCCGGCAACCACTATTAATGTCGGGCAAAACGCCGCATACGATCTGTGGTTAACCCGTCATCTGCAGCACGCCAGCCTGAATCGCCTTCCCTCCTCGCAGGAAGCCATTGACGCCTTTCTCGCCGGTGAAGGGGATATGGTCGCCGGTATCCGACAGCCGCTGGAGGCGACAGCCCGTCAGCACGCTGGGATGCGGGTACTGGCGGATAATTTTACCGAGATCCAGCAGGCCATCTGCGTCGCCCGGGGAGACGTGGCGCGTTTTAACGCGATAAATGAAGCGCTGAGCGAGTGGCGGGCGGATGGCAGCCTGGAGGCGCTGATTGCCCGACAGCTGGGCAACGCGGAGTGACCTTTACTCCACTGCCATCCGGCGCATGGCACAATGCCACGCGCCGTTGCGTACCGAGGCACGGAGCACGCGGGCGATGCCATGGACCATCAAGCGCGTCGTGCGCCGCTGCAGCGGCGTAAGCGACAACCCCAGCATCTCCTGCGCCCATTCCGGCAGGAGGTCGATTCCTGCATTCATCATCACCCGGCCGACCGGCCGGCTCATCCGCCCCGGAAGACGGGTGGAGAGCAGCACCTGAGCTACCTCCCGGGTGCGTTCGTCGCAGCGCAGCCGGGGGCGCATCGCCTCGAGATAGTCCGCCACCTCCTGCGGGGTCTGAGGAATATCCCGAGCCCCCAGCCGCCGCGCTATTTCCGCCGACTCACGAAAATAGTCCTCCTGGCGCTCGGCGCTGACCACCGTCCGCTTATAGCGCAGGTGGGAGGCCATAAAGCGGCTGCACTCGGCGACGTGCACCCAGGTTAACAGCGCCGGGTCGCTCGCCTGGTACGGGGTTCCGTCCTTATCCACCCCGCCGATCCGCTGATGAATCCCCTGCACTTTGGCGATTAACCGTTCGGCGTCGGGGGTAGTGGCAAAGGTGGTAGCGGAAATAAACTGGCTGGTGCGGCGCAGGCGGCCAAAAATGTCCTCGCGAAAACGAGAGTGATCCCAGACGCCGGCCAGCGCCAGAGGGTGCAACATCTGCAGCAACAGCGCGCTAATGCCGCCGCACAGCATAGAGGTAAAATCGCCGTGTACCTGCCAGATGGCCGACTGCGGACCAAACAGGCCCGGCTCACCTTTGGGTCGTTCAAAGTCGATCTCTTTTAGCGCCATGCCGGTCAGGCCGAGCACCTGCGCCTCGATCATTCGGCGAATGCCGATCATGATGGTGTCCCTTACGCTCAACTAAAGGACAAAAGATACCACTATTGGATAGCACTGGGAGAGATATTGCGGAAAGAGTGCCCGCAGCACGCGGGCACGACGGCTTACGGATTCAGCTGGTAATCGAGGGTAATATTGGCTTTCAGCACCTGCGATACCGGGCATCCGGCCTTCGCTTTCTGGATGATCTCATCGAACGCCGCGGGTGAAACTTCCGGCAGGACGATCTGGCTTTGCAGCGCGATGTCGGTAATCGCAAAGCCGCCATCGGTTTTATTGAGGGTGACCACCGCCGTCGTGTCGATTGACGTGGCGGTATAGCCCTCTTCGCTGAGCATCAATGACAGGGCCATTGAGAAACAGGCGGCATGCGCGGCGCCGATCAGCTCCTCAGGGTTGGTGCCCTTCACCCCCTCAAAACGGGTGTTAAAGCCGTAAGGCTGCTGGCTCAGCGCCCCGCTTTCTGTCGACACCGTGCCTTTCCCATGCTTCAGGTCGCCTTCCCAGTGGGCCAGCCCTTTCTTATGAATCGCCATATGTTTCCTCCAGTGATAATGTCGAACAAAAGTATAGTGCGTGATGCCGAAGCTGGGTCTTTATGCGGCCTCTGGCACCCGCTTTCCTCTGGTTTTCGTGTCGTTGGTGACAAATGATGACGCTATCGGCCCCCCTGCGGATGCCAGGGATCGGATTTGTCATCCTTGCTGTCGTCCCGTTTACGCGGCACCTCGCCCTGCTTCCCCGGTGCCTCACGGGCAGGTTGCTTACTGCGCTCTTCGTCTTGCGAGTGAGAAATGGTG
>ERZ507554.123-NODE-123-length-16332-cov-5.02316_pt1 | contig 16332 bp, 14 predicted proteins | sample MGYA00248668_ERZ507554 | MGnify/ENA primary metagenome ERZ507554 (study PRJEB26165, sample SAMN02676187) | human gut metagenome | isolation source: stool | host: Homo sapiens | place: USA | study: EMG produced TPA metagenomics assembly of the C.diff FMT (human gut...
GGAGTTCAGACGTGTGCTCTTCCGATCTTGCGGCTCCTCCATTTCCAGCCACGCCCGGTAGGCATTCAGACGAAACTCCAGCATCCACTGCGGCTCATTGCGGCGAGCCGAGATAGCCCGAACGACTTCTTCATTAATGCCTTTGGCCAGCTCATCGGTTTGCAGGCGAGTAAAAAAGCCCTCTTTGTAGTTGAGCGGGCCGCCGGTCCAGGTTTTGACATCGTCAGTTGCTTCAGTATTACGCGACATAGTTACTCCGCCTGCACCCCAAAGCTTTCGCCACAGCCGCACTCGTGCTGCGCTTTCGGGTTATGAAATTTAAAGATTTCATTTAAACCTTCCCGGACGTAATCCAGCTCGGTGCCGTCAATGAACGGCATCGCCTGCAGTGGGGCAAACAGCTTCGCCCCGTCAGATTCAAAGAGCAGATCGTCGGGCGCCGGCTCAGCAATCATTTCAAGCACATAGCCAAAACCGGCGCAGCCGCTGGTTTTAATGCCCAGCCGCAGCCCTTTTTTGTCCGGCTGCTTGCGCATCAGATCGCGAATATGCGCGGCAGCGGCCGGCGTCATGGTCAGTCCCTGCCAGCTGAAATCGGCGGGATTAAAGGTTCCTGCTTGTACTTCCATCGATAGACCTCCAGGTTGGCGCCATCAAGGCATACCGCCATGTTAGTGATAATGATTATCACTTCAACCCTTCTGCAGCAGGGGTATTGCCCCCTTTAGCGCTTTTTATAAGCATAGACCCTCGGCCGGGGATTATCAGGGCGTACAAAGAGAACTTAATGGATTGATTTATAATATGTTATTTTGAAATCATTCTATATCCGCACGCAATGGCAAAGATGTATCGAAAATACCGATTTATGCGATAGCAGATGACCCGGTTCCTGTTTATCGCGGAAACCGGGAGGTGTAGGTGACGTTGTCACCAGGCCGTACAGCAAGGCAGGAGAAGGAGCAGATCCTGTGGTTCTGGATAAAAAAGCGCCAGCCCGTGACGCTTTCGCAAAGGAACAATCGCCGCTCGCCAGGCCGCGATCAAGGGAATGAAAATCGTGATGTAACGGGCAAATGGATGGTCAGGCAGGGTGGCAGCTGGCTAGATACCTTTTCTGACCAGGCGGGCGGCTTGAACAAAAACCTCATCTTCCACCCCGTCCCCCTTCTGTCTGCCCAGTCTCACCAGTTCATCCACAATACTCCCTTGATTAATCTGCTTCTGTGTAGCCACTAAGCTAATGACCGCCGCGCCGATGGCCATGCCAATCAATGCCGTTTGTTCGTCTTTATCTTTCATGCTATCGCTCCGTCTGTCCTCCTCAGAAAGGCTAGCAAAAGATACCACCAGCTCAATTTCAAATTCACCTTCTTTACACCTCCCGGAAAACGCAGGCACCGCGCTGACCTCTCCTTCTCCGTGGTGGCAATGGTGCAAGGCGCTGTCGCTTGGCCGGGCTGATTTATTGTGCCCGATCCCCGCCCGGCGCAAAAAATAATGCCCTTGCCGCTTAGAATTAAAAGAAAATAACAACCTCAGAGTGCAACGCAGATTATTCCATAAGGGAATAGTGGGAATGCTAATATTTCATTTCCTCGCCGGTTTTTAGAGGCCTATAGTTTTTTTACCTGCAGAACATCCACTAAGGTTAAAAAACATAAGGACATAATAATGATTGTTTCAGCCCCCAGTGATTATCGCGAAGCCGCTCGTCGCCGTCTGCCCCGCTTCCTTTTTGATTATATTGACGGTGGCGCGGTGGCGGAAAACACCATGAACGCCAACGCCGCCGAGCTTGCCTCGGTAGCTCTTCGCCAGCGCGTGCTGTGCGGGGCGGGCGAACCGACCCTGGCGACCACGATCCTTGATGACGCATGGGCGATGCCCGTGGCGCTGGGGCCGGTCGGCGCCACAGGAATGTACGCCCGCCGCGGCGAAGTCCAGGCGGCCCGCGCCGCCTCCCGCGCCGGGATCCCGTACACCTTATCCACGGTGTCAGTCTGCTCCATTGAAGAGGTGGCGAGCCAGGCCAGCGGCGCGCTCTGGTCCCAGCTGTACGTACTGAAGGATCGCGGCTACATGCGAAACGCGCTGGAGCGCGCCTGGGCCGCTGGCATGAAAACCCTGGTATTTACCGTCGATATGCCAATCCCCGGCTCGCGGTATCGCGATAACCGCTCAGGGATGTCCGGGCCGCACGCTACCCTGCGACAATATCTCCAGGCCTGCACCCATCCGCGCTGGGCGATGAACGTCGGGCTGGCGGGCAGACCCCTGTCGTTTGGTAATATCGAAGCCTATACCGGCCACAAAATGACCATGGACGACTATATGGGGTTCATCAGCAACAACTTCGACCCGTCCATCGCCTGGCACGACCTGGAGTGGATCCGCGACAGCTGGCAAGGGAAATTAATCATCAAAGGGATCCTCGATGCCGACGATGCGCGCAATGCCGTGCGGCTGGGCGCCGATGGCATTGTGGTGTCGAATCATGGCGGCAGACAGCTCGATGGCGCGATCCCCACCGCCCGGGCGCTACCAAGGGTGGTGGATGCGGTCGGCGGCGATCTGACGGTGCTTGCCGATTCCGGGGTGCGCTCCGGCGTGGACGTCATTCGCCTGCTGGCCCTCGGCGCGAAGGGCGTGCTGCTCGGTCGGGCCTATATTTATGCCCTGGCCGCAGCGGGCGAAGCGGGCGTGGCGCATCTGCTGCGCTTATTTGCCGAGGATATGAAAGTCACCATGACCCTCACCGGCGCGACCTCGCCATCGGCGATTAGCCTCGATTGCCTTGACCGCCTCGAACGGGACCAACACCGCACCCACGCGGTGCCGGTATCCTTACCCGCCTGACGCTGCCCGGGACCTGGCCTGGCCATGTGCCTCGCCCAGGTCCGGGAAAGTGGAATTACCTCTGAAGGTGCAACTCTGTCTGTTATACCGTGTTCGCCGGGCGGATGCGAAACCAGATCGCATACATGGCTGGCAGGAAGATCAGGGTCATGATGGTTCCCCCCAGCGTCCCGCCGATCAGCGTATAGGCGAGCGTTCCCCAGAAGACCGAATGGGTGAGCGGAATGAACGCCAGGATCGCCGCCAGCGCCGTCAGCAGAACCGGGCGGGCGCGCTGCACCGTCGCCTCAACCACCGCGTGGAACGGATCGAGCCCTGCCTGTTGGTTATGATGGATTTGGCCAATCAGGATCAGCGTATTGCGCATCAGGATCCCCGACAGAGCGATCAGACCCACAAGGGCATTGATGCCAAACGGCTGATTGAACAGCAGCAACGTCGGCACCACGCCAATCAGCCCCAGCGGCGCGGTCAGGAAAACCATGACCATCGCCGACAGCGAACGCACCTGCAGGATAATGATCAGCAGCGTGAGGGCGATCATGATGGGAAATAACGGCACCATCGCCCGGGTGGCTTTGCCTGACTCCTCGATCGACCCCGCCGTCTCGATGCGATACCCCGGCGGTAGCGAGTCGATAATGGGCTGCAGCGGTTTCATCAGCGCGGTGGAGACATCCGGCGGCTGCAGGTTATCCGCGACATCTCCCCGGACGGTGATGGTCGGCGTGCGATCGCGACGACGAAGCAGTGGGTCCTCCATTCTGATCGACACGTCGCCAATCTGTGACAAGGGCACCCGCTGCCCGCCGCTACCCACCAGGGTGAAGTCGGCGATTTTCGCCGGGTCCAGCCGGATATCGCCCGCCGCGCGCCCGATGACCTGCACGGCGCGAATATCTTCCCGGACGGTGGTGATGGGGATCCCTGACAGCAGGAACTGCAGCTGCTGGGCGACGGACTGGGAGCTGAGTCCGCTCGCCTGCAGCCGGTCCTGATTGAGGCTGAAATGCATCACCGGCACCCGCGACCCCCAGTCGGTATTGACGGTGCGCATCAGCGGACTGGCCTGCAGCACCGATTTAACCCGTTCGGCGATGTCGAGCAAGGTCTGTGGATCGGGCCCCATCACTCGCCAGGCGACCGGATAAGGCGAATAAGGGCCAAACACCAGCTGAGTGACGCGCACCCGCGCTTCCGGCGCCAGGCCATTGGCCATTGCCTCGCGCAGCCGCCGCTTGAGCGCCTCGCGGGCATCCTGCCCGTCGGTCAACACCACCAGCTTGGCGAAGGAGGGATCGGGCAACTCCGGGGCCATCGCCAGGTAAAAGCGCGGCGCGCCCTGGCCGATATAGCTGGTGACAATCTTCGCCTCCGGCTGCTGCTGCAGCCAGTGCTCAATTTTCGCCGTCGCGGCGCTGGTCTGGCTAATCGACGACCCGTAAGGCAGTTGCACTTCAACCAGCACTTCCGGACGATCGGAGGTGGGAAAAAACTGCTTTTTCACCATACTCATGCCCAGGATCGCCACGATAAACAGCGCCACCACCCCGGCGGCCACGCGCCATTTGTGAGCAATAACCCGGGTCAGCAGCCGACGGAAGCGCTGATAGCGCGGGGAGTCATACAGCGCGGCGTGGCCTGCCGCCGTTGACTTTCTGTCCGGTAACAGGTGCACCCCCAGCCAGGGGGTAAAAATCACCGCCACAATCCAGGAGGCAATCAGCGCGATACCGACGATCCAGAACACATTGCTGGCGTACTCCCCGGCGGTGGACTGCGCAAATCCATTAGGCATAAAACCCACGGCCGTCACCAGGGTACCGGCCAGCATGGGCGCCGCGGTATGGCTCCATGCATAGGCCGAGGCTTTAAGGCGGTCGTACCCCTCCTCCATTTTGACCACCATCATTTCGATGGCAATAATGGCATCATCCACCAGCAGCCCCAGGGCGAGGATCAGCGAACCGAGAGTGATGCGGTCGAAGTTTTTGCCGGTCGCCGCCATCACCACAAACACCACGGCGAGGGTTAAAGGCACCGCCGCTGCGACCACTACGCCCACGCGCCAGCCCATGCTGATAAAGCACACGGCCATCACCACCAGCAGGGCGACAAAGAATTTGATCATGAACTCATCGACCGCGGCGCTGATATTCACTGACTGATCGGTCACTTTGCTCAACGACATGCCGAGCGGCAGGCTCTGATTGATGCTGGCGGTTTCGGCGTCCAGCGCTTTCCCCAGCGCCAGACCATTCCAGCCCTCACGCATCACCACCCCCAGCAGCAGCGCCGGTTCGCCCTGATGGCGGATCACGAAGGTGGCGGGATCTTCATATCCCCGCTCAACCGTGGCGACATCGGCCAGTTTCAGCGTTCTGCCCCCGGCAATAATCGGCGTGTCGCGGATCTGCTGCAGGCGGTCGAACGCCCCGTCGAGGCGGATAAAGATCTGCCCGCCACGGGTCTCGATAGCCCCGGCGGCGGTCAGCACATTCTGGCTGTTCAGCGTGGCAAAAATCGTCTCCGGCGAGAGACCCAGAGTGGCGAGACGGTCATGAGAAAAGGAGAGATAAATACGCTCCGCCTGTTCGCCGAGGATATTCACTTTTTTCACCCCGGGAACATGCAGCAGCTGCTGGCGCAGGGCTTCGGCGTCACGCACCAGCTGCCGCGGTGGCTCTCCCCGCGCCTTCAGGGCAAAGAGGGCAAAGGTGACATCGGCGAATTCGTCATTCATCATCGGGCCGGAGACGCCGGCAGGCAGATTTTTCGCCTCATCGCCCAGCTTCTTGCGCGCCTGATAAAACTGCTCCGGCACCTCGGAAGGCGGGGTCTGGTCCTGCAGCGACAGGGTGATCAACGCCATGCCAGGGCGGGTATAGGTCTCCGTGCGATCGTACCACTTCAGCTCCTGGAGCCGTTTTTCCAGCGGCTCGGCGACCTGATCCTGCATCTCCTGCGCGGTGGCGCCGGGCCAGACGGTAATGACCGTCATTTGCTTGACCGTGAAGGGCGGATCTTCCGCCCGCCCGAGTCCGAAGAACGCCACCAGCCCGGCGACGGAGATGAGGATAATTAAAAACAGGGTCACCGACCGCTCGCGAACGGCCAGCGCGGAGAGATTAAAACGCCCGGCGCTCATGGCAGGCTCCCGGCGGCATTATGCTCGCGTCGTTCCGCCAGACGTACCGCCTCGCCCTGGTGTAGAAGATGGGCGCCCAGGGCGACGATGGGCTCGCCGGGCTTCAGCGGGCCGGTCACCCGCGCCGTTTCATCATCCAGGCCGAGCACAGTTACCGGTTGCCAGGAGACGGTGGCCGGACGAGAGGTAATGCGCCAGACGCCAGGGCCGTTGCCCGGATCGTAGACCGACGCCAGGGGCACCTCCAGCACCTGGCCTGGCGCCTGGTCGTTGCCGATACGCAGAGTCACGGTAGACCCCAGCGGGGCGTTCGCCAGCGCGCCGTTCAGCACATAGCGCGCTTCAAAGGTGCGGGTAGTGGCGTCAGCCGCGTCCGAAAGCAGTCGCAGGGTCGCCGTGACCGGCTGAGATTCGCTGCCATAGCGTGTCGCCAGCGCCTCGCTGCCGACCGCCGGGCGTAGCGTCTCCGGCAGCTGTACTCGTGCTTCGCGTTGCTCCGCCCGCGCCAGGCGGATAACCACCTGCCCGGCGCTGACCACCTGCCCCGGCTCGGCGAGGGTTTCCACCACCACGCCGTCAGCGTCTGCCAGCAGTCCAGCATAGCCGGTGGCGTTTTGCGCCACATTGGCCTGCGCCTGGGCCGCGCTGAGGTCGGCTCTCGCCGCCTCTGCCGCGGCGTTAATCTGGTCGAATTCCGCGGCAGAGATGGCGCCGCTCGCCACCAGGCCGCGATAGCGGGCCAGATCGTTGGCCGCTTTCCTGGCCCGCGCCCGCGCAGCATCCACGGCCCGCTGTTGGGACTGCGCCTGCAAGGCTAGATCAGACGGATCCAGGCGCAGCAGCAGTTGACCGCGCCTGACGCTCTGCCCGGTTTCCACCCGCCGTTCAAGCACTTTTCCCGCCACCCTGAAGCCGAGGTCGCTTTGGGTTCGGGCCACTACCACGCCGGTAAAGGCCCGCGAGCCGGCCTCTGCGCGCTCGACGGTCGCCACCCGGACCAGCGGCGGCCGGATGCGGGGGTCGTCATGATCGGCAGGTTCGCCGCAGCCCGCGAGGGCCAGCGGCAGGAGGCAGACGGCAAAATGGACGGCATTGAGCCTGAGCATGGGTCACCTTAATGAAAAGACCGGACGATGACCGCATTCTCAGACTAGTGACCAATAAAGTCAATAGTCACTAATCAGGGGGAGAGACTTCTCAGGATCAGGGAGGCAAGCAGCACCGCCGCGGTGGGCGCGGTGTCAAGATTGTATTGCAGTTGCACCGGGTTGATGAAAGGACACATCACCATATAGACCGCCAGGGTCGCTTCATCCAGCGGGGTTTTGCGCTCGAACTCACCCGCCTGGCGCCCTTCGACAAGGATTTGCCCAATCAGCTGCTGCAGATGACCGGCATACTGTTCCGTTGAAGGCCATTTATCGCGCGCTGCGACAGCGGCGATGTCGTACAGTTTGCGATCCTCAAAAAACAGTTCACTGCCGGCCTCAGTCAGTGCCCGGAACAGGCGGCGAAGTTTCTCGCTGGCAGACGGCGCATCGGCGATAGCCGCGCTGACGGCCACCATGATCTTCTCCAGCCGGCTGGCGCAAATCGCCTCGCCAATCGCCTGCTTGGAGTCAAAGAATTTATAGATATAGGCTTTGGAAAAGCCTATCGCTTTGGCGAGATCGGTGACCGTCGTTTTCTCATAGCCATAGCGACTAAAGTGCGCCATGGCCGCGTCAAGAATCTGGTCCCGAACGCTGTGGTCATGGGGACCACGGCTTGCAGGGGGGGGGGTATTTTTCGTCATCCGTTTAGCTTAATGCGATCGCTATCGTTTGACAACGAGTGACGTTATTATGATTTGGTCACAATAACACCCCGGTTTGCGATCCGCTTCGCCGCGTCACGCCTGGGTGTTTATCGCGCCAGCGGGCAGACAACCCAGGCCTTGTAGCGTCATCTGCACTGCATGATCGAGCGGGGTGCACGGCTCCGCGCCGAGAAAATCAACCAGTTTATCGTTGCACAGGCGTACCGGCAGACGCCAGAGATAGTGCATCTCGACCATTTCGCGCAGGGTGGCGTTGAAGGGCGCCGCCAGCTTCACTAACCACCAGGGAAAAGACTTCACTGCCGCCCTGCCGCCATAGCGGGCGACCACCCGCTGGATCGCCTGATTCATTTCGCTGCCGTCCGGGTCCCAGTGGCCCTGCATATGAAAGCAAGAAAACGGCTCGAGCTCGCGCCTGCGGGCCAGCAGCGCGGCGATGGTGGCGGCGACATCGGGCAACCAGGCCCACTGATGCCCCACGCCGATCGCCCCCGGGTAGCGAATGATGCGAGGAAGCTGACCAGGTTTGACCAGCCCCTGAGAAAACCAGTTATTCCCGGCGTGCGGTCCAAAAAAATCCCCCGCCCGGACAATCAACGCCCGGCCGCCGCGCTGCACGTAATCCTTCAGCGCCAGCTCCATCTCCACCCGGATGGCGCCTTTGCGGGTCACCGGCTGTTGTGCGGCCTCTTCAGCAATCAGCGGAAACGCATCCGGTCCATAGTTATAGACCGTGCCGGGCAGGACAACTAACGCCCGCTGTTGTTCGGCGGCCTGCAGGGTGTTGTGCAGCATGGGCAGTACCTGCTGCCGCCAGTACCGGTATCCCGGCGGATTCACCGCATGGACGATCACGTCGCAACCGGCAGCCGCCGCCGCAACCTGGCCGCCATCCAGCGCGTCGCCGGCTATCCACTGCATGCCATCTGCGGGACCGCGAATCTGAGCGCCGCGCTTCAGCGCCCGAACCTGCCAGTTGTCCGCCACCAGCCGGCGAGCCACTTCCCCGCCGATACCCCCGCTTGCTCCCAGAATAAGTACTTTGCCGCTGCTGTTCATCCTCTTTCCCCGTTCGCTAATGGATGCTTGACAGCCTACCTGCGGCTCATATCAAATGAAATTGCATACCATTATCGAGCGGCTATACATTTTTGTATGAATACCTCTATTCCCTGGGAGTGGTACCGAACCTTTCTCGCCGTCCTGCAGGAAGGTTCCTTATCGGGCGCATCGCGTACCCTGAACATCACCCAGCCAACGGCGGGGCGCCATATTGCCGGGCTGGAGGCCGCACTCGGCCAGGCTTTATTTACCCGCTCGCAGACCGGCCTGCTGGCGACCGACGCGGCGCTGGCGCTGCGGGTGCACGCCGAGGCCATGGACAACACCGCCCGGGCGCTGGCACGCACCGCGGCTAACTTTAGTCGCGACAGAGCCGAGCTGCGTGGCGTAGTGCGGGTGGCCGCCAGCGAGGTGGTCGGCGCCGAGGTGCTGCCGCCGCTGGTTGCCCGGCTCAGGCAGGCGTGTCCGCATATCGTCATCGAACTGATGCTCTCCAATCGGTTTCAGGATCTGCTGCACCGGGAGGCGGATATCGCGGTGCGGATGGTCGCCCCGCAGCAGGAGCAGCTTATCGCCCGCCGTCTCGGCAGAATCGAGCTTGGGTTACATGCCACCGCCGCCTACCTGACGCGCCAGGGCCTGCCCGCAACCCTCGACGATCTGGCCTGCCACGCGCTGATTGGTTTCGATAGCGCCACCCCGCTCGTTCGCCGGGCCCTGCAGGCTTACCCCCGTTTTCAGCGCGAGGCCTTCGCGATGCGGACCGATAGCGACCTCGCCCAGTTGAGCCTGATCCGCGCCGGGGCGGGAATCGGCATCTGCCAGGTGCCCCTTGCGGATGGCATCATTCCCCTGCAGCGCGTGCTGGCGGCCGATTTTTCTCTGTCTCTTGACACCTGGCTGGTGATGCATGAGGACCTGCGCCACAGTCCCGCCTGTAAGCGGGTATTTGATTTTCTCGCCCAGGAGTTGCAGGCGTATATCGCTGGCCCACTGGCAAGCTGATCCCCGGACGCATGTCCCCCCAGGGGAAATTAACGGGAGCGTGTCCCGCCTTACTTTGCCGCCAGCTCGCGGCGAACGATCTCGGCGCCGGCGCTCAGGGCATGCAGTTTACCGGTGGCAACATGGCGCGGCAGCGGCGCCATACCGCAGTTGGTGGACGGATAAAGTTTGTCGGCATCGACAAACGCCAGCGCTTTGCGCAGGGTTCCAGCCACCTCTTCCGGCGTTTCAATAGCATGGCTGGCAACATCGATCGCCCCGACCATCACCTTTTTACCGCGGATCAGTTCCAACAGGTCCATCGGCACCCGCGAGTTGTGGCACTCGAGAGAGATAATATCGAGGGACGATTTCTGCAGCTGCGGGAACGCCTCCTCATACTGTCGCCACTCGGAGCCCAGCGTCTTTTTCCAGTCGGTATTCGCCTTGATGCCATAGCCGTAGCAGATATGCACCGCCGTCTCACACTTCAGCCCTTCGGTAGCGCGTTCCAACGCGGCGATCCCCCAGTCGTTGACCTCATCGAAGAAGACATTAAAGGCTGGCTCATCGAACTGAATAATATCGACCCCCGCAGCCTCTAACTCTTTCGCTTCCTGATTAAGGATTTTGGCAAATTCCCAGGCCAGCTTTTCCCGGCTTTTATAGTGGTTGTCATACAGCGTGTCGATCATGGTCATCGGGCCCGGAAGCGCCCATTTGATCGGCTGACTGGTGAGCTGGCGCAAATAGCGCGCGTCCTCGACGAAGACCGGTTTCTGGCGCTCCACGGCGCCCACCACGGTCGGGACGCTCGCCTCATAGCGATTACGAATTTTCACGATCTCGCGTTTGGCAAAATCAACCCCGCTGAGATGCTCAATAAAGGTAGTGACAAAGTGCTGACGCGTTTGCTCACCGTCGCTCACAATATCGATCCCGGCACGCAGCTGGTCGTCGAGCGATAAACGCAGCGCGTCACGCTTGCCAGCCAGTAATTCTTCGTTGGACAGTTTCCAGGGTGACCACAGCGTCTCTGGCTGCGCCAGCCAGGAGGGCTTCGGTAAACTGCCGGCGGTCGAAGTGGGAAGCCATTTTTTCATAATAAGGAACCTTCTGTTTTTAAATTAGCACAGCGCGAAATTAGCAGACCATTGCTCAAGCAACGTCTTGTGCGGGTTAATAAAATGCTGTTGGGTAAATTTACCCTGCTCTATCGCCAGCAGGCTGCGCTCTTCCCGGTCATAAACAATTTTGGTTAATGAATGATCCTCGTGATGAAGATTGGGCTGATAGTATTGACCTGCCGCGGAGTTGGCATTGTAAATTTCCGGGCGATATATTTTCTGAAACGTCTCCATCGTGCTGATGGTCGCGATCAGCTCCAGGCTGGTGTAATCGCTGAGCAGGTCGCCAGTAAAATAAAAGGCTAACGGCGCGACGCTGTTTTTTGGCATAAAATAGCGTACCTGCAGACCCATTTTGCTGAAATAGCGCTCGGTCAGCGAGACCCCCTCCTGGACATATTCAATGCCGAGAACCGGATGTTCATTGCCGTTGCGGCGATACACATCTTTACTGGAAACGCTCAGGCAAATCACCGGCGCCTTGCTGAAGTTGGCCCGCCAGGCGCTGGATTGCACAAAATCTTTAAAGATATTGCCATGCAACTCGCCAAAGTTTTCCGGTACGCTAAAGGTACTCTGGTCTTTGTTATGTTCCAGCAGCAGCACGCTAAAATCATAATCCCGCACATAGGAGGAGAAGTTATTGCCGACGATGCCGGCATGGCGCTCCCCGCTCTTTTTATCGACAATATGCGTTTGCAGGATCTCTATCACCGGGAAGCTGGCCTCCTGAGCAATATTCATCCCGACAGAAATAATATCCAGTTCGATCGCATAGCGATCGCCGCGGGGATTATCCCAGTGCGCCAGGGTATTAAACCGATTATTCATCATGATTAACGTATTGCGCAGATTTTCCTGACGGTTCTCCCCTCTGGCTAAATTGGCAAAGTTGGTGGTAATACGCGTATTTTCCGCAGGGTTATAATTTTCATCAAACCGGCTGCGGGTAATCGTATAGGTAAATTCGTTATTCATGGCGATAGTCCATCCTGGTGTCAGGCATAAAGCGAAATAGCGGAGTACTTTCCCAGGCGTGGCAAAGTCAGGCCTGGCGCGCTTCAAGCGATAAATGTTGTTGATTCGTTAATGAGTCTATTTTTGCCAGAGTCGGCGATGGAGGGAAAGCGACTTAAATTCATTGCAACATGAGCCATCCTCATGTTGGTCCGTTTACCGGCGATAGCAAAGGTGGGGAGCGGGCCTGCGTCATCGAACTACGATCGCCAGCGGCAATTTAGGCCGTGTCATGCCAATAATCATTTGTCCAGTGAATGTATGCCAGGGTACAATCTTTAACCACTCTAATACGTGCTTAGACGTCGCTGCCGTACCCATTTAGCTGGAGCTGTTGTCGTAAAGAATGATTGTTGATATCAGTATTATGTCGATGTGCATGGCCGTGCTGCTCATTATGAGCGTGCTGCTGAATTAAGATGCTTCTCCAATGACACAAGCTCTCATCTGACCTTCACATTCGCCAGGAAAAAAGGAGATTCAGAGGATTCGCGCCGCATGGGATTGTCCTGCCTGCCGCCGCCCTCTACTCTTTTGCTACTTGCTTATGGAGGAATCCCGATGAAAAAAGCGCTCACTGCTCTGTTCGCTATTACCGCGGTTGCCGCCGCCAGCGCCTTTGCAGCCGATAAAACCGATGCCCAGTCCCCCGTCGTTGATAACGGAGCCCGTCCGCCGCTGGAGATGGGCCATGGCCCGCTGCCACCGTTCCCACCGCAGCTGCCGCCGCACAGACCGGTGCTGTTTTCAGCCACGGTAGCAACCGATACGCCAGCGGAAACCATTAACAAACTGACCACGCTGATCCCGGCCAGTCAGGCGAAACACTACGAAGTGCACGTTGAGGTGGTGCCGGTTGGTGATGGTGCCGACAAGCAATAGCCCTGTGCAGCTTACGCCTTAGCCCGCCAGCAATAAAAAAGCTGCCGCTTATCGCGGCAGCTTTTATGAACTTATTTACAGCAGAGCAGCAGAAAATTAGCTACGCACTTTCCGGTAGATAAACAGCACGACCAGCGCACCGATAACCGCTACCACGAAGCTGCCGAAATTAAAGCCATCGACCTTACCAAAACCAAACAGGGTACTGATCCAGCCGCCGACCACCGCACCGATGATCCCCAGAATAACCGTTACAATAAACCCGCCGCCGTCTTTCCCCGGCATAATCCACTTGGCTAAAATACCGGCAATAAGTCCAAAAATGATCCAGGAAAGAATACCCATGGTTAACCGTCCTCTTGTTACCTTTAAGCATTTAGTATTGAAAAGAGTAGCATATATAACGAGAGTGGATCGGTAATAATATATTTATTAGATAATTCCTTGCCGCGACGCGGCGGCTTGGGTGACAAAATCTCTCGACCTCACCAACCAGTTTCCGTTTATTCCCCTGAAAAAAGGGAGGCTATTCGCCTCCCGGTCACTGCTTATATTACTGCGGTGGTTAGCCGCGATGAACAGCATAATCGCGACTGTTCGTCGAAGATTTCGATTTGCCAGACCTGATGACGAGCGCCCACGTGCAGCGCTTTACAGACACCCCGCACCCGGCCTCCGCGAGCCGAACGAATGTGGTTGGCGTTAACCTCCAGCCCCACCACCTTCTGTTCGCCTTCGCTGCACAGATAACCCGCCACCGACCCCAGGGTCTCCGCCAGCACCACCGACGCCCCTCCGTGCAGCAGGCCAAACGGCTGCTGCGTACGGCCATCCACCGGCATCGTGGCCTCCAGCGTATCGTCGGTAAAGGTCTCAAAGCGAATATCCAACAGCCCTACCATGTTTCCCTCACCGAGCCGGTTGAGCTGCTCCAGCGTGGTCTGACGTTTCCAAATCATCCTATTATCTCCAGTAACGCCTGCAGCGGATGGCGAACGCCGCTGCCTTCAATGCGCTTCACCTGACTGCGGCAGGAGTATCCCGTCACCAGACAGCGGTTACGCGGCAGCCGCTGCATCGCCTGCTGCCAGGAGAGCGCGTAAATAGCCAGCGAATTGGCATGGTTTTTCACTTCATGGCCATAGGTCCCTGCCATCCCGCAGCACCCAACGCTGACGTTTTCCAGTTTCGCGCCAAAGTGGGCAAAAATAGCGGCCCACTGCTTGGTCGCCGCTGGCAGCGCGGTCACTTCCGTACAGTGACCGAACAGGTACCAGGGCTCTCCTCCCTGATCCGGACGGGCGTCTGTCGTCAGGGCCTTCGGCAACCACTCATGGACTAACAGCACCTGGAAATCGCCACGCTTCTCGCCGAGCGTTTGCTTGTACTCATCGCGGTAGCAGAGCACCAGCGCCGGATCGACGCCGACCAGCGGCATGCCCAACTGCGCCACGCGATTGAGGAAATCAGCCGTCTTCTGCGCGGTGCGCGCAAAGCGGGTAAGGAATCCTTTAATATGCTGCGCCTTACCGTTCGGCGAGAACGGCAGCAGCACCGGCTGATAGCCTAACGCTTCGACGAGGCGAATAAAGTCGGCCACTACCTGGGCGTCGTAATAGCTGGTGAACGGATCCTGCACCACCAGCACCATCTTCGCTTTCTGCTCGGCGCTCAGCGCTTCGAGCTGCTCCAGAGTCATGTTGGCAGAGCGGTGGCCGGCCATCTGCTGCTTCAGCGACGGCGCCGAGAGCAGCGGCAAATCAACCATCCCGATGTGCTTCTCCGACAGCTTTTTCAGCCACGGCTGGTTAATGAAAAAATTGAAGGTTTTCGGCGCCTGCGCCATCAGCGGCGCATAGGATTCGACCGACGCGACCAGATGATCGCGCACCGGACGCAGATAGCGGCTGTGGTACAGCTGCAGGAAACGAGAGCGAAACTCCGGAACATCAATTTTAATCGGGCACTGGGTCGAACAAGCTTTACAGGCCAGACAACCGGACATCGCCTCTTTGACCTCATGCGAAAAGTCATATTCGCCTTTGCGCGCATGCCAGCTGTTGCGCGTACGCGCCACCAGTGAGCGCAGGCTGACGCCCTGCTCCGGCAACGCTTTTTCCAGCTGGTTGGGATCGACGCCGCGGTCGGCCAGCAGACGTAGCCATTCACGGACCAGCGTCGCCCGCCCTTTCGGCGAGTGGATGCGCTGGTTGCTGACTTTCATCGACGGACACATCGGGCTCTTGACGTCAAAGTTGAAGCACAACCCGTTGCCATTACACTCCATCGCCCCGCGCCAGTTGCTGCGCACCGCGATGGGGATCTGCCGATCCCAGGTGCCGCGCTTCACCGCATCGACTTTCATCATCGGCGCATCAACGCCTTCCGGAGGACAGATTTTCCCCGGATTCAGCCGATTATCCGGATCAAAGGCCGCTTTGATCTTTCTAAGTTCGCCGTACAGCACCTCGCCAAAGAACGCCGGGCTGTACTCCGCGCGGAACCCTTTGCCATGTTCGCCCCACAGCAGACCGCCATACTTCGCCGTCAACGCGACCACGTCATCGGAGATCTGCTTCATCAGCACCTCCTGCTGCGGATCGCACATATCCAGCGCTGGACGCACGTGCAGCACTCCGGCATCCACGTGGCCAAACATGCCGTAGCTCAGGCCGTGGCTGTCGAGCAGCGCGCGGAACTCGACGATGTAATCCGCCAGATGTTCGGGCGGCACACAGGTGTCCTCGGCGAAAGGAATAGGCTTGGCGGCGCCTTTGGCATTGCCCAACAGGCCGACGGCCTTCTTGCGCATGGCGTAGATACGCTCCACGCCATCGAGATCGTGACAGACCTGCCAGCCGATAACGCCCGCCTCGCTGCCAGCCATCAGCTCATCCAGCCGCTGGCACAGAGTCGTAACCTGCTGGTCAATTAGCGTCGCGTCATCGCCGGCGAATTCGACGATATTGAGCCCGAGCATCTCTTTGTCTGGTACGTCGGTGATCAGTTCGCTTACCGAGTGCCAGACGATATCCTCGCGCGCCAGATTCAGTACCTTGGAGTCGACAGTCTCCACCGACAGCGCTTTCGCCTGCACCATAAAGGGCGCGTTACGCAGCGCAGAGTTAAAGGAGTCATATTTGACGTTGACCAGGCGGCGCACTTTCGGCAGGCGGGTGATATCCAGCCGCGCTTCGGTAATAAATGCCAGCGTGCCTTCCGAACCGGTTAAAATACGGGTCAGGTCGAACTCGCTCATCTCATCGTTAAAGACGTGTCGTAGATCGTATCCGGTGAGAAAGCGGTTAAGTTTGGGAAACTTATCAATGATCAGTTCACGCTGCGCCTTGCAGCGCTGATACACCGTGTTATAGATCCGGCCAATCGTCGATGGGGTGTTGCCCAACGTCTCCGCTAGCGCCACCGGTACCGCC
>ERZ507554.144-NODE-144-length-14010-cov-4.87094_pt1 | contig 14010 bp, 10 predicted proteins | sample MGYA00248668_ERZ507554 | MGnify/ENA primary metagenome ERZ507554 (study PRJEB26165, sample SAMN02676187) | human gut metagenome | isolation source: stool | host: Homo sapiens | place: USA | study: EMG produced TPA metagenomics assembly of the C.diff FMT (human gut...
GCCAATGGCCCCCTTGGTTATTTTACTCGCCCCGCAATGCTATAGCGCGTTCGGCCGCGCCGGGCAGCGGTCCAGCAACTCAATGCTCCCGTCGGCGTTCTGCTGCTCCAGCAGCACATCGAACCCCCAAAGACGATGCACATGCTTCAGCACTTCGCGCCGGCCTTTGTCCAGCGGGACGCGGTTGTGTGGCACATAACGCAAGGTCAGCGAGCGGTCGCCGCGCAGGTCAACATTCCACACCTGGATATTCGGCTCAAGATTGCTGAGGTTATACTGCGCCGAGAGCTTGTTGCGGATCTCGCGATAACCCTCTTCGTTGTGAATCGCCGAGATCTCCAGATAATTGTTGTGATCGTCGTCGAGCACGGTAAAGAAGCGGAAATCGCGCATGATCTTCGGCGACAGGAACTGACTGATAAAACTTTCATCCTTGAAGTCGCGCATGGCGAAATGCAGCGTTTCCAGCCAGTCAGAACCGGCGATATCCGGGAACCAGTACTTATCCTCTTCCGTGGGCGACTGACAGATGCGCTTGATGTCCTGGAACATGGCGAAGCCCAGCGCATAGGGGTTAATCCCGCTGTACCACGGACTGTTGTACGGCGGCTGGAACACCACGTTGGTGTGACTGTGAAGAAACTCCAGCATAAAGCGCTCAGTCACTTTCCCTTCATCGTAGAGATGGTTGAGGATGGTGTAGTGCCAGAAGGTGGCCCACCCCTCGTTCATCACCTGGGTCTGTTTCTGCGGGTAGAAATACTGGCTGACTTTACGCACGATGCGCAGGATCTCGCGCTGCCACGATTCGAGCAGCGGGGCGTTCTTCTCCATAAAGTACAGCAGGTTCTCCTGCGGTTCGGAAGGGTAGCGGCGCGCGGCTTCAATCGCCTTCTCCTCTTCCCGTTTCGGCAGGGTGCGCCACAGCATATTCACCTGGCTTTGCAGATACTCTTCCCGACTTTTCTGCCGCGCTTTCTCCTCCTGCAGAGAGATTTTTTGCGGGCGTTTATAGCGGTCGACGCCGTAGTTCATCAGCGCGTGACAGGAGTCGAGCAGTTTCTCCACTTCGTCAACGCCATAGCGTTCTTCGCACTCGGTAATGTATTTGCGGGCGAAGATCAGGTAGTCGATGATCGAGCTGGCGTCGGTCCAGCTGCGAAATAGATAGTTATTTTTAAAGAATGAGTTATGCCCATAGCAGGCGTGCGCCATCACCAGCGCCTGCATGGTGATGGTGTTTTCTTCCATCAGGTAGGCGATACAAGGGTTGGAGTTGATGACTATCTCATACGCCAGGCCCTGCTGGCCGTGCTTATAGGCCTGCTCGGTCTCAATGAATTTTTTGCCAAACGACCAGTGCGGATAGTTGATGGGCATCCCGACGCTGGAGTAGGCGTCCATCATCTGCTCGGAAGTAATGACTTCGATCTGGTGCGGGTAGGTGTCAAGACGATAGAGCTTGGCGACCCGGTCCACTTCGGCCAGGTAGGTCTCCAGTAACTCGAACGTCCAGTCGGGTCCATCGCTTAAACGGGTGGTGTCCCTGTTCATGGAGTCAATCGTAGCCATTAGCGCGCCCTCGTTGTTGTTGGTTTTCTCTGAACGGAAAACCTCTAAACAAGCATAGAACACCGGATGGCAAACTGTATCGTCAGACAATTTCTTTTCTTCGCGATTTCTCCATCTCAAAGCCGTTTTTTGCGCTTATTTGCAGAATTTAATGCTGGGTAAAAATAAAGCGCAGCATGAGATCGTAAATCTCGCAGCGCAGGGCTGGTGCGGTTTGCTGTGAGTTAAGTCACCATAAATAAAGCGTATGTTGAATAATATTTTCAACTGAGTTATCAATTTGTAATTAGATGATTGTTCTTTAACTGTTACGGAGTCGCTATGCGTGTCGTCATACTGGGAAGTGGGGTGGTTGGGGTAGCCAGCGCGTGGTATTTGAGTCAGGCGGGTCATGAGGTGACGGTTATCGACCGTCAGCCCGGTCCGGCGGAGGAGACCAGCGCGGCCAACGCCGGGCAGATTTCTCCCGGCTATGCGGCGCCCTGGGCGGCGCCGGGGGTGCCGCTGAAGGCGATCAAATGGATGTTTCAGCGCCATGCGCCGCTGGCGATCGGCCTTGACGGCACCTCGTTCCAGCTGAAGTGGATGTGGCAGATGCTGCGCAACTGCGACACCCGCCACTATATGGAGAATAAAGGCCGGATGGTGCGCCTGGCGGAGTACAGCCGCGACTGCCTGAAGGCGCTGCGTGACACCACCGGCATTCAGTATGAAGGCCGTCAGGGCGGGACGTTGCAGCTGTTCCGGACCGCCAAACAGTATGAAAACGCCACCCGCGATATCGCGGTGCTGGAAGATGCCGGCGTGCCGTATCAGCTGCTGGAAGCGAAGCGGCTGGCGGAGGTGGAGCCGGCGCTGGCGGAAGTCAGCCACAAACTGACCGGCGGCCTGCGCCTGCCAAATGATGAAACCGGCGACTGCCAACTGTTTACCTCCCGACTGGCGGCGATGGCGGAACAGGCCGGCGTGACCTTCCGCTTCAACACCGCAGTGGACGCCCTGCTGCAGGAGGGCGATCGCATCGCCGGGGTGAAATGCGGCGATGAGATTATCAAGGGCGATGCCTATGTAATGGCCTTCGGCTCCTACTCAACCGCGATGCTCAAGGGGCTGGTGGATATTCCCGTCTACCCGCTGAAAGGCTACTCATTGACCATTCCGATCGCTCAGGAGGACGGTGCGCCAGTTTCAACTATTCTTGATGAGACTTACAAAATCGCCATTACCCGCTTCGATCAGCGCATTCGCGTCGGCGGCATGGCCGAGATCGTCGGTTTTAACAAAGCGCTGCTACAGCCGCGTCGCGAAACCCTGGAGATGGTGGTGCGCGACCTGTTCCCGCGCGGCGGCCACGTGGAGCAGGCGACGTTCTGGACCGGCCTGCGGCCGATGACGCCGGACGGCACCCCGGTAGTTGGGCGCACGGCGTTTAAAAATCTGTGGCTCAATACCGGCCACGGCACCCTCGGCTGGACCATGGCCTGCGGTTCCGGGCAGCTTATCAGCGATCTGATCTCCGGGCGCACGCCGGCGATCCCTTACGACGATCTGGCGGTTGCCCGTTACCGCCCCGGTTTTACCCCGGCGCGCCCGCAGCACCTGCACGGCGCACACAACTAAGGAGCTTGCATGACCCGTCCGGTAGTGGCCAGCATCGACCTGCTGGCCTTGCGGCAGAATTTACAGATAGTGCGTCGCGCGGCCCCCGGGTCGCGCCTGTGGGCAGTGGTCAAAGCCAATGCCTATGGCCATGGCGTGGCGCGGGTATGGAGTGCGTTAAGCGCGGCGGATGGTTTCGCCTTGCTCAATCTGGAAGAGGCGATCCTGCTGCGCGAGCAGGGCTGGAAAGGCCCGATCCTGCTGCTGGAGGGTTTCTTCCATGCCGATGAGCTGGCGGTGCTGGATCAATATCGTTTAACCACCAGCGTCCACAGCAACTGGCAAATTAAGGCTCTGCAGCAGGCGAAGCTGCGCGCGCCGCTGGATATCTATCTCAAGGTGAACAGCGGCATGAACCGGCTGGGCTTTATGCCTGAGCGGGTGCACACCGTCTGGCAGCAGCTGCGGGCGATAAGTAACGTCGGCGAGATGACGCTGATGTCGCACTTCGCGGAGGCGGAGAATCCGCAGGGCATTGTCGAGCCGATGCGCCGTATCGAACAGGCGGCGGAGGGGCTGGAGTGCCCGCGCTCGCTGGCCAACTCGGCGGCGACCCTCTGGCATCCGGAAGCGCATTTTGACTGGGTGCGTCCGGGCATCGTGCTGTATGGCGCGTCGCCTTCCGGGCAGTGGCAGGACATCGCCAACACCGGGCTGAAGCCGGTGATGACGCTGCGCAGCGAAATCATCGGCGTGCAGAATCTGCGCGCCGGCGAGGCGATTGGCTATGGCGGCCTGTACCGCACCACCCAGGAGCAGCGGATTGGTATCGTTGCCTGCGGCTATGCCGATGGCTATCCGCGGGTGGCGCCGAGCGGCACGCCGGTGCTGGTGGACGGCGTACGCACCACCACCGTGGGACGTGTGTCGATGGATATGCTGGCGGTCGATTTAACGCCCTGTCCGCAGGCCGGGATCGGCGCGCCGGTCGAGCTGTGGGGCAAAGAGATTAAAATCGACGACGTGGCGGCCAGCAGCGGCACCGTCGGCTATGAGCTGATGTGCGCCCTGGCGCCGCGGGTGCCGGTTGTGACCCTGTAACCTATTTCGGGGCGGATCACTCCGCCTCGTCTTCCGCGACCCGCACCCCGACCTTCAGCACGTGATCGTTCTCTTTCTCCGCCACCGTCCACACCATCCCGGCGAACTCCACCTGATCGCCCACCACCGGCGCGGCGCCCAGCAGCTGTTGTACCACTTCCCCGAGCGACTGCTGATGCTCGCGGAACTCCTCTCCGCCGTCGAGACCGTAGATTTGCGCCACATCGGCGAAGCGGGCCTCGGCATCAAGAATAAAGTCGCCGAAAAAGCGCTGGTCAAGCGCCACCGGCGGCGACTGGCTGAACATTTTACCCAGCGCCGGCAGGTCATGCTCCCGGCCGATGACGCACAGGATATCGCCTTCCCGCAGGCGGGTGCTGCCGGTGGGGTGCAGCAGGGCATTGTTGCGAAACAGCGCGGCAATCCGCGTCTCCGGCGGCATATGCAGATCGCGCAGCGCCGCGCCGATGCACCATTTATCGGCGCCCAGCTGGTAGACAAACTGCTCCCACGGGTTTTCCGGGTGTATATCCAGCCCAACGCGGGAGATGGGCCAGCTGATGGGCGGCACCACCACTTTGGCTTTTTTCGCCGCCCACGACAGCGAAGTGCCCTGCAGCAGCAGCGACACCAGTACCACGAAGAAGGCGACATTGAAGAACAGACGGGCGTTGTCCAGCCCGGCCATCATCGGGAATACCGCGAGAATAATGGGCACCGCGCCGCGCAGGCCAACCCAGCTGATAAACACTCGTTCGCGCAGGTTAAAGCCGCGAAACGGCAGCAGACCGGCAAACACCGACAGCGGACGAGCAATGAATATCATCCACATCGACAGCAGCAGCGCCGGGATGGCGATCGGCAGCAGGTCCGAGGGCGTCACCAGCAGGCCCAGCACCAGGAACATGGCGATCTGCGCCAGCCACGCCAGACCGTCGAAGTTCTGCAGGATACCGTGCCGGTTGCGGATCGGTCGGTTGCCCAGCAGAAAGCCGCAGAGATAGACGGCGAGGATACCGCTGCCGTCGAGGGTGGTGGTGACGGCAAAAATCATGATCCCGCCGCTCAGCGCCAGCAGCGGATAGAGGCCGGCGGGCAACACGATGCGGTTAATCATCTGCAGCAGCAGGTAGCCGCCACCGAGGCCGATGGCGATCCCGAGGCCGAACTGCTGGATGATATGCACGGCGAACATCCAGCTGAGGCCGGTTTGGTGCTGCTGGATCATTTCGATCAGGGTGATGGTCAGGAAGACCGCCATCGGGTCGTTACTGCCTGACTCAATCTCCAGCGTTGAGCCGACGCGCTCGTTGAGCCCCTTGCCGCCGAGCAGCGAGAAGACCGCCGCGGCGTCGGTGGAGCCGACAATGGCGCCGATCAGCAGGCCTTCGATCAGATCCAGCTTGAACAACCAGGCCGCCATCATCCCGGTCAGCGCCGAGGTGATCAGCACCCCAACCGTCGCCAGCGATAGCGCGGGCCACAGCGCGACGCGAAAGGAGCTGGCCTGGGTGCGCATCCCACCGTCCAGCAGGATCACCGCCAGCGCCAGGTTACTCACCATATAGGCGAAGGGGTAATTGTCGAAGGGGATGCCGCCGATGCCGTCAATGCCTGCCAGCATCCCGATGGCCAGAAAGATGACCAGGATCGGGATGCCAAGGCGCGAAGAAAAGGAGCTCAATAAGATACTGCAGGTTACTAAAACAGAACCCAGAATAAACAGACTAATGACCGCAGCGGCGTCCAATGTTCACGTACTCCCTGACTGGCGTGAAAAAATGGCTAAAAGTGACACTATTTTAACAATTCGCAGGGGATCCGCCTATGCGTTCGGGAAATTTATTCTGCCAGCACCGGGTGGCCACCGATCGTCAGGGTGGTGGCCGCCGCCTGATTCACCAGGCGCGCGCGGGCGCCCAGCGGCAGGGTCACCGTGCGCTGCTCGTGGCCAAACTCCAGGCCACTAATCAGCGGCAGGGAGAGCTGCTGGCGAAGATAATCAAAGACCTGCGGCAAATCGTATCCCGCGTCATAGTCGTTCGGCGCGCTGCCGGTGAAGCTGCCGAAGATCACCGCTTTCTGCGCCGCCAGCACACCGCTGTGTAACAGCTGAAGCAGCATGCGCTCGACGCGGAACGGGTGCTCGTTAATATCCTCCACCACCAGGATGCCGTCGCGGATCGCCGGCAGCCACGGCGTGCCGATAAGCGAGGTCAGCATCGCCAGATTTCCCCCCCACAGGGTGCCTTCCACTCGGCAGTTCGGCCCTTCCCCCGGCCATTCGAGGGTGAATTCCGGCTGGCGCAGCGCCTGCCAGAAATGATGCTCGGTAAACGGGTCGAGGCTCTCCGCGCCGAAATTGCCGGCAAGCATTGGCCCGCTGAAGGTGATGACGTTGCCCGCGGCCAGCAGGCCCGACTGGATAGCGGTGAAATCGCTGTGGCCGCAAATCAGCAGCGGGTCGCGCTGCTGGCGGGCAACCAACCCCTGCCAGTCGATATGCGGCAGCAGGCGACTGGCGCCGTAGCCGCCGCGCACGGCGAGGACGATACGGTTGCGCCCGGGCAGCTGGGCCAGCTGGTTAATATCGGCCAGCCGTTCATGTTCAGTCCCGGCGAAACGCTGCTGCCGGCGGGGAATGACCTGCTGGTGGGCCACCTCGTGTCCGGCCTGCTGCAGACGCTCGACGCCGCGGGCTGCTGCCTGCTGGTTGATGCAATAACCGGATGGCGCGACCAGATAAAACTGAGACATGATAATTCCTTGCTATGAATGAAAGGGTTATGATGCCGCCTGGAATGGCGATTGTCATCTCCAGGTGGCTAACTTCAGTCCGCACCCGTCATCCTTCAGGCTGTCGGCAGGCGGGGACGTACCGCTGCCGTTGTCCTGCAGCATGATGGCGTTTGGGTAGATAAGGATAGATGTGTGAAATTGAGATGGTTGCTTATTTTAGTCGTTTTTCTGGCCGGTTGTAGTTCGAAACATGATTACACCAATCCGCCATGGAACCCCGAGGTGCCGGTGAAGCGAGCGATGCAGTGGATGCCGATCAGTGAAAAAGCCGGTGCCGCCTGGGGCGTGGATCCGCAGCTGATCACGGCGATCATCGCCATTGAGTCGGGCGGTAATCCTGCGGTGGTGAGTAAATCCGGTGCCGTCGGGCTGATGCAGCTCAAGCCGTCGACCTCCGGACGCGATGTCTATCGGCGGATGGGCTGGCGCGGCGAGCCGTCGGTCAGCGAGCTGAAAAACCCGGAACGTAATATCTCGATGGGGGCCGCCTACCTGAGCATTCTGGAGAACGGTCCGCTGGCGGGGATCAAAGACCCGCAGGTGATGCGCTACGCGGTGGTGGTCTCCTATGCCAACGGCGCCGGTGCGCTGCTGCGTACCTTCTCCTCGAACCGCCAGGACGCCATTGAGGAGATTAACGATCTCGATGCCGATGAGTTTTTCGAACATGTGGTGAAAAAACACCCGGCGCCGCAGGCGCCGCGCTATATCTGGAAACTACAGAAAGCGCTGGACGCCATGTAGGCCTCTGCTCACCCCGCAGGCCTGGCGGGGTGAGCGCTTCCCACTCGCCTAATCCTCTGTACGCAGCGAGGTGATAGCGCTTATCGGCGCAATTAGCGTTTTATAGTCGCGATAGCGCTCAGGAAGGGATCCTGGGCCGTTCACCGCCACGCAGAGCATGGCTGTCGCGTCATCCCCCTGATCGCCTTTCAGCGCTAACGCTTCTCGTAACGCAGCGATGCAGGCATGAGCGTCATGATGTGAGATGCCGCAGATATCGAGACGAATGGTTTTGCTAATGGCCTCTATCCATAATCCGCCCCACAAAATGCAACCCGCGGGCATGAGCAGGCAACTAAAGATGCTGTACGCGGTGAAGTCGAGCCAGATAAAGGTCTTACTGACAACGATAACGCCGAGGGCGATCGAAGGGATGCCGATGGCCAGCATATTACATCCGCGGCGCAGCGGACTTAAGGCTAAGCCCGCGCTCGCTATCTGTTCCTGCCAGAGGCTACGTCCGGCAATACTCAGGCTGCAGGGCAGATCTTCATGACACGGCTTGCGCACCGCAAAATGGTCAAACAGTAGTCTTTCAATGACGTTCATTTCCTCGTTTGCATAGCGTCCGTTGGCCAAAACCTGCCCGGCCTCCGGGATCCACAGATACTTTTTACTGAGTAAGCTGAACATCGCCAGCTGAATCACCCGGGTCCCTTCTCCTGTCAGCCAGGCCAGCAGCCATGGACTGACCTCCGTCGCGTGCGGCTGGGGCTGAGCCGCTGGCCGTGTCAGGACGATCGTCGTTCCGATAGCAATATAGATACCCGGGACGATAAACATAAATCCGCCGAGAAACAGCAGTGGATGCAGATGCATTAGAAAATTCCACATACTCTCCCCTCGTTAATCCAGCCGTTGCAGACAAAAGGGATACTGAATAAGTTTGATGACTTTTATATATTCACCGAATCTTTCGGGAAGCAGGGTGGTTGTACCGATCGCTACGCAATAATCGGCGTTTTCATCGGTCAGGGTATCCGCGTCAGCAATAAGCGTCTCTTTCAGGGTAGCAATATAGTGGTCAAGGATATTAATAGAGATTCCTTCCCGATCCAGTCGGGTGGCATTTAAGGTGATGCATAACAGCCACAGCCACCACATGCCGGAAACTATAAACATCGCCAGCCAGCTCAATACGCTGGAGTGAATCATCGCCTGATTATCAAAAAATGTTTTCCAGGCGAGCACGGTAATTAACACCAGTGATGGCGCGACCACCAATATCATATTCCACGTTTGTTGCGTCGGGCTTAACCGCAGCCCGTTGCATTGGGGATCGGTGGTCCAGTGGTTGTGTTCAGCGACGTGCAGAGAAAGCGGGAGATCCTGGTGACTGGATTTTGGCGTAGCAAAATGGTCAAAGAGTATTTTTTCCACACAGGTCATTTTGCATTCTGCATACTGCTGATTGGCGCAGAGCTGTATATTTTCCGCAGAATGGATGAGAGTGACATAGTTTTTTCTTAACAGCCGGAACATGGCGAGCTGAATGACGCTGGTGGCGCTATTACGCAGCCAGGCTAAAAAAGAAGGCGAGATAGAATAGGGTTCTGGAACGGCGGTGGTATTTTCGGTAGGGCGAGTCTTCGCAATAATGATATTCAGCAGAATATATATCACTGTGGTGGATAATACATAATAACCCATAAATGATAACGGATGTAAATCAACGATATAGCTAATGACTGAGTTCACTTTTATTCCTTGTGAGCGCTATAACCGGTTTGCGCCAGCATAGTAAGCTTTCTCATGCGAAGGGGGGTAAGTGAAATAATGGAGTGGCACCTTTACGTTAATATCAGCAATAAAAGCGAGACGGAAACTATTCACGCAAGCCTCCGCCGTCATGGCCGGAGGCTTATATTTCCGTGGTCAGTTAAAAGTCGTAGCCGACGGTGGCCATAACGCTGCGCTCTGCCCCCCAGTAGCAGTTGCCGGTGCCGTAGCAGCCGGAAATATACTCGCGGTCGCCGATATTGTTGGCGTTAACCTGCACATAAGCGCCTTTCAGCCCCGGCGACCAGACGCCGAGGTCGGCCCGTATCATGGCATCCATCAGCGTGACCGACGGTAGCCGTTCGGTATTCGCATCATCCGCCCACTGTTTGCCGATGTAGCGGACGCCAGCACCAAGGGAGATCCCCGCCGGGAACTGATAGCGAGCCCAGAAGGAGGCCATTTGATCCGGGGTCAGCTGCGGCGTGTTGTTGTCGGTCCCGTCTTTGGTGTCCTGGAAGCGCAGACGATTCCAGGTATACGAGGCGATAGTACTCAGCTGCGGGGTGATCTGGTGGTGCGCTTCCAGCTCAACGCCCTGCGAATGGACCTTACCCGCCGGAATATAGGTGGCGGTGGCGATGTTCGGGTCGCGGGTGGCGACATCCTTTTGCGTCAGGTCGTAAATCGCAATGCTATAGAGGTCGCGGCTGCCCGGCGGCTGGAACTTCAGGCCGGCTTCAACCTGCTCGGCGGTGGTCGGCTTCAATGGTTTGCCGTCCGCGCCCGGCAGCATCGCCGGGGTAATCGCCTGGCTGTAGCTCAGGTAGGGCGACAGACCGTTGTCCAGGGCGTACAACAGTGAGGCGCGGCCGCTGATATGGTCGTCTGAACGGCGGTTTGAGGTGCCTAAGGTATCACTGACCTGCCGGGAAACGATGCGGTCGTAGCGCGCGGAAACATCCACATGCCAGCGGTTCCAGACCATCTCATCCTGCAGATACAGCCCGGTCTGGTAATAGCGGCGATTATTGTCATCGCTGTAGGTCACGGTATGTCCGGTCTGCGCGTTATAGCCGCTAAACGGGTTAAGGGGCGCCGCGCCGCCGGCGCCGGTCCACAGGTTGTTACGGAAGCGATGATATTCGGCGCCGAGGATCAGGGTGTGCGCCAGGTCGCCTGTATTGAAATCGGCGCGCAGGCGGTTATCGGTTGACCAGCCGTCCAGCGAACCGCGCGAACCGCTGTAGCCGCGGGCCAGCATGTCGCTGTCATCTATCCAGCCGACCTGGTAGACCTGATCGAGGGAGACGTTGGTATGGGTGTAGCTCCCGGTGGAATAAACCGACCAGACGTCGGTGAACTGGTGGTCAAACTCATAGCTGTAGATCTGCTGGCGGCGCTGATAGCCATCTCCCGGATCGCCCTCGTTGGTGCTGGGGGAGAGCTTACGGCCATTGTGGGCATAGCGGGTGCCGTCCAGCGGCAAAGAGCCGTGGTAGCCGCCGGAAGGATCTTTTTGCAGATAGGCGCGCAGCAGCAGCGAGGTGTCGCTGTCCGGCTGCCACAGCAGGGAAGGCGAAATGGCGTAGCGCTCCTCGCGGGTATGGTCATACTGCGTGTCGCTGCTGCGGGTCATCCCGATCAGCCGCCATGCCCACTGCTCGTTGATGGCGTCGGTGTAATCGAAGGCTGCGCCTTTGGTATTTTGCGTACCGCCGGTCAGGCGGATGTGGCCCTGCTGACTGAACTGCGGACGTTTGGAAGTCAGGTTGACCACGCCGCCCGGCACGCTCTGCCCGTAGAGCGCGGAGGAGGGGCCGCGGATCACATCCACACGTTCGATAAACCACGGGTCGATTTGCAGTACGTTATGGCTGCCGCCGTCGCTCATCAGGCGCATGCCGTCGAGGAACAGGTTATCGACGTCGCCGCCGTGGTAGCCGCGCAGGGAGATGGCGTCGAACCGGGTCGCGCCGCCGCCGAAGCTGGAGTAAACCCCCGGGGTATATTCCAGCGCCTGGCTGATGGTATTCACCCCCTGGTCCGCCATCTGCTGGCGGGTGACCACCGACACCGACTGGGCGGTAGTGATTAACGGCTGGTCGGTTTTCGTCGCCCCGAGCGAGGTGCTGGCGCTGTAGCCCTCCGTCGGCGCGCTGGCAGACGCCGGTGGGGTAGCAGTGACCACCACCGTCTCTTCGGCCTGCGCGGTGAAGGGAAGTGCGACCGCAAGGGCGTACAGCAGCCTCGGGCGTTTTCGAGAAATAGCCACGTTCATAAGATCATCCTGAACCAACGCGGTCTGGTACTCCTGTACGCCGCCGCGTGAAAAACGAATCTGTCATTATTCGTTAAAAAGTAATGCGAATTATTATTGTTTGTATTTACTCAATCAAGCGAAAAGGTGACCTGTTCAACGCGAGGGGGTGGGGAAGTATTTCCCGCGAGCCGCAGAATGGGTCTGCGCGGGACGGTAGGGACCAGGGAGACCGCTTCCCCCTACCGATTTTAGTAGGGGGCGGCAAAACGTCAGGAGCCGGTCTTTTGCGGTTCCGCAGGGGCGGGGTCGTTAGCCGCGGGCGCCGCAACAGGTTTGTCTTGCGGTGAAGGGGTTGTCGCCGGACGGGTAGCGGGCAGCGCATCGCAGGGTTTCTCCTGCGGGCAGATCAGATCCAGCATCTTCAGGGTGACGCCGTTGGTCCAGCCAAAGCCGTCCTGCAGCGGATATTCCCCGCCGCCGCCGCCGGTGCCGGTCGAACTCACGTCATACTTTTCCACCAGCTTTTGCTTGCTGTCATAGGTATGCTGCACGTTGCTCAGGAAGCGCCAGGTGACCTCCATGGCGATCTTCTGCTGACCATAGTTTTGCAGCCCCTCGACCGCCACCCACTGCAGCGGCGCCCAGCCGTTCGGCGCATCCCACTGCTGGCCGCTGTTGACGGTGGTGGTGGTCAGCCCGCCGGGTTTGAGCAGGCGCGACTCAGCGGCGGCGGCCACTTTCGTCGCCCGCTCGCGTGACGCCGCATTGACGTACAGCGGGAACAGCGCCGCCGCGGTAAGCTGATTGCGCACCTTGTGGGTTTTCAGATCGTAGTCGGCGTACCATCCCTCTTTATCATTCCATAGGTATTTCTCAATGGCCTGCTGGCGGGCGTTAGCCAGCGCATCGTACTGCGTAGCGCCAGTGCTGTCCCCGGATGCCTTGCTGGCGCGGGCGAGGGTTTTCTCCAGATGGAACATCAGGGCATTGAGATCGACCGGGACAATCGAGGTGGTGCGAATGGTGGCGAGCTGCTGCGGATTATCCATCCAGCGGGAGCTGAAATCCCAGCCGGAGGCGGCGGCGGAGCGCAGGTCGCGATAGATCTCGGTTGCCGGACGATTCGGGTTGCTTTTAGCGGTTTTGACGTCGTCAAGCCAGGACTCGGGACGCGGGGTGTCGCTATCGTCCCAGTAGCGGTTGAGCAGCGCGCCGTCCGCCATCCGCACCGCCCGTTTGTCGGCGCTGCCGGGGGCCAGTGCGTCCGCTCCGGCCATCCAGTAGCGATACTCCTTCTCCAGCTGCGGCTGGTAGGTTTTCAGTACCTGGTCGCCATCGTGCGTCGCCAGCAGGCTCACCATAAAGGAGAAGAAGGGGGGCTGCGAACGGCTGAGGTAATAGGTGCGGTTGCCGTTGGGGATATGGCCCCAGGCGTCAATTTCCGCAGCGAAGTTGGCAACCATATCTTCGACTTTATCCCAGTGACCGCTTTCGGCAAGACCCAGCATGGTGAAATAGCTGTCCCAGTAATAGACTTCGCGAAAGCGTCCTCCGGGGACCACGTAGGGCTTAGGCAGCGGCAGCAGCGAGTCCCATTTTTCCACCTCGACGGTGCTGCGGGTCAGAACCGGCCACAGGCCATCGATATGCTGACGCAGGGTTTGCCCTTTGGGCGGCACATAGGTGTCATTTTCTTTCGGCAGCGTGAAGTTCAGCTCGACGAAGTGGCGCAGGTCAAAGCTGGCCTGGTTTTTTTGCATCCGGTAATCGGCAAGGATCATCAGCGGATCGCTGTTAGGAATGGCGTCGGCGAAGGTTTTTTGATCGGCAAAGAGCTTTGCGCTCTGGACATCATTGAACAGCGGGCCCAGCAGAATATCCGGTGAGGGCGGCGGCGCGGTTTTGCCGTCTGCCGCCTGAGCATTCAGGCTCATCAGGGCGATCAGGGCGCCGCCGATCGCCAGGCGCAGGGAAGAGGGCAAAGCGGCGGGACGATGTGCATCAGTACTCGTCATGGGGAGTTCTCCTTATCATTATCGACTGCGGGCCACGACGTTTGGCCATCCAGAAACCTTAGACGAATATCTGCCGCTACGTGTGTCAGGGGTAACATTTTGCGCGAAAACAGAGGATTTACCTGCCAGGTTTTCTGAGACTGCCGCGGGTTGGGCCGC